>LXOW01066233.1_pt1 | contig 25585 bp, 25 predicted proteins | sample 1368591 | NCBI WGS metagenome assembly LXOW01 (sample SAMN04884650, study PRJNA319009) | bovine gut metagenome | isolation source: Cow rumen | host: Bos taurus | place: Italy: Legnaro (PD) | collected 2014-07-09
TTTCCCCTGTATAATACCAATCTCCGCAAGAACATCTCATATAAACTCTGTGCGGATGTGCCGCTTCATACTCCTGCCAGTAAGAATGGGTGTGGGTATTAAAATAATTATACCGAATATAATATGTGGCTGCATAAGCACCGCGCCAACTGATATCATGTATACGCGCATTTTGCGTTGAACCTGAGTTTTGATCGATAATCGTAGCATTGTTTACATCGGAACTGATTACTACCCCCGTATGACCATACTCCGGCTGATTGCCTACGGTAATAAAAATATCGCCCGGTTGCGGTATTAAACTGGCATAATTCTGGATGACCGTCCATCGACCGGTATTCCAACTCGCAACGGTTGGATAGTAATTTGCATTATATACACCGTATGTTCCGCTATAGGGCGTTCCGCCAACCAACCAGTTCATATAAGCGGAGGTAAAATCAGAACACTGAGCGCCATAACTGCCATCTAAATCGTAGTATGCACCCGTCTGATTCTGTAACCAAGCCACCGCCTCATCGCGCGTTACACTACGATCGGCACAGACGGAAAGCATCCCTGCCTGAAGGGTTGCCCACACAATTGTGAGTGCCAGCATAAGTGATAGTATTTTTTTCATCATTAGTCCCCTCTGAAAGAAGTATTTTACATATTTAATTATATAATGTTTACATTATATAATGTGATAGTCTATATGTCAAGAGGAGAAATAGGTTATTATCTGATTAAAACATTAGATAATGGGGTGCGGGATATGGTCCGTCTTTGCGTATTGGAACTCTTGAAAAAACGGAACCGGACAAAATACTGGTTGTACAAACAATTGGGAATGAGTTATCAGAATTTCAATAAAATGCTCAACAACGAAACAAAATCCATCCGCTACGAAAATATCGAGATCATATGCCGGTTGTTGGAGTGTTCCCCGAATGATTTGTTTGAAATAACGGACGATTGATCTCCGCTGTAAAAATATCCTGTTTTATTCTCTGCCGTTCCATTATCGGGAAACGCTTTATGGGTTGGTCAGACGTCAAAGATTGGGGATTGTCATATTGCGGTCAAACGCGTGGGGAAGGAAATACCTATTATTTGTATTTTTCAAAAGAGATCCTTAAAACGAAAAACGCTGAGAAAAAGAAACTAAAAAGGCATACGATGAAGATTCTGGTTTTGGAAAGCGAATACCCTGCCGTAAAGGATCACGTCATTTCCTATTGCAAAGAACATACGAACGCGATACCTTTCCTTCCGGAAATAAAATTTCACCTGTTCTGACAGCGGTTATTCTTCAGAGAGGCGGAAAATTCCCGGTTTTCAGCCGATCGGATAAAAAACAGAACTTACGAAGAATCGCAAGTTCTGATAAAATTGCTAGAATAACAATTATTCGATCACAATCAACTTATTTTTTCATCCAGATACCGGCAGGCGCCAAGGGCGGCGGCCGAACCGTCGGCGGCNNCCCCCGCCACGAAAATGCCGGGCGTTTTGGTGGAACAGTTTTCGTCCGAGTCGAAATATCCGTATTCGTTTAAGGTGCAAAGCGATGCAAACGGTTCGTTTTCGGGGATCAGGCCGATGGCTTCAAAGAGTCCGGCGGCGGGGATCACCCGTTCTTCTCCGGTTTCCCGGTCTCTGGATACCACCCCGCGCAACGCGCCGTTTTCGGTTTGGAAGCCGGTAATGGTCTGATTGACATACGCTTTGACATTCGGGCGCGAAAATAGCACATCCTGCAACCGCTTTTCGCCGGTGAACCGCGGGAGATCCTGCAAGATTATGACCTGTTCGCATTTTTCCGAAAGCAATAGTGCCTCCTGCAAAGCGGAATTTCCGCCGCCGGCAACGCAGACCGTTTGCCCGGCGTAAAAATCGCCGTCGCAGACCGCGCAGAAGGAAATGCCTTCCCCGACGAGTTCCTGCTCGCCGTCGAGGCCCAGCATCCTATGCTTAACGCCGGTCGCCAGCACCACCGCCGCGGCTTCATAGACGCCGCCCTCCTCGGTTTCCACCTTTTTTGTGCCGTTTGGAAGAACGGTAACCGATGTCACTTTTTCAAATTCAATTTCCGCGCCGTGCGCCAAAATCTGTTCCAACAGATGATCGGCAAACTCGTTGCCGGACATTTGCATGGTGCCGGGATAGTTTTCCACTTTCGGCGAGTAGGTAATTTGCCCGCCAAAACCGTTTTTTTCGATCACCAAAACGCTTTTGCCGTTCCGCAGGGCGTACAGCGCCGCTGTCATACCGGCAGGACCGCCGCCCACGACAAGTATATCCACCATGGTCGTTTCTCCTTTTATCGGGTTTTAAAACTGTTTTCCGGCCGCCGAAGCGACCGGAAATACTTTTGTTCTTTAATTTTGGTTAGTTGCGCATCAAATATCCTTTAATATCCGAAACGCCGCGGAATTTTTCAAATCCGTTCTCACCGAGGATCACCAGGGTTGGCGCTTGTTTGATGCCGTAGACTTCCACCAGTTCTTTTTCCTCGTTCGCGTTTAAGGCGGTGTAGGCAACGCCGGCTTTTTGTAAAAGTGCTTCCGCCGCTTTGCAGTTCGGGCAAGTCGGTGTTTTGAAAAGTAACGCTCCGCCGTGTTCCCCGGAAACGGTCGTCGGTTCCGCCGCGACAGTCGGGTTCGCCGTGACCGGCTCGTCCATCGGCGCAGGGTTCGGCCCGGTATGGGTCAAAGAGGAGCGGCCGATGTCATATACCTTACGGTCTTTAAATTCCTGGGCTTTGCCGTCATTCCAGTTTTGTACCGGACGGTAATATCCGGTGATGCGGCTGTAGACCTCCGTTTTTTGTCCGCAAATGGGGCAGGTGTACTGTTCGCCGGTGATATAGCCGTGATCTTTACAGACCGAATAGGTCGGTGACATGGTATAATACGGCAGTTTATAGTTTTCCGCAATTTTCCGGACAAGGTTGGCGGCCGCTTTCCAGTCAGGCAGTTTTTCGCCCAAAAAGGCGTGGAAAACCGTGCCGGAAGTATAGAGCGTCTGCAAATCATCCTGAATATCCAAAGCCGAGAAAACGTCTTCGGTGTAGCCGACCGGCAAATGCGAAGAGTTGGTATAATACGGTGTTCCGTTCATGTTCGCGGTGATGATGTCCGGGAATTCCGCTTTATCATGTTTTGCAAAACGATAGGTGGTGGATTCCGCCGGGGTCGCCTCCAAATTATACAAATCACCGTATTGTTCCTGATAATCCGACAGACGTTCCCGCATATGGTTGAGTACGTCGCGGGTAAAACGCTGTGTTTTCGGGTTGGTCAAATCGGCGCGCAGCCAGTTGGCGTTGAGTCCTACTTCGTTCATGCCGATCAGACCGATGGTCGAGAAGTGATTGCCAAACGAGCCGAGATACCGTTTGGTATACGGATATAAGCCGTTTTCCAACAGTTGGGTGATAACCGTGCGTTTGGTCTTCAAACTGCGGGCGGCAATATCCATCAATTCGTCGAGGCGTTTATAGAAATCCGCTTCATCCGACGCTAAATACGCAATACGCGGCATATTGATGGTCACCACGCCGATCGAACCGGTGGATTCGCCCGAACCGAAGAATCCGCCCGATTTTTTACGCAATTCGCGCAGATCCAGGCGCAGACGGCAACACATCGAACGCACATCGCTCGGTTCCATATCGGAATTGATATAGTTGGAAAAATAGGGAGTGCCGTATTTGGCGGTCATTTCAAACAGCAACTTGTTGTTCTCGGTTTCGGACCAGTCAAAGTTGCGGGTGATGGAGTAGGTGGGAATGGGATATTGGAAACCGCGGCCGTTGGCGTCACCTTCGATCATGATCTCGATAAAGGCCTTGTTGACCATATCCATTTCTTTCTGACAGTCGCCGTAAGTGAAGTCCATTTCCTTGCCGCCGATCAACGCCGGCAGGTTTTTCAGATCGTTCGGCACGACCCAGTCGAGCGTGATGTTCGAGAAGGGCGCCTGCGTTCCCCAGCGGCTGGGAGTATTCACGCCGTACACAAACGATTGGATGCACTGCTTGACTTGTTTTTGGGTGAGGTTGTCTACCTTCACGAAAGGTGCCAAATAGGTATCGAACGAGGAAAACGCCTGCGCGCCCGCCCATTCGTTCTGCATAATGCCGAGGAAGTTGACCATTTGGTTGCAGAGGGTGGAAAGGTGGTTGGCGGGGGAAGAGGTGATTTTGCCCGGAACACCGCCCAAGCCCTCTTGGATCAGTTGTTTTAAACTCCAACCCGCGCAGTAGCCGGTCAACATGGCGAGATCGTGCAGATGGATGGCGGCGGAACGGTGTGCCTCCGCGACTTGTTCGTCATAGATCTCACTCAGCCAGTAATTGGCGGTGATCGCACCGGAATTGGAAAGGATCAAACCGCCGACCGAATAGGTAACGGTAGAATTTTCCTTGACGCGCCAGTCGTTGATTTTGAGGTAGTTATCCACCAAATCCTTATAATTCAAAAGGGCGGAATTGATGTTGCGGACTTTTTCGCGCTGTTTGCGGTAGAGGATATAGGCTTTGGCGACATCCGAATAGCCCGATTCGGATAACACTTTTTCCACGCTGTCCTGAATGTCTTCGACCGCAACGGTATCGTTTTTGATTTTGTTTTCAAAATCTGCGGTGACATGGAGTGCCAGCAATTCCATGACGCTCGGATGAAACTGTTTGTTCTGTGCCTCGAACGCCTTGGTGATGGCGGCGGTGATTTTAGCGATGTTAAACTCGACGATGCTGCCGTCGCGTTTAATGACTCTGTACATAACGAAAACCCCTTTTAACGTGATGAAATGATGGAAAAGCGGCCCGCGAAACGCCAGAGCCGATTATCTGCATTATAGCACGACAAAAAGGGCTTGTCAACATATATTTTGTGTTTTTTTAAAAAAATAATTCTATATCTTGGGGTTTATTCCATTCCGCGGATGTAGGTTTCTGGCACTGTTTTTCGCACAATGGCGGCGTATTTCTCCATCAGATCCTTGCTTGGCGCACAAAAACCCGCGAAGGGAACGGCGTCACGATCGGTAAAGGCTTGGAGGAAATACCGTTTCGCGCCTTTCAGAAGACGACCGATTTCTTCAAAATCTTCGGCTTCGTGAAGTTGCGCCACCACGGTGGTGCGGAATTCATAATCCGTCCCGCCTGTTTTTAAGAGGTCGATACTCCTCAAAATCGCCTCCATGGAGAACGCTTCGGGAGAGAGTCCGATCGTTTGCGCATATTTTTCGGGGCTGTTTTTGACGTCCATCGCCACATAATCCACCAGTCCCCGGTCGATGATCTCCGCCAACCGTTCCGGATGATGACCGTTGGTATCCAATTTGACGGCAAATCCCATCTCCCGGACGCGTGCCATCAAATCAGGTAACTCCCGCCGCAAACAAGGCTCGCCCCCGGTAAACGCCACGCCGTCTAAAAGGCCGCGCCGCTTTTCTAAAAAAGCAAGCAGTTCCCCGTCGTCCATTATGGCGGGAGCAGAACCGTCCGCCAATTCAAAATTATGGCAAAACGGACAGCGAAAATCACATCCGCCCAAAAACACCGTGCAGGCGACCCTGCCCGGAAAATCCAAAAGCGTCATTTTTTGCAACCCGTGTATCGTCATACCTGCCTCCGTTAACTCGCCGATAAAATATGCAGATTTCGGATTTCGGCGTCTTCTATGCTGTCATTGACCGAATAAGCGTGTTTTTCCAAATCCCCGCAGATCGCCTGCGTTAAACCCTGCGCCTGTAATTCATCGATCACTTCAGCGCAAATGCTTTCCATCGTATCGGCCTTGGCTTCGGCCGGTGCGGGGGAAAAAACATCCTGACTTTCCGTCTCGTTGCCGGTCGTCAGCAAATACTCCATCAATTCCGCCGAAAGAGACCATTTCGGCAGTTCCCGCAACGCGCGAAACCTCCATTTATAATACGGCTGATAAACTCCGCTTAACAGGAACATCACCGCCATGGCACTCTGCACAAATTCCACCACCGCAAACTGTGCCGCGCCGGTTTCGCCGTGCGCCACGCATCGCCGGTAATTGTATTGTCCCGATTGCGCCATCAACAGCAGTTTTCCCGCCAGTTTTTTGCGGCGTACCGGTTCGGGATAAAACGCCAACCCTTCGCGGATGCGGGTCACCGCTCCTGATCCGTCATAAAAAATATCGCCATTGACCGCTTCCGCCAGCGCGCTTTCCGGAACCGAAAACCACTGGGACAGCGTCAGTACGCCGTCTTCAGACCCGACTTTTTGCCGGAAGAAATCCGCCGTTCGCAAAACGCCCCGTCTGGCACCACCGACCGGTTGCATCCAGTCGCGTTTAATCCCCATAAATTCTTTGGGGAGTTTGGCGTAGGCGCGTTCGAGCAAAAATGCCGTGCGGCGGTCGACCGCGTCTTCCCCCGGCAAAAACAAACAAAACCCGGGCTCGAAATCATGATCGCGGGAAACTTCATCGTCATAGCCGAAACACTCCGAACCGCTTCCGATCAGCCCCGCCGCGATTTGACCGGACAGTTCGGGGAACTGTTCTTTTAGCATCGGCGCGCCGTAGGTTTCATAATACGCTTTAGCGATCTCTAAACCGGTCATTTGGTGTTTTCCTCCCGAACAATTTCGTCAGACAGTTCCCGAAAGCGTTCCGCGTCGGTGAAATATCCGTAATAGGATAAAGTAGGAGCGCACTTTTCGCAAACAAACGCGTAATACCCGCCGTGCGGGATCGATTCGGTGTCCAACAATGCCACGGCTTGATCGACCAGTTCAAAAATGCGCTTTTCGCCCGCTTCCAAGCCGACCTGCGCTTCGACCGCGTTGGCCATATTGAGACAGGTGATCGCCTGTTCCAGTTCACCGAACCGGACGCGGGCCATTGTCTCCATGGCTTTTTCGTAAAGTGCAAACGCCTCGTCGAACCGACCAAGCGATACGCTGACCAATCCCATATTGTTATGAAGACCGCCCAGCAGTTCCGCGCCGGTATTCGGCGCCGCCTCATAAATCGTTTTGGCTTTTTCAAAATACTGCCATGCTTTTTCGCTTTCCCCGAAAGCGTGATACATGGTTGCAATGTTCGTATAGGTCGTTCCGGAAGAAATCGTGCCGTCATACTCCAGTTTTTGGAGTAACGCCAGCGCCTGCTCGGCCTGTTCGAAACCCGCTTCGCGGTTCCCGGTTTTGCGGTAATGCCCCACCAGTTCGTTGCGTACCAGCAATTCGCCGCGCTCGTCATGCCCGGCTTTTGCCTCTTCGAGCCAATACAGCAAATGCCGTTCGGCACCGGCGTAATCCCGACGGGCCATGATCTCATCCATTTTGGCGATCACGCGTTGTTGCGGGATCGGACGGATCCCGGCAGGGATCCGGTTGGTCTCATCAATCAGTAGACAACACGGTTCTTCGTAATCCTTTTTTGAGAGCGGCTCTTGCGGCAAACTCACGGTTCTTCCCCCTTATAGACCGACGACCACGCAGAGCGTGGTCGTTATAATTCTAAAACAAAACTGTTTTCCGGTCTTATTTTACCATGCCGGCAACTTCCGCGGCGAAATCATCGACGCGTTTTTCAATGCCTTCGCCTTTTTCAAAGCGAACAAACGACGTGATCTTAATCTCGCTACCGAGTTCTTTGGCGGTCTTTGCCACATACTGGCCGACGGTCATATCGCCGTCCATGACAAACTGTTGTTCCACCAGGCAGTTTTCCTTATAATATTTGCCGATTTTTCCTTCGACGATCTTGCCGAGAACCGCTTCCGGCTTGTTCGCCATTTTCGGATCTTCTTTCATTTGCGCGATCAGGATCTCTTTTTCCTTCTCTAACACTTCCGCGGGAACCGAAGCCTCATCCAAATAAGAAGGATTCATCGCGGCGATCTGCATGGCAACGTTTTTGCCCATGGTAATGAACGCGGCGTCATCCGCGGCCAACTCGGTATCGAAATTCACCAGCACGCCGATTTTTCCGCCGGCATGAATATAGGAAACGACCTTTCCTTCATAACGGGCAAAGCGGCGGATCTTGATGTTTTCGCGGATTGCCAGGAAGAGTTCCTGCACCATGGATTCCACGGTTTTGCCGTCTTTTTCGCACTGTAAAAGAGCGTCCACGTCCGCAGGGTTCTGTTCCGCGACGATTTGCGCGACCTCGGCTGCCAGTTTTTTGAAGCCGTCGCCGTTGGCAACAAAGTCGGTTTCGCTGTTGAGTTCCACCACAGCGCCCACGCCGTTCGCGGTATACGCGCAAACAGTGCCTTCGGCGGCAATTCTGCTCGCCTTCTTGGCTTGAGAAGCCAAGCCCTTTTCTCTCAAATAATCCGCGGCGGCCTCCATGTTGCCGTCACACTCTACCAGCGCTTTCTTACAATCCATCATGCCGCAGCCGGTTTTTTCTCTCAACGCTTGAACGTCTTTTGCGGTAAAAGCCATTGTTATTTCCTCCTTATGCTTAAACGGGCGGGCGAACCGTCTGTTGCCCGCCCGCAGAAAATATTCGGTTATTCGGCAGCCGGTTCGGAAGTTTCCTCTTCAGCCGCTTCTTCGGCGGATTCTTCTTCCTTTGCGGCAGTTCCCATTTCCTCGCCCTGACGGCCCTCGATCACGGCGGCAGCCATGGTTTCGGCGATCAGTTTGACAGCGCGGATCGCGTCGTCATTGCCGGGGATGACCGCGTCGATCTCATCCGGATCACAGTTGGTATCCACGATCGCGATGATCGGGATGCCGAGTTTTCTGGCTTCGGCGACCGCGATTCTTTCTTTACGCGGATCGACGATAAACAACGCGCCCGGAAGTTTCTTCATATCCTGAATACCGCCGAGGAATTTTTCAAGTTTTTCGATTTCCAGATTGAGTTTGATAACTTCTTTTTTCGGCAAGAGTTCGAACGTGCCGTCTTCACGCATGGTACGAAGTTGATTCAACCGCGCGATGCGGGTGCGGATGGTCGCGAAATTGGTGAGCATACCGCCCAGCCAGCGTGCGTTGACGTAAGGCATGCTGCAATGGATGGCTTCTTCACGGATGGAATCCTGCGCCTGCTTTTTGGTGCCGACAAACAAAATGTCGCCGCCGTTCGCCGCGATGTCACGGGCAAACATATACGCCTCGTTCAGTTTTTTGACGGTTTTTTGCAGGTCGATGATGTAGATCCCGTTGCGTTCGGTGAAGATGTACTCCGCCATTTTCGGGTTCCAACGTCTTGTCTGGTGGCCGAAATGGACGCCGGCCTCCAACAGTTGCTTCATAGTTACTACTGCCATTTTTCATTCCTCCAAGGTTTTTCCTCCATCCCGCCAACCAGCGCAGGGAAACCGCATGCGGCACCCGCCCTTTGCCCGACGGAATGTGTGTTTTTTGCTACGTTTTACATAGCCAAACAATTATATCACAAGCGAACCGCTTTTGCAAGCATTTTTTTACAAAGCCTGTAAGTCTTTCGATCATTTCCCTGCCGAACGGATCTGTCGCAGTTCTTCTCCCATCATTTCGTGAATGAAATTGCCGATTTCGGCGGTGTTCTTCGACGCGTAATCCTCGGGCATGATGACATCCAGAACATGCAAAACCACATCGGTACGACGGCGGAACATCCGCTTGACGATCGCCCGCGTATTGTCGATCACGCAGACCACGATCGGCACCCCGGCGCGCGTGGCGACTTTGAAAGCGCCGTTTCGGAAGGGCAGCAGGATCGTTTCATCACAATGCACGTTGGTGTAGCCCTCCGGGAAGAGCGCCACCGAGGCGACGCCGTTTTTAAGCAGCCGGGACGCTTCGATAATGGTTTTGGCGGCGGCGCGGTCGTTTTCACGGTCGATGGGCAGACAATGCAGTTTGTGCATGATCCTGGCGATCAGCGGCATGGTGGTGTAGATTTCCTTTTTGCCGATAAAACCGATCTCATGGTCGGGGAAGACCGAAAGGATGATCACCGGGTCAAAATCGTGCTGATGATTGCAGACAAAAAACAGTTTGGCGTCTTGCGGTACTTTTTCGACGCCCTTTGTGTGTACGCGGATCCGGGCGAGTTTCAACAAGATCGACGCTGTCGCGTTGGCCATGAAACGGAAATACCGGCTCGACCTTTCGGGCGGCGAATCCAACCGCACGCACATGGCGGAAACCGCCAGCACAAGAAAATGCAGAGCCACCAGACCCACAAAAAAGGCGATCAGCAAAAGCGGCGTCAGCCACCAGCCGTAAGGTTCCCGGAACAAACCGTGCAGACCGTCAAACAGCAAAACCAACACCGCGCTGACCACCCAATAGACATAAAACATCGGCTTTTTCCCCCTAATTCTGTTTGCGCACGATGGCGTATTCGTCGTAAAAATCATAATACGGACAGCGCTCGGTCTGTGCGGTCAGAAACAGGCGCATTTCGTCTTCGTCCAGATCGCTTTCGCAAATCATGCAGTCCGTTTCATCGTCATACACATAATGTCGGCAGTTTTCACACACGGTTTTCGTCATGCGGCGTCTCCTTCATCTGCTTTTTAAACGGTTTGATTCGTTCAAACACGGCCTGATACCGTCCTTTTTTCAAGGTCGGGAAAGCCTTGAAGATCCGGTTATGTACCAAATTTCTGCTTTCCGCCAACCGTTTGAGTTCTGCGGATTTTTTGGCGTATTCCACTTTGAGGGCTTCCAGACGGGTTTTGTTTTCCTCCATCAACTCGCCGCCCTTTTCGGCCGCGGCAAGCGTGGTTTCGCTGATGCTTTCGCCGATTTTATCCGACAGCGCGCGCAGGCTTTTTTCCAATTCCAGCATCGCGTTGAGTTTTTTCGGCAGTTTGAGAAGTTGCGCGACCGTGATGGCAAGGTCGGTCAAAAAGAGTGCGGCAAAAACCGCGAGAAGGACCGCTCCCGCCACCGGCGGCGTTTTGATGATCGCCGTAAAAATCAGCGGATGGATCACGCCGATGACAAAAGCGGCGGCAAGCCCCCACAGAACGGTAAATTTCAAACAGACGTATCCTTTGATGTTAAACGGCATTCCCGAATAATCCCACCATTTTTGGTGGAAAATGGTTTCGAGCACCAAACCGGTCAGGCCTTCCAAAGCCGTGGTCAGGAGAGCGGAGCCGCAAAACAGCAAAAGGACGTTGTTTTTCAGCGGCCAAAGGACAAGCACCACGATCAGCATGCCTACGCCGTAAATAGGGCAGACCGGACCGTTTAAAAATCCGCGGTTGATAAACGTTCCTTTTTCCAGTGCGGCGAAGGCGACTTCAGCGCCCCAGCCCAAAAACGCATATATCAGAAAAATCCATGCGGCTTCATAGAGAGTTTCCGGCATTTTTCGATCCTCTTTTCAGCGTTTTTCTTACGGATTTGCGGTTGCCGTATCCGAAGAGGGTTCCCCCGAACCGCCGGGCGCGGGCGACGGATTTTCGGGATGGTCATCCCCTGTGCCGCCCGGATCAGGCGTGGTTTGTGTGCCGTCGTCACCGGTGCCGGGATCGGTCGATTCCGCGGGATCGGGCTGGTCGGTCTGCGGACCGGAACTGTCCGGCTCGTCGGATTCGGTGGGTTGTGAAGTGTCCGGCCCATCCGAAACCGGTTCTTTCGAAGAGGCGGTTTCATCCACGCTCTGCACGCCCGAAGAGCCCTGGGAACCGGAAGATGTCTTGCCGCTCGTTCCGGAATTTCCGCTGTAACTTCCCGAAGAACCGCGATACCAGTCGTTTTTCTCGACGCCGTTGATCTCCATATACTTTTCGGGAGAGATATCGTCATAAATAAAGGCGCGGATCAGTTTGCCGGCGTAGTCAAGATCGTAATAGACATAGGTGCGGTTGTTCATCTGATATTCGGTCAACGGCACCCGCGTCTGTTCATAAGCGGGATGATTTAATAAGATATTAAAAGCCAAACTCATGATTTCGCTGTAAGAAAGGGAGGTTTCGCAACAGGGGATCATGGCTTTTGCCAACGCGGCATACTGACTTTTGTTGACGGTGAGCGCCTTGTTGAAAAGTTGTTCCATGACATACCGCTGACGGTCGGTTCGACCGTAATCGTTGTTGACGCCCTCGATATTGGCGGCATGACGGATCCTGGCGTAAGCGACCGCCTGCACGCCGTTTAAATGGTAAGTGCCACCCTGATGAATATAAAGACCGGACGGATCGCGGTGAAAATACTTGCAAAGTTGCTCCAGCAGACCGTTAAATCCATAGTTGACCTTTTTGCCGTTTTTATAGCCGTAAGCATCCAACTCGCCGTCGGCCAGCGTGACGTCGATCCCACCGACCGCGTCGATGATATCCGCCATCCCGAGGAAATTGACCGTGCCGTATTCCGAAATATCCAATCCAAACACTTTATTGAGCGTTTTGATCGCCAATTCCGGTCCGCCGAGCGAATAGGCGGCGTTGATCTTGGTATAGCGGGTTTTTCCGTCCTTTTCGATGGGGACCAGCGAATCCCGCATGACGGAAATGATCTTGATCTTTTTGGTTTGGGTGTTCAGGCTTAAGATCATGATACTGTCCGACAGCCCTTTAAACGAATTCATGTTGCGGGAGTCGATGCCGAACAGGGCGATATTCACAATGTTTTTATCAATGATCTCCGAAAATCCCAACTCTTCGGGGTTGGTGGTGATGCGCTTGTAGTGATAGCGGAACACCGTGAAGAAAACGCCCAGAGCCAGCGCAACGACCAGCACCAGCGATGTGCCGGTGATCAAAAGCGCCTTTTGCCAGCGTTTTCGGTTGCTCCACCATTTGGCAAAGCGGGATCGATGTTTCTTTTTTCCATGCGAGCGCCTCCGTTTCCCCGATTTTGGTGAAGCGTGCAGTTCTTCTTCGTCCACGACAAACTCAAACATCTGTTGATCTTGATTATCCATAGTTAATTCCTTCCCATTGGTGTGTCCGGACCGCCGGAAACCAACACTTTGTACAGTTCTCCCTTTTTCATCCCCGTAATCGCGGCGACTTCTTTGGCGGCCGACGACGGGGGCGACCCGCTTTGCATTTTCTGTTTGGCAAGCCGCACCGCTTGTTCAAGCGTATACGCTTTCGGTTCCTCTTCTTTGGCGCCGGCAAGGATCAAAACGAATTCTCCTTTGGGCGGCGTTTCGCTGTAAAACGCGAGTGCGGCGGAAAGCGTGGTTCGTTTGACCGTTTCGTGCAGTTTGGTCAATTCCCGCGCGACGGTCAAATCCCGATTGCCGAAACATTCCAGCATATCGCGCAACGTGGCGACCAGTTTGTGGGGCGCCTCATAGAAAACCATGGTGCGCGTTTCTTTTTGCAGGGATTGCAGATGACGGCGGCGACTGATTTTATTGACCGAAAGAAATCCTTCAAAGCAAAACCTGCCGACCGGCATTCCCGAAACCGCCAACGCCGTAATGAGGGCGCTCGGTCCCGGAACCGCTTCGACCGCGATCCCGGCGTTCCGGGCTTCGCGGACAAGATCCTCGCCCGGATCGGAAATGGCGGGCATTCCGGCGTCGGAAACCAACGCACAGTTTTCGCCGCTTTGCAGGCGTTCAAGAATTTGGTTGCCCCGTCCGCCTTTATTATGCTCATAATATGAGAGCATTTCCTTTTTGATGGAAAAATGATTTAACAATTTGACCGTGACGCGGGTGTCTTCCGCCGCGATGAAATCGACTTCGCCCAACACGCGCAAAGCGCGGGGACTGATATCGCCTAAATTTCCGATCGGTGTTCCGACGACATACAGCGTTCCGCTCATTGGTGGCGAGCCTCCTTTTGTTCGCGATTGGCACTTGCCTGCCCGTTCCGGGCGTTTTGGCGGTAAACGCCGTAGATGACTTCCGTTTCCGGTGACATCGCGCCGTTTTCCTCGATATACAAGGTCGGCAAAATCCGCAGACCCGTATGCGCACAGCGTTTGCCTTCCGCCAATACCAGCCACGGTTCTTCTCCGCTTCGCTGACAGACCAAGCGCAACCGCTTCGGTTCCATGCGATATTCCCTGAGGAGCGCCATCAGTTCCGCCAGCCGTTCCGGGCGGTGGCAAAGACAAAATCGCCCGGAGGTTTGTAACAGTTTTGCCGCCGTTTCCACGACATCACGCAGGGTACAGGCGACTTCATGCCGGGCGGCGCGACGCGCGTCGCCGCGGTTTTGAATCCCCGCCGACGGCGCTTTATAAGGCGGATTGCAGGTCACCAAAGTATGCGCGCCGAAGGGAATTTTCCCTTTGAGATCTTTGAGATCGGCGCAGAGGAAGGAAAGCCTGTCCGCTCCCGCTTCGCGCGCGGAACGGGTCGCCAGCGCCACGGCTTCTTCCTGAAGATCCACCCCGACGCCGCTTTTTAAAGCGCCGTCCCGCGCCATCAAAAGCGGAATGATCCCACAGCCGGTGCCCAAATCGACCAGGCGGTCCGTCGGTTTCGCGGCGGCAAAATTCGCCAGCAAAACCGCGTCTGTCCCGAAGGTATGGCAAGCGGATACCCACGCAAAATACCCGTTCCCAAGCGGTTCGCGTTTTGTTAGTTCCTTGTCCATTTCACGCCCATGGGAGTATCTTCCAACGTAATGCCCATGTCTTTCAACTGATCGCGAATGGCGTCCGCCGTTTTGAAATCCCGGTCTTTTCGAGCCTGTGTACGGCGCTCGATCAAGGCTTCGATCTCGCTGTCGAGCACCTCGGTCTTGCGGTTATAGACCAGTCCCAAAACGCCGGTCAGTTGATCAAACAAATCGGCGCAGGCCTCCAGCGTTTGTTTACCGGGGGCGGCGGAAATCTCGGTGTTGATGTCCCGCACCAGCATAAAGACAGCCGCCAATGCATCCGCGGTGTTCAGGTCGTCCTCCATGGCGTCGATGAATTCTTGCCGTCTTTTTTCTAAGAAAGCAGGAATCTCGCCGCCTGCCTTTGCGTTTTGCAGGGCAAAATCCAGATTGTTCCGGCAGGTGTAAAGCCTTTCCAGCGCGTTTTTCGCCTGTTCGATCACCTCGACCGAATAGTTGATGGGACTGCGATACTGCGACGATACCATCATATACCGGATCGGTTCGTACCCGTACTTCTCCGCGACGTCGCGGACGGTAAAGAAGTTGTTCAGCGATTTCGACATTTTGTGGTTATCCACGTTGATAAACCCGTTGTGCATCCAATAATGCGAAAATTCACATCCGTTCGCCGCTTCGCTCTGGGCGATCTCGTTTTCGTGGTGCGGGAAGATCAGATCCTGCCCGCCGCAGTGGATATCGATGGTTTTGCCGAGATAATGCCCTGCCATGGCGGAACATTCGATATGCCAGCCGGGGCGGCCTTTCCCCCAGGGGGACTCCCAAAACGGTTCGCCCGGTTTGGCGGCTTTCCACAGACAAAAGTCCATTGGATCTTCTTTGACTTCGGTCACATCGATCCGCGCGCCGGCTTCGAGATCCTCAAGCGGCTGATGGGAAAGTTTTCCGTATTCTTTGAATTTTTTAGCGCGATAATACACATCGCCGCCCGATTCATACGCATACCCCTTTTCGATCAAAGCGGTGATGATGTTCTGAATCTGCTCGATATGATCGGTCGCGCGGGGATTGACGGTGGCGGCGCCGACATTCAGACCTTTGGCGTCTTTCCAAAACTCTTCAATGTAGCGTTCCGCGATTTGCGGTACGGTCGTACCTTCTTCGTTTGCGCGGCGAATCAGTTTATCGTCGATATCGGTGAAATTCTGCACATATTTGACGGTATATCCCCGCCATTCAAAATAGCGGCGCAAAACGTCAAATACGCACAGCGGACGCGCGTTTCCGATGTGAATATAATTGTAGACGGTCGGACCGCAGGCATAGATGCGAACCTCGCCTTCATGAATGGGTTGGAATTCGTCCTTCTGCCGCGTCAGGGTGTTAAAGATCCTCATTGTCGGATTCTCCTTCTATGTTCAACAATTTTTCCAATTCGCCAAGCCGCTTCTCCAGGCACTCCATTTTGAGTTTGACCGGATCGGGGATATGGATCTGATCCAGGTTTGTCGAGCAGTCGACCCGTCTGCCGTCGAGTTTGACCACCCGGGCGGGAACGCCGACCACCGTGGAATTGGGAGGGACTTCCTCCAGCACCACCGCGCCCGCGGCGACGCGGGAGTGATCCCCGATTTTAAAAGGTCCCAACACTTTGGCGCCCGCGCTGATCATCACGTTGTTGCCGATGGTGGGATGGCGTTTGCCGGTATCTTTCCCCGTGCCGCCCAGGGTAACGCCCTGATAAATGAGGACATCATCCCCGATTTCAGTCGTTTCCCCGATGACCACCCCGGTGCCGTGGTCGATGACCAGGCGGCGGCCGATCTTGGCGCCCGGATGAATTTCAATGCCGGTTTTTCGCACCGCGCGTTGGGAGACCCAGCGCGCCAAAAACAAGAAACCATGCTGATAATAAAAATGAGCGCGGCGATACATGCGAATGGCTTTTACGCCCGGATACAGCAACAATACCTCTAAAAAACTGCGCGCGGCGGGATCGCGTTCCCGCACCGCGTTGACATCTTCACGAAGTCTACGAAACAACGGTCAGCCCTCCTATTTGGTCGGATCAATATACGTTTTGCTGTCCAGCAAATAAATGGTTCCCGAAATGATACACAGCACTGCGGAGATCCAAAAAAGAACGCTGGTCATAATGTTGCATACGGCGGCGAACGTCGCGCTTCCCACACCAAAATCACGGATCAGCATTTGCACCGCCAAGGCAAAGATGATCCCCGTCATTTGGCTGACGGTCTTGCATTTTCCCCACATGTTGGCGGCGATGACTTTTCCGCCGCTGGAGACGACCACCAGCCGCAAAGAAGAAATCAAAAACTCGCGGAACAGCACGATAAACGCGATCCAGGTAACTTGCCAGCCGATCCCCATTTTAATAAATCCCAAAAAGGCGGCGGTCGTGAGCATTTTATCCGCCAAAGGATCCAAAAACTTGCCGAAATCGGTCACAAGACCGTATTTCCGCGCCATTTTGCCGTCGATCAGATCGGTCAGCGACGCGGCGATAAACAGTACCAGCGCGATCGCATAGTGAAACGGAAATTCGATCATCAGCGCCGCCATGAAAACAGGCGTTGCGACAATGCGGGCAACCGTCAATTTGTTCGGCGTATTCATTCTGTCATTTCCCCCAATAAATCATAGTCTAAACAATCGTTGATCTGAACGGTCACATAATCCCCGATCACCAGCGGACGGTGTGCGATAAAAAAGATTTTTCCGTCCACTTCGGGCGCATCGGCTCGCGTGCGACCGAAATAGCATTTTACCATCTCGTCCCAGCCTTCCACCAACACTTCGGTGATTTGACCGATTTTTTCCTCATTCTTTTCGGCGGCAATGGTCATTTGTGTTTCCATGATGTTTTCCATGCGATCGATCTTGGTCTGTTCCTCAATTTGATCGGGGAAGAGCGCCGCCGCGGTGTCTTCCTCCGCCGAATAGGGGAAACAACCAAGCCGATCAAACCGCGTTTCTTTGACAAATTCCGCCAGTTCTTCAAATTGCTCTTCGGTTTCTCCGGGGAACCCGGTGATGAGCGTCGTCCGCAGGGTCACGCCCGGCACCTGTTTCCGGATCTTTTTCATCAGCGCCGTCAGACTTTCCCGATCCCCCTGACGGTTCATGCGCTTCAGAATATCGGCGTTGACATGCTGAAGCGGAATATCAAAGTATTTGACCAGTTTTTCTTCTTCTGTCACGGTCTCTAACAACTCATCGGTGATGCGGTCGGGATAGGTGTACAGCGTGCGGATCCAGTGAAGGCCCTCCACGCGGCAGAGCCGCCGCAAGAGTTCCGGCAACATCGGTTTGCCGTAAAGGTCCTCTCCGTAAGCGGTCGTATCCTGCGCGACCACAGTCAGTTCGGTGACGCCCTGTGCCGCCAACCGCTCGGCTTCGGCAACGCAGTCTTCCATCGAACGGCTGCGGAACCGTCCCCGTATTTTCGGGATGGCGCAATAGGTACAGGCGTGATCGCACCCTTCGGCAATTTTCAGATAGGTGCTGAACGGATAACTTCCCAAAATCCGCTTGCCGGACAACGGCAAATCTTCCTTTTTGCCGAAAAAGTTTTGCTTTTTACCTGCCAGCGTTTCGGTGACGATCCGGTCGATCACCGCGTTTTGCCCGATCCCCACACAGACGTCCACTTCCGGGATTTCCTCGGTCACATCCGAGCGGTAGCGTTCCGCCAGACAGCCGGTCACCACCAGCGCCTTGCATTTTCCTGTTTGTTTATATGCCGCCGCTTCCAAAATATTCTCGATTGCCTCTTTTTTGGCTTCCTCGATAAACCCACAGGTGTTGATGATGATGACATCCGCCTCCGCTTCCGCAGAGGTAATGCCAAAGCCCGCGTTTTGAAGCGTCCAAAGCATCTGTTCGGCGTCCACCTGATTTTTCGGACATCCGAGCGATACCATGCAAATCTTGGTCATTGCCATTCCTCACTGTTTTCGATTTCTTCGTCATATTGTCGGAGCGCCGCTTTGATCGCCCCGAAGGAAAATCCTTTGCGCGCCAACGCCGCAAACACTTTTTGCGCGCCTTTTTCTTCGGACAGGCGGTTTGCGTATTTCTGCCAGATCAACGCACGGATCTGTTCTTCCTCGTCGACCTCCATATGACCGGCGGCTTCCTTTGCGATGGCGTACGGCACGCCTTTTTCCAGCATTTTACGCACCGCCTCCCGCCGGGAGATGTTCGCTTCACAACAGCGGTAGACAAAGTTTTCCGCAAACCGTTCGTCATCGAGAAGTCCCAGTTCTTTAAGCCGCGCGATGACCGCCGCCGACGCCTGTTTTTCGAACCCCGCTTCGATCAGTTTGCGATAAAGCCCCTGTTCGGTTCGGTCGGCTCGGTCGAGATACCAAAGCGCGCGGTTTTTTGCCCGCTGATAATTCGACTCATACGCCAGTTGTTCCCACTTGCTGTCGTCGAGTTCGTCCCCCGCCTGCAACGCATGGTCGGCGCAGACATCCCGGTCGATCAGCAACCGCTCGCCCGTATCGGTTTGCAAAGCAACCAAATGCTTTTTTTCGGACCGCAGTTCGACAAGACGCATCAGTCTTCCACCGCGATGTCAATATCCACGTGTTTATGCGGTCTGACCGGTTCGTCGGCTTCGGGCGTGTTTTGTCCGAAATCCTCCGTCGGTTCGGCGGACTGCCCGGTCACCTCGCCGCCGGCCTGTACCGCGGCAAAGATTTTCTCTTCGATTTCTTTTGCCAACTCTTCGTTGTCTTCCAGCAGTTGTTTGACGTTGTCGCGCCCTTGTCCCAAGCGGGTTTCGCCGTAATAAAACCAGGCGCCCGATTTTTTCAGCACATCGGTTTCCACCCCGACGTCGACCAGTTCGCCGACATGGGAGATCCCCTTGCCGTAGAGAATATCGAATTCCGCCGTTTTAAAGGGCGGCGCCACCTTGTTTTTGACCACTTTGAGCCGTGTGCGGTTGCCGATCAGTTCCGCACCGTCTTTGATCGCCTCGCCTTTGCGAACGTCGATCCGGACGCTGGCGTAGAACTTGAGCGCCCGACCGCCGGTGGTGGTTTCGGGATTGCCGTAAACCACGCCGATCTTATCCCGCAGTTGATTGATGAAAATGGCGGCGCAATCGGTTTTGGCAAGCGCGCCGGTCATTTTGCGAAGTGCCTGCGACATTAAGCGCGCCAACTGCCCGACATGGGAATCGCCCATGTTCCCGTCGATTTCGGCGCGGGTGACCAGCGCCGCCACCGAGTCAATAACGATAATGTCGATCGCGCCCGACCGCACCAACGCCTCGGCGATTTGAAGCGCCTGTTCGCCCGAATCGGGTTGCGAGACCAAAAGGCTGTCGATATCCACGCCCAACTGCGCCGCGTATACCGGGTCAAGCGCGTGTTCCACATCGATAAACGCCGCCGTGCCGCCCGCTTTCTGCGCTTGCGCCACACAATGGAGCGCCACGGTGGTTTTTCCCGAAGATTCCGGTCCGTAGATTTCAATGATACGGCCGCGCGGGATGCCGCCGATGCCGAGCGCCAGATCCAGCGTCAGCGAGCCGGTGCTGATGTGTTCCACATTCATGGCGACATTTTCGCCCAGCCGCATGACCGCGCCTTTGCCGAACTGCTTTTCGATTTGTTCCATGGCGGTTTTCAGCGCCTTGGCCTTGCCTTCTTCTTCGGTGATCTTCACCGGGGATTTAATGGGGGATTTCTGTGCCATTTTCTTTGACCTCCGTTGCAAATACAATTCTTTCTATTTCCTGATAATCCTGTTTGGTACCGATCTTAGAAAACCCTGCCGCGCTCAGCAATTCCGCGACCGCTCCGCTTTCCCCGCGACCGACTTCAAACGCGATCATGCCGCCGGGAAGCAAACTGTCGCGGTAGGCGTTTAAAATCGCCCGGTAAAAATCCAGACCGTCCTGCCCGCCGTAGAGCGCTTCGTGCGGCTCAAAGGTGGCTTCGGGGGAAATGGTGTTCATTTCTTCGGCGGAGATATAAGGCGGATTGCTGACGATCAGGTCGTACCGTTTATCCGCCGCGGCGCCCCGTGTCACATCGCCTAACAGCGACCGCGCGTTCGAAACGGCGTTGCGTTCCAAATTGCGGTCAAGATACCGCTTGGTTTCGGGGAATTTTTCCACCAGCGTGACCTGCGCGGCGGGGTTTGCCTTGGCGATGGAAATGCCGATACAGCCGCTGCCCGCGCAAAGATCCAACACCTGCGGACAAGGGCGATCTTGTAAAAACGACAAGGCGTGTTCCACCAGTATCTCGGTATCCGGCCGCGGCGCCAGCACGCCCGGCCCGACAAAAAATTCGTTTCCGTAAAAGGACCATTCCCCGAAAATATACTGTAAAGGATAACGGATCTCCCGCCTGCGAAGAATATCGGTCAGGCGGTTTTGCTGAAACGGCGTCAGTTCCTTGGTGTACTGCACGAGGATCTGCGCGCCGGTCAGCCCGGTGATCTGCTTGATGATCTGTTTGGCCTCGAACACCACATCCTCCACACCGGCATTTTGCAAAACCTGTTTGGTATGATTATAGGCCTGAAAGATTGTCATGCGAAGCCTCCGTTTTTTCTTCCGGTTGTTCTGCGGGCGCCGGCGTTTGATCGACCCGGCGGTCGATGTCGGGCGTTTCCGGCTCGCAGGCGCGCAAGGCGGCGATGGCGATCTCGATCATATCGTCCTCCGGTTCTTTGGTGGTGATCCGCTGCAGCCAAAGACCGGGCGCGGAAATGATTTTGGTAAACCGGTTATCGTACTTTCCGCAAATCTTCAACAATTCAAAACCCGCGCCGCAGACCAGCGGAATGAGTAAAATTTTGATGACGACCCACAGCCACGCTACCCGGTAAACGCCCGGAAACAGGATCTGCACGATCGTGGAAAAAATGACGCTGACCAAAATCATTAAAATCATGAACGAAGTGCCGCACCGCGGATGAAAACGGCGCTGTTCGCGCACGTTTTCCACCGTCAGCGGTAATCCTTTTTCGTAACAGAAAATGGTTTTATGCTCCGCGCCGTGGTACATAAAGACCCGCTTGATGTCTTTCATGAGCGAAACCGCCCAGACATAGGCCACAAACACGACCAGTTTTAAAAACTGTTCCAGAAAGGAATGGGTCAGACCGCTGAATTCACGGTGCGTCAACCATTCTAATCCGCCCACGACCTTGCGGGGAAGATACATAAACAGCACCACCGCCAACACCACACCGAGTACGGTCGCGACGGTCATCAGCGCGCCCATCAAAAATCCTTGCTTTTTTCCGGCGTCTTCTTCCAAATCCGTAAACCCGGATTTGTCCGCCGAGATCATCATGGCGCGATAACCCTGGATCATCGCCTCCACAAACGAAACCACGCCCCGCAAAAACGGCCATTTGAGGATCGGGAAACGATCCCGCACGCTTTTTTGAGAAAAATCGGTAATATCAATCGTCCCGTCCGGAATACGAACGGCCAGCGCCGCCTTTTCGGGACTTTTCATCAGAATTCCCTCGATCAGCGCCTGCCCGCCGATCGCTGTATAGTTTGCCATGGTGTTCCTTCCTTTCGTTGTTTCGGATGACCGTTACAAAGGTTTTTCGCCGCCGTCCTCGGATTCCTGCGGTTGAGGCTCCGGCGCTTCCTCCGGCTCGTAAAGGGGTAAGACTACAGTGGCGGTCGTTCCCGTGCCTTCGGTGCTTTCAATGAACAAAAGCCCTTTGTGCTGTTTGATGATCTCATCCGCTACCGCCAGCCCGATGCCCGAACCGCGGACGGTTTTATTGGCTTTATAGAACTTTTCTTTTACGCGGTCAATATCCTGTGCGGGGATGCCGACCCCGGTATCTTTGACCGAGATCCGCACACAGCCTTCCTCCTCGGTCTGGTCCACCAAAATCTGACCGCCTTTTTCGGTGTATTTTACGGCGTTGTCGATCAGGTTGATAAAAACCTGCTTTAAGCGGTCGGCGTCGCCGAACACCGTGGTTTCCCCGGCGGGTCGCGAAAAAATCAACTCCAACCCCTGCCGGCGGGCAAGTTCGATATACATATCCACCGACTCGGTCAGCAATTCCGAAATATCCAGCGGACGGGAAACCATGGTCAGTCTTCCGGTCTCCATCCGGGAAAAATCCAGCAATTCTTCCACCAGTCCCGACAGGCGATCCGCCTCGGTCAACACGACGTCCAATCCGCGTTTGACCAGTTCTTCATCGGTTCCCAATGACATTTTCGCCGTCTCGCTCCACCCGCGGATCGCGGTCAGCGGCGTGCGTAATTCGTGAGAGACCGAAGAAATAAAATCGTTTTTCAAACTTTCCGCCTGATCCAGTTCCGACGCCATATAATTGATGGTGTCACACAGTTCGCCGATCTCGTCGTTTTTTTCGATCTCGATGCGCGACTTGAAATCCCCCATGGCGATTTTGCGCGCCATGTTGCTGACGTCTCGGATGGGGTTCAAAATCGATTTGATAAAAAACAACCCCGAAAACACGCAGAACGCCAAAATCGCCGTTCCGACCGCCGTCATGACCAGCACAAACTGGATCTCCAGGCGGTGAGCCGAACGCAGAGACGTGACCCACCGGTACGCGCCCAAATAGCGGCCGAAGGCGTCATACAGCGGCGTGGAGCCCGCCAAAACGTTTTCCCCCGCGGAGGTTTTCATTTTGATCACCTGGGTGTCCGTGCCGGTTTTCGCTTTTTCGTAGTCGGGCATCTCTGTGCCGTCGGGAAGAAATCCCGATGTCGATACCACAACGCGGTCGCTGCGGTCGATCACCTGCACTTCGATTTTGTTTTTATATTCAAAATTTTCCGCCAGTTCGATCGCCGTATCCTGAAACGTCGCGGCTGAAGCGTTGGAAAGCGCATGGAACTCATAGGCCATCTCTTCCGCCAGCGTGGTCATGCGCTCGGTATAGACAGAACGGTACACCGCCGCAAACGCGACCACCACCGTGCAAACGATCAGTGCTACCACTAAAAAAATGTTCATGAACCACCGCACCGCGATGCTCTTGAATTGAATATCCAACTGCATACCGTTCCGCCTCCTTTCGTTCCCTTTTCGCGTTCAGACGCCCGCTGTCAGCGGGTGTTCCACTTGTATCCCATTCCCCACACCGTGATCAGATGTTTCGGCGCGGAGGGGTTATCCTCTATTTTCATTCGCAGACGGCGGATATTCACATCCACGATCTTTTCTTCCCCGAAATAATTGGCTCCCCACACTTTGTTGAGAATATCCGTGCGGTCAAGCGCGGTATCGGGATTGTTGAAAAAGTATTCCACCATTTGGAATTCTACCTGCGTCAATTCGATGTTCCGTCCGTTTTTTAGCAACGTCCGCCGCCGCAGGTTCAGCGTAAACTCGCCCAGTGTCAACTCGTCCGACGGGGGCGGCGCGCTCTTCGCCGTGTGCATTTCCACCCGGCGGTAAAGAGAATCCACCCGCGCCAGCAATTCAGTGGGGCTGAACGGTTTTGTGATATAATCGTCCGCGCCGATCATCAGACCGCTGATCTTATCCATTTCCTGCGTACGGGCGGTCAGCATAATGATCCCCAGCGTCTCGCTCCGCTTGCGCAGTTCTTTGCACAGCGTGAACCCGTCCATACCGGGCATGGAAATATCCAACAGCGCAATGTCGATCCCTTCTGTATCGCTGTCGTACAGTTCGAGCGCCTCTTCGCCCGATCCGGCCTCCAACACCCGGTAGCCGACCCGCTTTAAATTGATCGCCTCAAATTCCCGAATGGCCGCCTCGTCTTCAACGATCATGATCCGTTTCATATCGCTCCTCCTATTCCCACTTGTAAAAGTTCTTGCGAATATCGTTCACCGTTACGCCGTCCGCCGCCATTTCCCCGGAAATCTCACACAAGAAAACCGATACGCCGTCATCGGTGATATATTCATATTTGGCTTGATCGTATTTCCCGGCTTCATAATCCGCCTGACTCATCGCCAAAAAACCTAACAGTTTTTTGCCGACCAGTTGCTTTTCGGGGTCAAACGCGTAAATTTCCCGCAAACGGTTATCGGGATCTTTGAGCACCGCGATCTGCCCCGGCAGCCGCTGTGAAAGCACATAATAATACCCGTCCGCCGTGTTCATCATTGCCGTCATTTGCACCGTTAACGTCTGCCCGTTAAACGAACACCAGTCGGTCAAATACAATTTTTCATTCACGTTCTTGCGGCCGATCGACGGCACTTCGGACTGAACGGGGATCTCCATCACACCGTCACCGTTGATGTCCCGCACCGTATAAGCGGCGGAACGCAGGGTCGAAAGCGTTTCCCCGGTTTCTTCCCCGCGCAGCGGATTGACCATCAGACCCTTTTTCATCCAAATCACTTCGGTCACCGCGCCGACGCCTTTGACCTCGTCCACATAAATCGCCGTTTTGCCCGAAGACAGAGTGGAAACGATCGGCTCGCCCACTGTTTTGACCGTTTTATCCAGTTCGCAGGAGGAACTCTCGGTCACGCCGTTTTCATGCAGGGTGTACAAAGACGCGATATTGCGCTGTTGCGCCGGATTGAACTGAATGAGAAAAACCTCCCGGCGGCCGTCTTCATCCAGATCACAGCAGACAAACTGGGTATATTGCTGCAACATCCGCTGGATCAAAATGCCGTTTTCCAAACTGTAAACCGCCAACTGCATTTCGCTGGTGCCGTAAATCTGCCAACCGACGAGAAGTTCTTCCCGTCCGTCCCCGTCAAGATCGCAAAACTCGATTTGATCCACGCCGCCGGCCACCAGTTTTTGTTTTGACGCCGATTGCCATTGATGACCGTCTTTCACGATCATATCGACAAACATCACCGCTTCGTCATCTTCGGTCTTGGCATAAAACGCAAAGGCCTCCGCCTCGCCGTCGCCGGTCATATCATGCTGTACCACCGCCGAACGGTATTGCCCGCGGGCGGGATATTTTAACGTGTGTTCCGCTCCCGCGCTTTGCGTAATGGCTTGTGCGATCGGAGACGCGTCCCCCGAAAGACCCGGCGGGCTGAGCAAATCCGCGGTTTCGGTCGCAAACCAACGGCAGCCGCTCAGCGTAAACGACAATACGCATGCGAAAACAACCGCCAAAATCG
>LXOW01281443.1_pt1 | contig 25522 bp, 19 predicted proteins | sample 1368591 | NCBI WGS metagenome assembly LXOW01 (sample SAMN04884650, study PRJNA319009) | bovine gut metagenome | isolation source: Cow rumen | host: Bos taurus | place: Italy: Legnaro (PD) | collected 2014-07-09
CCCGACATCGACTGGCCCGCCTTCGCGAAGAAGTTCGTGGAGAAGAGCCTGAAACTCAAACGCCAGCAGACCACCACGCAGATTGAGCACTACGACTATATGGCCGCCTATTTCGATGCCCTGCGCCGCATCAACACCATCCTGATTGACCTGTCGCGCGACATTTGGCTCTATGTATCGATGGAATACTTCAAGCAGAAGATCAAGGCGGGCGAGGTCGGCTCGTCGGCAATGCCCCACAAAGTGAACCCCATCGACTTCGAGAACGCTGAGGGCAACCTCGGCATGGCCAACGCTGTGCTCACCTTCTTGAGCACCAAGCTGCCTATCAGCCGCCTGCAACGCGACCTCACCGACTCCACCGTCACCCGTAACATAGGTGTGCCGCTGGCCCACACCCTTATCGCCATCAAGTCGCTGATGAAGGGTTTGGACAAGCTCCTGCTCAACGAGGACAAAATCCGCCAAGACCTGCAACAGAACTACGCCGTGGTGGCCGAAGCCATCCAAACCATCCTGCGCCGCGAGCAAATCGAAGGTGCCTACGAACTGCTGAAAGGCCTCACCCGCACCAACAAGCACATCGACAAAAAGGCTATCGATGAGTTCATCAAGGGCCTGCCAGTGAGCAAGGAAATCAAGATGGAATTGGCTGCCATCACGCCGGAGAATTACACGGGATACAATTATTGAGCGGAAACTGCGTTTGAGATAAGAGCAAACCGAAGCCTATGGCCAAGCAAAAGACATTCTCCCGCGTCCTCACCTACATCAAGCCTTACTGGGCAAGCATTGTCCTGAATCTGGTCTTCAACCTGATTGCCATTTTCTTCTCGCTGTTCAGTTTCGCCTTGGTGGGGCCCTTCCTCAACCTACTTTTCAAGGAAGGCGCGGTGGAAGTCATGGCCCAGCCCGAGTTCTCCCTCACCGCCGACTACCTGATGGGGTACCTCAATTGGTTCATGAGCAACCTCATCGCTAGCGGAGGCAAGCATCAAGCCTTGATATTCATGTGCCTGCTACTCGTCGTGGCGTTCTTCTTCCGCAATTTGGGACGTTTCTTTGCCTGCTACTTCATGGCCAACGTGCGCGTAGGTGCTGTCCACGACCTACGTCGCGATGTCTACAACAAAATCCTCATCCTGCCCCTCTCCTTCTACCACAGCCGTCAGAAAGGCGACACCATCGCCCGCATCACCACGGATGTGCAGGAAGTGGAGGTCTCGATTCTGAACTACTTGGAGATGCTCATCAAAGACCCGCTGACCATCTTGTTTTTCTTCCTTTTCATGGTGACTTTAAGCCCCAGGTTGACGCTCTTTGTGATTCTTGTCCTGCCCATCGCGGGACTGCTCATCGGCAAGGTCGGCAAGATGCTGAAGAAAGAGTCGAAGGAAGGACAAACTAAGCTGGCGGGCATCATCTCCACCGTGGAAGAAACCATCTCCGGGCTGCGTATCATCAAGGCTTTCAACGCCATTCGCTATTCAGAAGACAAGTTTGAGGAGCAGAACAGCGACTACACAAAGGTGCTGCGTGGCATCCATCGCAAGCGCGACATGAGCTCTCCGATGAGCGAGTTTTTGTCCTCCATGGTCGTCATCCTCGTGCTGTGGTTCGGCGGCACTCTGATTTTGGGAGGCAGCAACCACATTGATGCTGGCAGCTTTATCAGTTATGTGGTGGTGTTCTCGCAAATCATCTCCCCCGCCAAGTCGTTCTCGCAAGGCTATTACAACGTGCAGAAAGGCATCGCCTCGGCAGAACGTATCTTTGAGATTTTGGATGCTGAAGAGGTCATCACTGAAAAAGAAAACGCTTTGGAAATCAAAGACTTCAACGAAAGTATCGAATACAAGGACGTGCATTTTAGCTACGGCAAGGATGAAGTCTTGAAAGGCATTGACCTGAAGATTCCTAAAGGCAAATTCGTCGCCCTCGTTGGCGAGAGCGGGGGCGGCAAATCCACCATGGCCGACCTCTTGCCTCGTTTCTATGACGTGGAAAACGGCTCTGTCCGTATCGACGGACACGACATCCGCGACTATAGAATCAGTGACCTGCGCGGCCTGATGGGCATTGTTTCGCAAGATACCATCCTCTTCAACGACACCGTGTTTAACAACATCGCCTTTGGCATGAAAGACGTCTCCAAGGAACAGGTCATCGAAGCCGCCAAGATTGCCAATGCGCACGAGTTCATTATGGAGTTGGAACACGGCTACGACACCCGCATCGGAGACCGGGGCATGAACCTTTCTGGTGGTCAACGCCAACGCTTGAGCATCGCCCGAGCCGTGCTGAAAAACCCGCCCATTCTCATCCTTGATGAGGCCACCTCGTCGTTGGACACCGAAAGCGAGCGTCTAGTGCAAGATGCCTTGTCCAAGGTGATGAGCCAGCGCACCTCCATCGTCATCGCGCACCGTCTGTCGACCATCCAATACGCCGATGAAATCGTGGTGCTACAAAAAGGCCAAATCATCGAGCGCGGCAAGCACGACGACCTCATCGCCCTCGGCGGCGTTTACAAGAAACTCACCGATTTGCAGTCCATTGCTTAACACCAGCTATGAAAAAGCGTTTTACCTTTTCCACCGGAGAGCATATCGAGGCCGACCTTAACGATTTGCAAAGGCTCTTATCCGATAACAAGCTATATTTGGAAAACTACGAAGAAGTCTTCAGCTCCCTTGAAGACGATGACTACGTGGCACGCGGCAACGGCTTCTGCGATCGCAAATACAGTGACGACTTCATTGAAGGGCAGATAGAAAAGTACACACAGCGGGTGAAGGAAATCCAAAAGTGGATTGATGAATGGAATTAGAATCTGAAAAAACTTGCCGGTATCGGCAAAAATTCGTATCTTCGCGGCAGTTTTTGAGTTAAAACTTGCCGATAATGGAATACATTTCAGTCAGCCAGTTTGCCGAAAAGTACGGCATCAGTGAGCGTACCGCCCGCAATTACTGCACCACAGGAAAGATTGAAGGGGCTTTCTTAACGGGAAAAACATGGAATATCCCTGCCGATGCCATGTTGCCCAAACGAAGCAAAAGGAAAGTGTCGCCTCTGCTTGCTGCCTTGCGTGAACAAAAGGAAATGCGGATGAAAGGTGGCATCTACCATCGCGTGCAAATCGACCTGACCTACAATTCCAATCATATTGAGGGCAGTCGCCTAACCAAGGAACAAACCCGATACATCTTTGAGACTAATACCATTGGAATCACTACAGAAAACACGCGCATCGATGACATTATGGAGACCGTCAACCATTTCCGTTGCATTGATTATGTCATCGACCACGCCACCGACAAGATCACCGAAACTCATATCAAACAACTGCATTTGATACTGAAGACCAATACTTCTGACAGTCAAAAGTCATGGTTTGCCGTGGGAGACTACAAAAGATTGACTAATTCCGTAGGCGAAGAAGAGACCGTCCAACCCGAAGAGGTGCACAAGAAGATGAAAGCCTTGCTTGCCTCTTACCACGCCATTAAAAAAATCCAGTTTGACGATATTTTGGATTTCCATGTTCAGTTTGAGCGCATCCATCCCTTCCAAGACGGCAACGGCCGCGTCGGTAGGCTGATTATGTTTTGGCAATGCTTGCAATCTAATATCGTGCCGTTCATCATCACCGATGATTTGCGTCTATTCTATTACCGTGGCATTCAAAATTGGGGCAAAGTAAACGGCTATTTGCGTGACACCTGCCTCACGGCACAGGACAACTTTAAAGGTTTATTGGATTATTATCGGATTAGTTATTAAAGCCGTAATAACGAGGCTATCTTTTCTTATATACATATCCTTTCTTTTCCCAAAGCGGCATTTCCCGAGCAACGATAATGCTATAAAACTGCTCAAAAGTTGAAGTCGGTTCAGCATTCCAGCCTCGTTCAGCTACGCCGAGTGCTTTGGGGAGCATTTGATATGTAGCATCGTCGAAACTCCTCAATTGCGAAGACCACAACTGGGCCTGCACGCCGATGATATCGCCTTTGTAGTCATTGGGCTGCAAAGCGAAAGTCTTGCGCTCGTCGATATAGCCTGCCCATGAAAGGCCAATCTCATCAGGAACATCGCTATAGGCCAAGTCCAAATAAGTGTAAGCCGCAGGAGACAGCACCACGGGGAAACCCTCTATGCCGTCAGTATTCCAAACATTCAGGAAATACAAGGATTGCTTGAGTCGTTCCTCTGTTGTGGATTCCAAACCTTTGCCAATATCTTCCCAGCCCGCTAGACGAATGCCACGCGCCTCGGCAAGGTCCAGCATGCCGTTGGTGAACAGTTCCTTCATTTCATGGCGGTCATGCCCCGACCAAGCACCATCAGGCACTTCATCGCCGCCTATATGGATGGCGGGAAGCGGGACATTCGCTTCTTGGTGCAAACGGACGACCTCATCAAAGACCTTCCCATAGAACTTGTAAACACTAGAAAGATAAACACTCAGCACATTATCCGTGAAGTCCTGCGCCGACCAATAGTGCGAGGTGTCGGCAGGGTCTTGCAGGCGGAAGCTACTGTCGCCCGTACGCTGCTCATAGGCTTGCATAGCCTTGATGGATGCCCGTGAATGGCCTGGGGTGTCAAACTCAGGAACCACGGCGATGCGACGTTCCCAAGCGTAACGAAGTATTTGCTTATATTCCTCAGTCGTATAGAACGTCGCGTTCCCGATTTTGCCATTGGCCGTTGGTTTCAATGCCTCCATTTCTTGCAGGTCCCAATCGGGCAAAGCATGATGCGCGCCATATTCCGTCAGTTCAGGCAAGTCCTTAATCTCCAAGCACCACGACTCATCGTCTGCCAAATGGAAATGCAAGATGTTGAGTTTCCAGGAAGCCATCAGGTCTATGATTTCAAGCACTTCGTCCACAGTACGGAAGTCACGCACCACATCAAGCATGAAGCCTCTATAAGGGAAATCAGGCCAGTCCTCAATAGTCATAGGCAGCAAGGGTCGCGGCAACTTGGCAAGAGTGGTATGGGCATAAAAAGCACCGTCTTCATCGTCATACTCCACTTTCGGCTCACCGTCCTCACCTATTGTAATGCGATACCATCCCACAGGATGCGTTTCAAGCGTTTCCAAAGGCTCATTCCCATAACTGACCCGTTTGACTTGCGGGATGATATCAGCAAGCTGGACTGCATAATTGTAAGCAAACCCTTCTTCATTATTCCCTGGCTCAGGCTGCGCCAAGAAATGGTATTGCACTTCCATCGGAAGGTCAGGTTTTCCTTTTTGCTGCAGCACAAAAGCCTCGGGCGCCCAAGAATGCCTCGGCAAGGGACGACCGTAATATTTCAATGTAACAGTACCGTTCTTTGGAATATCAATGTACCAAGAAGTCCCCTGGTAATGGTTCATTGTCGGGCCTTCCACGATGGTTTTGCCGTCGAAGAGTTCTTGGAACCACACACGCGAACCCTCAGGCATATCGTACAGCACGAGGGTATGCAAAGCACGACCTTCGGCATCTGTTGCGCCTTCGGTCCATTCTGCCGATGGCACACGGCTGCAAGCCGCCAAGCCAATAACCAGTATGAAAAGCAAGAACTTATGCATAATTCATGACAAAAATAGGGAATTCAAGTTGTTCTGACCAGGCTTTACACAATTTTATGCTTAAAATTCTCTATTTTTGTAGCGTATTTGATACTGAGGCTTGCTCTTGGATTGCTCGGAAGATTTTGTAAAAACGGAAAATTTTCCAGAAAAATTATTTGAAAATGGAAAAAATTCCAAAATAATTGATGAAAAATGGAAAATTTTTCGGAATTTTGTCAAAAACTGAATTGAAAAATGGAAAAAACAGAAAACGCCTTACAATCCCTCAAAAAAGGCAACGCCCGCTTCGTCTCGGGAACTTTAACGCAGAAAGACGACTATACCGAACTGCGCGAAAAACTCAGCAAGGGCCAACATCCCTTTGCCGTGGTGCTATGTTGCTCCGACAGCCGCGTGGTGCCCGAAATCATCTTCGACCAAAAATTGGGCGACCTCTTCGTCATTCGCAATGCCGGCAACGTCGTTGACAAGCATGTGCTTGGCTCCATTGAATATGCTGTAGAACATCTGGGAACGCCTTTGGTGGTGGTCATGGGCCATTCCAGTTGCGGTGCCGTCACTGCCACCCACAAAGGCGAAGCCCTGCCTGACAACATCATGGCTCTTGCCAAGCACATCAAACCTTCCATCGACACCTCATGTTGCATCGACGACAACGCCCGCCGCCATGCGATACGAATGGTCAAAGTAATTCAGAAAGACCCCATTGTCAAACACATGAACGCCCAAGTGGTGGCTGCCTTCTACGACATCCATAGCGGACAAGTGGAATGGTTGTAATAAAAACCGATTTGAAAATGAAAGCACTTTTAAAACAAACACTTAGCACTTCCGCGTTCATCGCTTTAATCCTCATCCTTATGACCTCATGCACCCAAAAAACACCTGTGGACCTTATCGTCCACAATGCTAACATCTATACCGTTGACAACGATTTCTCCAAAGCCCAAGCCTTTGCCGTGAAAGACGGGAAGTTTGTCGCTGTTGGAGACGAAGCAACCATCATGCGCCAATATGTCGCCGAGGAAACTATCGACGCTCAAGGTAACGCCGTCTATCCTGGCTTCATGGACGGACACTGCCATTTCACAGGCTACGGCGAGAACCTCATCCGATGGGCCGACCTGAAAGGTTGCCTTTCTTTTGACGAGGTCATCGAACGCCTCAAGGTGCACGACAGCCTCTACCCTTCCGAATGGCTTTTGGGTCGCGGCTGGGACCAAAACCTTTGGGAAGAGGCTGAGTTTCCCGACAATGAAAAGCTGGCCGAGATCTTCCCTGAAAAGAAAATCTTATTGACCCGTGTGGACGGTCACGCTGTTTTAGTTTCAAAAGAGGTGTTGAAGTTGGCTGGCATCAATGAAGACACGAAGATGGATGGCGGCATGGCCATCGTCAAAGACGGACATTGCACTGGCGTTTTGTTGGACAACTTGGCTGATGCTGCCAAGGTATTGGTGCCCAAGATGGAAAACGAGCTACGCATCCAAGCCTTCTTGAAAGCGCAAGAAAACTGCATGGGCGTCGGCCTGACGAGCGTCACCGATGCAGGCTTGGACATCGCCACCATCGAACTCATCGATAGCCTGCAACAGGCCGGACAACTCAAAATGCACGTCAATGCGATGGTCAACCCAGACGATGAGACCATGGATCATTTCATGTGTCAAGGTGTCATCGACAAGGAAAGGCTCACCGTCAGAAGCGTGAAAATCTATGCCGATGGTGCTTTAGGCTCACGGGGTGCAAAACTGCTTGAACCTTACACCGACGACCCAGAAAACACTGGACTGATCGTGGAAAGCGACGAGTTCTACCGTCATGTCTGCCAAAAGGCCTACGATGCGGGTTATCAAGTCTGTTGCCATGCCATCGGCGACGGCGGCGTGCATCATATCCTCGACATCTACTCCGAATACCTGAAAGGCCAAAACGACCTTCGCTGGCGCATCGAGCACTCGCAAACAGTGGCCGACATGGACTTCCAACGTTATGGCGAGTTCTCCGTGATTCCTTCCATCCAAACTACACATTGTACTTCCGACATGGATTGGGCAGATGAACGTCTTGGTGAGCGCATCAAGAACGCCTATGCCTATCAACAACTGCTCCAACAGAACGGTTGGGTCATCAACGGCACCGACTTCCCCATCGAGGACATCAGTCCCATTTACACCTTCTATGCCGCCGTCGTCCGCAAGCACTTGGATGGCACGCCTGCCGAAGGCTTTCAAATGGAAAACGCCTTAAACCGCAAACAAGCATTACGTTCCATCACCATTTGGGTAGCCAAAGGCTGCTTCCTCGAAAGCCGCAAAGGCAGCATCGAAGTTGGAAAAGACGCTGATTTCGTGATTCTCGACAGAGACCTGATGACCGTGGCGGAAAACGAAATCCCCGCTGCCAAAGTAAAAATGTGCCACATTGATTAACCCAGACCGACCTATGGAAAAAGCTTCCGATTTTGACCATATCATCATCAAAGACGCGACCGAGAACAACCTGAAACACGTCACCGTCAAGATTCCGAAGCGGCAAATCACCGTGGTGACGGGCGTGTCGGGCTCGGGCAAGTCATCGTTGGTGTTGGACACCATTGCTGCCAAGTCGCGGCGTGAGTTGAATGACACCTTCCCTTCTTTTACACAACAATATTTGCCGAAATACGGCCGTCCACATGTCGGCGACATCGAGAACCTGCCCATCGCCATCATCATCGAACAAAGGAAGCCAACTTCCAATTCCCGTTCTACAGTAGGTACATACACTGACATTTATGCTTTGTTGCGTCTGTTGTTTTCTCGTATTGGTCAGCCTTTCGTAGGCTATTCCGATGCTTTCTCATTCAACCATCCTTCGGGCAGTTGTCCGCGCTGCGCCGGATTGGGTGAAATCCGTGAGTTGGACATCCACAAGCTGGTCGACTTCGACAAATCGCTCAACGACGAGGACACCATCCACTATATCGCTTTCGGTAAAGGTGGCTGGCGCTGGATCCGCTATGCCCACAGCGGCCTTTTTGACTTGGACAAAAAGATTAAAGACTATTCGCCTGAAGAGCTTGATTTGTTCCTCAACTCGCCGCAAATCAAGCTAAAGAATCCGCCATCCAACTGGCCGAAGAGCGCCAAATACGAAGGCCTCATTCCCCGCATGTACCGCAGTATCATCAACTCGGAAGAGGGACTGCTCCATGCCGCCGTACTTAATCCCATGTTGACCATGGGCACCTGTCCCGACTGCAACGGCACGCGCCTCAACGAGAAGATTCGCTCCTGCAAAATCAAAGGCGTGAACATTGCCGAGGTCACTGCCATGAGCATCGCCGACTGCCGCCAATGGATGGAAACCATCGACAATCCACTTGCCGAGGACATCAAGCGTGCCACCATTGAAAGGTTGGCGGCTTTGGAGGAAATCGGTCTCGGCTACCTCACCCTAGACCGTGCTATCGGCACGCTCTCTGGCGGCGAGGCGCAACGCTGCAAGATCGCCAAATACATCAACTCGCCTCTTTCCGATGTGATGTACATCCTCGACGAGCCTAGCGTGGGCCTGCATAACCACGATATTCTGCTGATGCAGAAGTCAGTACAGAAGCTCAAAAACCATGGTAATACGGTCATCCTCGTCGAGCACCACAAGGATATGATCAAGATTGCTGACCGTATCATCGACATGGGTCCAGGGGCGGGCATGAAAGGCGGTGAAATCGTTTTTGAGGGCAGCTACAACGAGCTACTTCATAGCCAAACGCTTACGGGCACCTCGCTCAGCGCAACGAGTTCCATTAAGGAACACGTTCGCCAACCCAAGTCGTTCTTCCACTTGGAGAATGCCACTTTGCACAACCTCAAAAACCTGTCCATCGACCTACCCCTCGGCGTGATGTGCGGCATCGCGGGCGTGGCCGGTTCAGGCAAAAGCTCGCTGATGGAGTGTTTTGTAAAGAGTATTGAATCGTTGAACTGTTCTAGCAACAACAAATCAACAATTCAACATTTAAACAACTCAACAGTTCAACAATCAGACATCGTCTACATCAGTCAGAAGAACATCGGCGTCAGCCTGCGCTCCACCCCTGCCACTTATCTGGAAGTCGCCGACGACATCCGCAAGCTGTTTGCCAAGGCCAACAAAACCAAGGCCGACCTGTTTTCCTTCAATGGAAAAGGTGGCTGTCCCGTCTGCCAAGGCAAGGGCGTAATTGTCAGTGACATGGCCTTCATGGACGCCATCGAGACTACCTGTGAGGCCTGTGGCGGACTGCGCTACAGCAACGAAGTGCTGGCTTACAAGGTCAATGGCATGAACATCGCCGAAGTGATGGACATGACCGCCAACAAAGCCTCCGAAATGTTTGCAGGTACCGTCATCGCAGAGAAGCTGGAACCATTGCGCAAGGTTGGCTTGGGTTATCTCCATCTGAACCAGTCGCTTTCGACCCTCTCAGGTGGCGAGTTGCAACGCATCAAATTGGCCTCCTACCTTCGCGACGCGGGCAAAATCTTCATCATGGACGAGCCTTCCGACGGCTTGCACCTCAACGACATCAAGCGCATCCTTGACCTCTTTGACACTATGGTCGAGGCGGGCAATACCATCTTCCTCATCGAGCACAACTTGGAGATGCTGAAATCCTGCGATTACCTTGTGGAACTCGGTCCTGGCGGCGGTGCCATGGGCGGCAAGGTGCTTTTCACGGGCACGCCAAAGCAGATGTTGGAGTGTAAAGCCTCTATCACAAGGCCTTACATGCTCGCTGATGCTGAATAATCATTCCCCAATCGGTCATTTTTTACAATAAAATGAAACGTCTTTTCGTTGAAAAGTCATATATTTGCGCCCTATACCCAATTTTATTTTACTCATTTTTTCAATTTTTCAACAACTATGAAACAAGTTTTTAGGCATGGATTGCTGCTTCTTATGCTCACCATAGGAATAGTATGCGGCATGGCGGCACAATCCACACAAATGGTCGTCACTATGAACGACGGATCCGTTCAAACCTACTCGATGATGGAGTCTGGCCGCGTTTATTTTGAGGACAACACCTTCCTCGTCATCGAAGAAGGAACCGGAAAAGATGTCGTCAGAATCCGAATGAGCGACATCAGAAAAATCACCTGCGAGGAGGAAGTTGGCCTGCCCGAAAACCAGGCGGCAGAAGTCAGCATCCTGCCCAATCCCGTCCACGACATCATGGTGCTCCACAACCTTGACGGTACCCAAACCGTAAGCATCTACGCCATCGACGGTCGTTTGATGAGAAAGTTTGAAACTTCGGGTGACGAAGCCATCGATGTCAGCGCCTTCCCCGTTGGCTTATACCTTATCAGAACACAATCCAGCACCCTTAAAATGATTAAGCTATGAGAAAGTCCATCATTTTATTTGCCTTTTTGCTGGGTTGCATCGGCCTCCAGGCCCAAAACTATCACATCACCCTGCACCGCTCGGGCAGCGTCATCCACAACAACGACGTAAACAGCATCACCGAGATCGTCTTCCAAGGCCATAATCCCGCCTCAATGGTCATCAATACCGAAAGCGGCACCTACACCTTCCCTATCACAAGGTTCGACAGCATCACCTTCCATACCGAGCAAAACGACATTCCGCACGGCTACGACTTTATGAAGATATGCGAAAACGAACTGCCTTACACTTGGCAAGGCGTGACTTTCTATGAGGGCGGCATTCAAAACATTACGCTTCAAACGCCACAAGGCATCGACAGTATCGTGAGCCTGAATTTGACGGTTTACCCGACTTACGAGACAGAGGAATACATGACGGTATGTCCAAACGCGCTGCCGGTAGTATGGAACGGCGTAACCTTCAATGAGGCCGGTACAGAAACCGTATATTTGCAAACCATGTACGGCTGCGACAGCATCATGACAATGCACCTGTCGGTGAGTGAAACGCTCACAGGTGAGGAATACATGACCATCTGTGACAACGAGTTGCCTTACACCTGGCATGGTTTGACCTTCACAGCCAGCGGAACTCAGACTTTGACGCTTCAGTCATCCCAAGGCTGCGACTCCATCGTGACTCTGCACCTGACGGTATCACCGACACAATATGGCGACGACTATCTGACCATTTACGACAGCCAACTGCCCTATATTTGGCAAGGTGTCACCTTCACCGGAGAAGGCACCCAAACCGTGACCTTACAGACCGAACATGGCTGCGACTCTATTGTGACACTTCATCTATCCGTGACCCCAGTACCCTCGGGCGACACCGTTTATATCACCTATAACGGCGGTTCTGTGTCGATCATCAACCCCTTCGCCAGCAGTGGCGTGACCGTGACCAACAGCGGCGCTGATGTAGTCGTCAACTCGACGCAAGCCAACGTGCCATACGTCGTTTCTGGCAGCTCCTCAAACGGCTCGCTGACCATGAACAGCACCAACGCCTTCTTCATGGCTTTGAGCAATTTGTCGCTCACCAGCACAAGCTCTGCGGCCATCAATATCGCAAGCGAGGTCGATGTAACGCTACAGCTTAGAGGCACCTCCACTTTGGTCGACAGCGCTAGCAGCCTGATTAATGGTGCCTTGTATGCGGCTGGCAATCTCACCATCAGCGGCGGAACATTAAATGTCACCGGCAACGCCAAACATGGTATCCTGGTGGACGGCAACATGACGGTCAACTCAGGCACCATCCATATCCTCAACACCGACAGCGACGCCATCCACGGCAGCAGCAACTTGATCTGGAACAATGGCACGCTTGACATTGTTTCAGCAGGTTCCGACGGCCTTGATTTCACAGGTACCGTTACCATCAACAACGGCAACCTTAGCATCAATACAACGACAGAAGGCCAAAGAAGCGTTAAGGCGACTGGTACATTCACCATGACAGGCGGTACGCTTGACATGGACGTCTCAGGTAACGACTGCAAGGGCATCAAAGGCGCTTCTGATGTCATTCTTAGCGGTGGCACCATTAGTTTGCAAGTTTCGGGCACTGGCTCCAACGGCATCTCAAGTGACACCAATGTCACCGTCAGCGGTGCCAACGTCACCATCGTTTCGACTTCAGAAGACGGCAAATGCTTCAAGAGCGACGGCACCTTCCTCATGAGCAGTGGCAGCCTCAACCTCACCCACTCTGGCAACATCTCTAAGGGTATCTCAACCGTTGGCGACATCACCATCAATGGTGGTACCATCGGCATCAATGCGAGTGGCACATACGCAGTGGTCAACAACGAATCATCGTATTGCACCGCCATCAAGGGTGATGCCAATGTTAACATCAGTGGCGGCAACATCACCATCACAATGCCCACCTCCAACCAAGGTGGCAAAGCCATCAGTGCCGACGGCAGCATTGCCATCAGCGGCGGAACTCACACGCTGAACATCAGCGGCAACGACGCCAACGGCATCTCATCAGATGTCAACGTCACCGTCAGCAATACCGCCGACATCACCATCACCACCTCGGCCTTGGACGGCAAGGGCATCAAGAGTGACGGCACAATCGACATCACTGGTGGCACCGTCAACATCACCCATTCGGGCAATACGTCAAAGGGCATCTCCGCCGACGGCAACATCAACATCAGTAATGGCACCATCATTATCAACGCGAATGGCTCTACCGTGGTGACCAGCAACGACCCGTCATATTGCACCGCTATCAAGGGCGATGCCGACATCAACATCAGCGGTGGCGACATCACCATCGTCCTCCCGACCTCCAACCAAGGCGGCAAGGGCATCAAGTGTGCCGGTAATATGACCATCAGCGGCAACAACACCATCAACATCGAAACCCACGGCGACGGCGCCACCTACACCGCTTCGTCTGGTACTGATACCTACTCAAGTTCCTGCCTACGTGCTGAAGGCAATATGCAAATCCTGAGCGGCACCATCACGCTCACCAGCACTGGAAAAGCCGGCAAAGGCATCAAGGTAGGCACCAAGTCTGGCAACACCTATTCTGGAACTTACACTCAAGGCAACAGTAACGGCACTGGACCCACCCTTACCATTTCCACATCTGGAGCACAGTTAGGTTCTGGAGGCGGTGGCGGCGGCTGGCCTCCCGGTCCTGGCGGCGGATCGTCATCAACGAAATCCTCGTCAAAAGCCATCAAAGTGGGTGGTGTGGCGACCATCAATGGTGGCAGCACTACTATTAACACTACAACCACCGGAGCAGAAGGTCTAGAGTCGAAGACTCAAATCAACGTTGAAGGCGGTCAGCACTACCTACATTGCTATGACGACTGCATGAACTCGGCAGGCAAAATCATTTTCAACGGCGGTGTGACCGTGTGTTACGGCTACGGCAACGACGCCATCGACTCGAACGCAGGAACAGCAGGTGCCATCACCATTGGCAATGGCGTGGCTTTCGCCTACACCACCAAAGGCGACCCGGAGGAAGGCTTTGACTGCGACAACAACAGCTACATCCGCATTACAGGCACCGGCATAGGCATCAGCGCTGGTGGCTCGCAAGGCGGCGGTGGCGGCTGGGGACCTGGCGGCGGCAGTGGTAACACCATCACCGGCGCAGTGCAAGGCTACTACTTCTACACCACCAGCTACAGCTTCCAAACGGGAAGATACTACACCCTGTCGAACACCAATGGCTCGGGCGGCACCAACCTCGTCACCTTCAGCTTTGAGGGCAACTGCTCCAGTAGGCTCGCCCTCATCACGGCGACGGGCATGCAGCACGGCAGCACCTATTATGTGAAGTACGGCACGCAGGCGCCCACCAACCCGACAACGGCATTCCACGGTCTCTATCTCGGCGGAACCTCGTCGGCATCGACGCAAGCCTTCAGCTTCACTGCACAATAAACGCCATTTGTCTTTAACAAAAAAAATCCCGTCATTTGGCGGGATTTTTTTTATACCTTTTCTCTCCGTTCCTTAAAATTATTATCTTTGCAGCCCGAAAACCCTTATCATGCACTCACTCTCAATGCAATACGGCCCATCGACCACGCCTTTGCCGCCTAAGGCAAAGGCCTCCCCCGTTACCCCCCCCCTATTGCATTAATTATCAACTACTTACAAAACCCGTTTACTCTCTCGGCGAACATCGTGGCATCGTCCGAGGCCTCCGACAACGTCAACCGACATTCGGGCAAACCATCCGAGGCCACCGACAGCGTCAACCGATGTTCGGACAGGTCATCCGAGGCCTCCGACAACGCCAACCGATACCCGATGAGACTTTCCGAGGGCTCGGACAGCCGCTTTGCGTCATCGCGAGGAACGAAGCGATCCAGGAAGGCGGCTTGTTTCCTGGATTGCTTCACTACGTTCGCAATGACGCAAAGCGCATGCGGGAGCAAAGCCCAACAATCTTTAAATCTTGAAATCTGAAATCTTTAAATTCCAATTACCATGTTACAAGAAATCCAACAAGTCAAGTCGGTTCCCGTTTCTGACCTCAAAAACACCCACTTCGTGGGCCTGATGACCTTCACGCGCGACCAGTTCGCCAACACCTTCACCGATGACGCGCCCCGCAAGGTGGCCGAGCAGCTCGAACGCTTCAACACAGCCTACCAGGCCCTCGACGACGCCTACAAGACCAGCACCTACAGCCTCGACACCGAGGCGCTGAGCAAGGCCGACGACGACTGCGACCGCACCTTCATGGGCATCAAGAAGATGGTGGGCGCGCAGCAAGCCTTCGACTTCAACCCCACGGTGAAGGAAGCCGCCGACCGCATGATGCAGGCCATCGCCAAGTACGACATCAGCACCGACGAGGACTACCTAGGCGAGAACAACAAGCTGCAGCAACTGCTGCAAGACGTGACCAACGTCGTCGCGCTCAAAGCCGACGCCCGCACCCTCGGCCTCACCGAGGCCTTCACCCAACTGGCCGACAAGGTCGACCTCGTGCGCAAGCTCATCACCCGGCGCGAGATGGGCAAGGCCCCCAAGGGTGCCATGAAGGCCGCCCGCAATGCCATGGAACCCGAATACCGCTGGCTCATCGCCATCCTCAACGCCGCCGCGCTGATGGACGACGACGAGCACCGCTTCGACACCCTCATCACCACCCTCAACGCCAACATCGACTACCTGAAGAAGAACGTCATTCGAAAGGGTGGTATCGTTTGGAACGACGAGGACTACGACGAAGAGCTTGACGAAGAAACCGAAGGAGAGGAAATCGAAGGCGAAGAAACCACCGACGAGGGCGAAACCAAAGAAAACACAACTGAAAACAATCAATAATCAAACAAATTCAAACAAAATCCAAGCTGACACGGATAAATCATAATTCACTCAATCATTAAATCACAACTCAAATGAGCAAAAACACATTCAGCCCGAAAGGGCAACGCTATGAGGCTCCCAAGGCGGAGATCATAGCAATCGAGAGCCAAGGCGTGCTTTGCGCCTCGGGCGGAGGACAAACGTCAAACAACCCAGGCGGTAAAGGATTCCAGTTCGGCACCGATAATGGTACCTGGTAAATGTCTAACATTAATAAAAGGAGAAACAATGAAAAAGACATTGAGAATGATGGGCCTCGTCGCCCTCGCAGTGCTTGCCCTCGCAGGCTGCAAGAAAGAACAGAAAAACACCGTGACCTTCAAGGCTACACTTCCCCAGCCCGCCTGCGACGCCAAGACGCACATCGGCTCGGGCAACTGGCTGATGTGGAACGCGGGCGACCAGATTAAGGTATACACCGCCGACAAGACCGAAGCCACCTCGGCATCCTTCACCACCACCGACGCCGACCAGACCACCGCCGACTTCAGCGGCACCCTGGCCGAGTCGAGCCTTTACTACGCCTTCTATCCCACCACGGGCATCGAGCTGAACGCCGACGGCAAGTTCATGCTGCCCGTGAGCGCGACGCAGACCTTCGTGGAGAGCAACTTCGCCACGAACAGCTACCCGATGTGCGCCACGAGCACCGACGGCACCTTCAATTTCCGCAGCCCCTACGGCATCCTCGGCATCCCGATGACGGGCGACGCCACCATCGGCAGCATCGTGCTGACCGACACCACCGGAATGCAGTTGGCCGGCTACTACACGATGGACGCGACTGACACCACCTTTGTGGGAACCAGCGCCGCCATCACGCTTAACTTCGGCACGGGCGTGACCTTGAACACCACCACGCCCACCACGGCTTATTTCATCGTTCCTGCCGGAGTTTTTCAAAGCGGCTTCAATGCTGCGGTGAGAGGTATTGACGGAAGCACTATCTCCAACCTCGGCACCATCCAGCCCAACACCATCCTGAAAGAATCCATCCACATGATGCCTGAAACGACCGTGAACGCGACCACTCCCACGGGCCTCACCAATGCACTCACCCTCGAGGCTATCACGGACGGCACCATCGTGGTGAACAGCCCGCAGAGCGGTATGCAGTACACGCTGAACGGCGGCGCGAAGACCCCTGTGAGCGGCACCATCAACGTGACCACTGGTGACAAGGTGGCCTTCTACGGCAACGGCACCAACATCACCAGCTATAACGGCACCAAAATTGCTGGCGGCACGGCCGATGTGAAGGTCTATGGCAACATCATGAGCCTGCTGGACGAAGACAACTACGCCACCGCCATCACCCTGACGACAGAGAATACCTTCTTTGAGCTCTTCAGGGGCAACACCACCCAGGGCAACACCACCCTGAAAGACGCCAGCGGCCTGCTGCTGCCCGCCACCACGCTGGCCAACTTCTGCTACAGAAACATGTTCTATGGCTGTAGCAGTCTCACTTCCGCCCCCGCGCTGCCCGCCACCACGCTGGCCGAATACTGCTACCAGGGCATGTTCAACGGCTGCACCAGCCTGACCACGGCCCCCGCGCTGCCCGCCACCACGCTGGCCGAATCCTGCTACTACAGCATGTTCTACGACTGTAGCAGTCTCACTGCCGCCCCCGCGCTGCCCGCCACCACGCTGGCCGACTCCTGCTACGGCCAGATGTTCTACGGCTGTAGCAGTCTCACTGCCGCCCCCGCGCTGCCCGCCACCACAATGAAAGAATACTGCTACTACCGCATGTTCCAGGGCTGCACCAGCCTGGTCACGGCCCCCGTGCTGCCCGCCACCACGATGGCCCCCAGGTGCTACTACCAAATGTTCTATGGCTGCACCAGCCTGACCACAGCCCCCGCACTGCCCGCCACCACGGTGGCTGATTTCTGCTACAGAGAAATGTTCAGGGGCTGCACCAGCCTGAGCAGCATCACATGCCTTGCCCCACAGGGAATCAATCTAAACGGCATCACTGACAATTGGGTGAATGGTGTGGCTTCCACCGGCACGTTCACCAAGGCCAGTGGCGTAACCTGGTGGACGGGCACCAGCGGCATCCCCAGCGGTTGGACGGTGAACGAACAATAATCCGACGACAATCGTTTAAACCCCAATATGCAAGGCGGCCCTCATTTTTGAGGGTCGCCTTTTGTTTGGTTTATAGAGCATTTTTTCTTATTTTTGCAGCAATTATGACAAACAACATCAACAAAGCCCTCATCCACTACATCGAGCAGGAAATCCTGCCACGCTACGAGCATTTCGACGCCGCCCATCAGCGCAACCACGCCGAGGAGGTCATCGAGCGCAGCATGGATTTGTCCAAACATTATGACGTGAACGAGGACATGGTCTATGCCATCGCCGCCTACCACGATACTGGACTATGTGAGGGCCGCGACACGCATCATCTCGTCTCAGGACGCATCATCCGTGAAGACAAGAAACTCAGGGAATGGTTTGATGAAGCCCAAATCGAAACTATGGCACAAGCCGCTGAAGACCACCGTGCCTCCAGCGGACATGAACCACGCAGCATCTATGGCAAAATCGTGGCCGAAGCCGACCGCCTCATCACGCCGCAGAAAGTCATCCGCCGCACCATACAGTTCGGTCTCGACCATCATCCTGAGCTTGACAAAGAAGGGCAATACCAACGTTTCCGTGAACATCTGCTGGAAAAATACTCCGACACGGGCTACCTGCGCCTTTGGATTCCCGAATCGGACAACGCCCTGCGTTTGGAGGAGCTTCGAAAAATCATCCGCGACGAAAAGGCCATGCGAAATGCCTTTGAGCAACTATTTCCAAACTAAATTCACCGCGATACAAGATATTTTGTATTTTTGCGACTGTTTTAAAACAACAAAAATGAAAAAAACGCTATTCACGCTTATTCTTCTTTGCCTCGGCTGCATTGTGACGGCCCAGGAAGAGAAAGAGACAGAATTCAAAATGTCTTTGAACGACACAATCGTCTGGAAACCCTTCGACAATTGCAACGCTCTCGGCTACAACACCAAAGGACCTAAAGTCATCAGCTTCAAACCCATCCATTTCGGTGAAAAGATTGAAATCATCGCCAAGAAAGTCGGCAAGTGCAACATCGTTGCCACCTGTCAAGACAACGACACTGAAGCCGTGGCCAGCATCACCGTCATCGACCCGAACGACGTTCCGATCATTGCCGAGAAGCCTGTGAAGCCCGAGACCCTGCCTTTCACCAGCACCTATAGCTTCAACCCGCCTAAGAACAACTTCTTCATCACCATCAACGACATGGGTTCTGGTTTCAACGAGACCTACATGAAGCATGGCGATGATGAGGCTTTCAACGACGGCCAAGGTGTCGACCGTTTCTGGAACGTGAAGACAGGCAAAAACTGGTACTACCGTCCCGACGCACAAGGCTGGACCGACGACGTGGACTGGGAGTTTGATCCCTTTGGTGAGAGCATCCCTTTCATTAACGCTTTCGCCACCGAAGTGAACAAGGACAACCTCTCCAACTACTATGTTGGCACGGAAAAGGTGCTTGACATCGACTGCTGGAAGTTCTTCGTCGACTTTGAGGACGGCACCGTCATCCAATACTGGGTCGACCCCGCCAACGGCTGCACCTTGAAGCGCCAAATCAACACCGACCCCGCCAAGGTGGTCACCGTCTACGACCTCAAGTACACGCGGTTGTATTTCGGCCCCAGCTTCAAGAAAGGACTGCATGACACCAGAAGATGAATGAGATTCCCCTGTGGGGAATGGAGTGACGTTATGTCACAATGCGGCGGCAAAAAGAACCGATAATTAAATGTTGTTCATAGCCGCCGCGAAATAAAAAAAGAACTAACTCCATTCCCGAAGGGAAACTAAATTTTGAAATCCTGAAATATTGAAATAAACAAATCATTAAATCAAATGGAAAACATCGAATTAAAGAAGACCCCTTACAACCAGATCCATCACGACCTGGGAGCCAAGATGGCTGAATTTGCCGGTTACGACATGCCGATCCAATACACCGGCCTCGTCGAGGAGCACAACAACGTCCGTAACAACGTCGGCGTGTTCGACGTGAGCCACATGGGCGAATTCCGCGCCAAAGGCCCCATGGCCAAGCAGTTCATGCAATACTGCACCGTCAACGATGTCGCCGCTTTGAGCGACGGCAAGGTGCAATACACCTGCCTGCCGAACGGCAAGGGCGGCATCGTGGACGACATGCTCGTCTANNGCCGCCAACATCGACAAGGACTGGGCTTGGATGAGCCAGATTGCCGAGAAGTTCGGCATGACCCTCGGTGAAGACTTCAAGAACGAGAGCGAAGAATGGGCTCAGCTGGCCGTGCAAGGCCCCAACGCCCTGAAAGCCATGCAGAAGCTCACCAAGGCCAACGTGGTGGACATGGAATACTACACCTTCCAAATCATCAACTTCGCTGGCGTCGACAACATCATCTTCTCGACCACGGGTTACACCGGCTCGGGCGGCTGCGAAATCTACATCCCGCTGGCATACGCCAAGCAAGTTTGGGACGCCGTCTTTGAGGCTGGCAAGGAGTTCGGCATCATGCCCGCAGGTCTGGGCTGCCGCGACACCCTCCGTCTGGAGAAGGGCTTCTGCCTCTACGGTCACGAAATCGACGACACCATCAGCCCCATCGAGGCTGGTCTGGGTTGGATTACCAAGTTCGTCGACGGCAACGACTTCCTCAACCGCGAAATCTTCGCCGCTCAGAAAGCCAATGGCGTGAGCCAGAAGATTGTCGGCTTCGAGATGATCGACCGCGGCATTCCGCGTAACGGCTACGAGGTGTGCGACGCCGAAGGCAACTGCATCGGCATGGTGCGCTCGGGCAGCCCGTCGCCCTCGACTGGCAAGAACATCGGTACCGCTTTGGTGAAGAAAGCCTTCAGCAAGAAGGACACCGAAATCTTCATCAAGATCCGCAACAAACTCATCAAGGCCGTCGTGGTCAAGATGCCGTTCCTGCCATGATTCGCCTGCGTCACCTCCTGACGACAACGCTGTTGTTGTGTCTGGCTTTTGCCAAGGCGCAAGAGGTGACATTTTCGACCCCTGGCGGGTTCTATGACAACCCCTTTGAGCTGACCTTGTCCTGCAACCAGCAGGGCAAGGTCATTCATTATACCACCAACGGCAACACACCCACGGCAAATGACCCTATCTATCGGGAGCCATTGCTTTTGAGTGAAAACCTTTACTCCCATTCCAACATCTACACCATTCTCAACAGCCCCGAAACAATGTGGTTTCTCCCCGAGACGGTGCAAAAGTGCATCGTCATCAGGGCGGCAGCATTCGACGAAAATGGCAGCTTAACCGGTAAAGTAACCACCAACACCTACCTCATCAAGTCGCTCGGCTGCGACACACATGGGTTGCCGGCGGTCTCGATTTGTGCCGATTCGTTGGATTTGTTTGATTACGAACGAGGCATCTTTGTCCCTGGAGCGTATCAAGACCCGTCAAACCCCGAAGGCACTGGCAATTACTATCAGTCCGGAAGAGAATGGGAAAGGCCCACGAACTTCGAGTTCTACGAAACAGACAACAGAGGTGTCAACCAAAAGGCGGGCATAAGGACCCACGGAGGCAACGGACGCAAGCTACAGCAAAAATGCATGAAAATCTATGCCCGTGATGAATATGGCAAGAAACGCTTCAAGCACCAATTCTTTGAGACCATTCCCGACAGCAGCTTCAAGCATTTGATATTCAAACCTTTCACCTCTTCATGGACCGAATCGGGAATCAACGACTATCTCAGCAACCAATTGGCCGCCCGCCTGAATCTTGAAACGGTAGCCTCACGGCCTGTGGTACTCTACCTCAACGGAGAATACTGGGGCATCTATTACATCCACGAAAAGCCCGACGAGCATTATTTGGAAGACCATTGCCATGTCGACATCGAAGACATCAACCTCATTGAAGACTGGTATGGAACCTGCGAGGCAGGAAGCAACCTCAATTTCCTTATGCTTTATGACTTCATCGCCAACAACGGCCTATCAGAAGCGGATGCTTATGCTTATGTAGCCAGCCGCATGGACATCAGTAATTTCATTGACTACCAAATCTTCGAGATATTTACTGCCAACCTCGACTGGCCTGCCAACAACATGCGCTGCTGGCAAGAAGGCAACGGACCTTGGCGCTGGATCTTCTTTGACGGCGACATCGGACTGATAACCAAGGAATTCGATGCTTTCGCCAATGCGACTTATGACGGTCCGAGTACTTATCCATCAAGCTCTACTTGCACCTTGTTTCTCCGAAAATTGCTGGAAAATGAATCTTTCAAGGTGGATTTCCTCAACCGTTTCAACCAACTTCTTCATTCCGCATTCGCCTACGAAACAACGAAGCCATTGAAAGACAAGGCTTTTGAAACACTGAAAGGAGAAATCCCCGACCAAGTGGCCCGATTCCACAATCCCGACAGCCTGCAGCTTTGGGAGCAACACATGGACGGCATCGACGCATTCCTGTCGCTAAGGGAGAGGTCTGTATTACAGCAGATGCAAGACTATTTTTATACTGACAACTACAACTTCACCATTGAAACCCTTTACCCCTCGCCTGCCCAAAGCGAGATTCGCATTCAAACGCAGTTCGACAAGACGGCACTGACTACCGTTCAAATCTTCGACATTCAGGGGAGGCTGCATTGGAGCATGGAACGGACTTTTGGCGCGGGAACGTTCGAATTTGTTCTACCGATTCACTTGCCTTCGGGCATATACATCCTAAGGATTGGCGACACAACCCGAAAGTTCGTTGTCACTAACTAAACTGCCAATTTTTCCGACCTTTGCAACGGAATGATTCTTGATAAAACCATTGGTATGGACGACAAAGCAGAAAGACGGAAATTCCTAGGTAGCCTCATCATCCCGCTCATCATCGTGGCGGTGATGTGGCTGGTGAAGATCATCGAGGTGTCGTATGGCGTCCGCCTCGGCCGATGGGGCGTCGTGCCGCATACTGTCCAAGGACTCGTCGGCATCCTCACCCTACCCTTCCTGCATGGCAGTTGGGAACACCTGCTGTCGAACACGGTGCCTATCCTTGTCTTGGGGACAGCCTTGTATTACTGCTACCCCACCCTCGCCAACCGCGTCATGCTCATCACTTGGCTGGGCAGCGGCCTGCTCACCTGGTGCATCGGCGATGCCGACACGACACACATCGGTGCCAGCGCCTTGGTTTATGGATTGAATCTCTTCCTCATCTTCAGTGGCTTCATCCGTGGCAACCGCATGCTCATCGTCATCTCGCTTATCATGGTATTTCTCTACGGCAGCTTCATTTGGGGCATGATACCTGCCTTGGCCGTCCCGCAAAACATCTCATGGGAAGGTCACCTCAGCGGTGCCTTGATTGGCATTTTACTGGCCTTTTTCCTCAGAAAGGAAGGGCCACAGAAAGAAGTGCATCATTGGGAAGATGACGATGATGACGACGCTTCGACAGGCTCAGCGTCCGACGAGAAGCCCTATTGGGACATCCCCACCCCATCAAACGACGAGTTGACGGTGCAATACCGCATCAAACATTGAAGTCGAGGGCAAGCGCTTCAAGCACCTGACGGGCAATGTCGTCCTGACCTTGCGCATTGGGATGCCAGTATTGCTTGTGTATCCCATAGATGTCGATGCAGTCCACATTGTAATGGTTCGCAATGCGATGCATAGACTCGATATAAGCCTGGCGGGTGGCATCCTCAATTTCAACATCGTTGATGCAAAGCTCCATATCGATTAGGAAATAAATCTTCGCATTGGGATGCTGGCGTTTAAGGTTTTCGAGGAGATAAGCCATGGCCGGACGATAGGCGCACAATTGTTCTCCAGTCCAGTCGAAATAAACATAATCGCCCAAAGGTGCCCTTTTGTAAATATCGTTGGTGCCTCCAAAAACCAGGATCACGTCGGGGTTACCCAGATAGTCCATACGACGGAGATAGGAATGGCGAACATAATAGTCTCCTCCGTCAAAATCATCGAAATTGGACACCAATGAGCCGGAAAACGAGTTGTTCTTGTCCATCACCCAACCCATCTCTATAGCCACTTTATGCCACCACATCTGTTCTGGCGAAGTCACTCCAACATTGGAATATGACCAGACATCGTTGGTTTCAGGGTCGACGGTGCCATCCAAAGCGGAAAAGCTGTCGCCCAACACCGAAAAACGGGTTGCAGAGGGTTCGTTGGGTTCAACGCAGGCCGACATCATGACGGCCAATGCCAAAATCGGGAGCAATCGTTTCATTTTCAAGTATTTTTAGTTCATAATTATCATTTCGGTGCGACGGTTCATGGCTCGGTGTTCCTCGCTGTCGTTGGAAACCAGCGGCTTGGTGGAGCCATAGCCTTTTGCCGTCAATCTTGTTTCTTCTATACCATTGTCAACCAAAGTCTTGCGCACCACCTCGGCACGGTCGGCGGAGAGTTTTTTGTTGTAGCTCTCGCTGCCCACGTTGTCGGTATGGCCCGCCAACTCCACTTTCAAGTCGGGATTGCGTTTCAGGAAATCGGTCAACATTTGTATGCCCGTCTGGGAATCCTCCGTCAAAGCGGAGCTGTTGTATTCAAACTGGATGTTTTGCAGGACCACAGCATCGCCAGGCGCGAGTTCCACCACATCCACAGTGGCCAAATAATTGGCTGAGTCAGAGCGGAGTTCTTCTGGCAGTTCGAAGGTATACATATCGTAGCCACCTTGCCCTCCTTCACGTTGCGAAGAGATGAAGGCTGTCTTGCCATCCGCCGCCACGAAGAAGTTGATTTCGTCGCCTTGCGTGTTGATGGGGAAGCCCAGATTGACTGGTGTCTGCCATTGGCCGTCCTCTCCTCTACGGCTCATGAACAAGTCGAAACCACCCATACCGACGTGCTTGTCGGACGAGAAATACAGCGTGTGTCCATCGGGATGCAGGGAAGGTGCCATTTCGGTACCTTTAGTGTTGACAGGCGCACCAAGGTTTTGTGGCTCGCCCCAAGTGCCGTCAGTGTTGCGGAAGCTGCGATAGATGTCGGCATTGCCGTTGCGGCGCGAGACGAAATACAACTCACGGCCATCGCTGCTCACACAAGGCTGCGACTCCCAACTGTTGGTATTAATGCTGCCGTTCAGCCTTTGGGGCATTGCCCAACTGCCATCGTGCCATTCCGAGACATAGAGGTCGCAGCTGCTGTCGCGCGACCAGCCACAGCCCGTCAGATACAACTTTTTGCCATCGGCGGAAATGAATGCCGCTCCTGGGTCAACATCATCGGGGAAGTCAGAGAAGACAAGCTGTCGAGGCTCGCTCCATTGCGCACCATCCCATTGACTGGTATAAAGGAACTCCTTCTGAAAGCCGTTGCCCATATCCATCTTGCGCGTGAACAACAGCTGGCTGCCGTCAAACGAAAGCATGTTCACGTATTCATCGGCATCCATGTTGACCGTGTTCCCTAAGCTTTCTGGCGCAAAAAGGACGGGATGGCTGATGGCATAGTCACGGAAAGTGGCCAACTCCAGCATTTCGGCGACCACAGCATCGTTGATAGCATGGCCTCCAGCCCTGGAGTGGTACCATTGCAGCAAGGT
>LXOW01338420.1_pt1 | contig 25459 bp, 14 predicted proteins | sample 1368591 | NCBI WGS metagenome assembly LXOW01 (sample SAMN04884650, study PRJNA319009) | bovine gut metagenome | isolation source: Cow rumen | host: Bos taurus | place: Italy: Legnaro (PD) | collected 2014-07-09
GAACGCCATCACCAAGTCCGGTACCAACAAGTTCAAGGCCACCGCCTATATGTACTACTATGACCTGAACATGCACGGCAAGAAGGCCCTCGGCGAGCAGGCTTCCGGTATTCCCGACGAATACGGCCGCCAGCAGTACGGTCTCACCGTCGGCGGTCCCATCATCAAGGACAAACTCTTCTTCTTCGTGAGCGGTGAGTACACGACCTCCCCTTCGTCGATGAACTCCTGGCGTCCCTCCGACGACGGAACAATGGACCCCAAGAACTATATCTCCCGTACCACCAAGGCTGACCTCCAGACGGTCAAGGACCTCCTGAGGGAGCGTTATGGCTACGATGCCGGTTCCTATACGGATTATCCCGCCACTTCCACCAACATCAAGGCCCTCGGTCGTATCGACTGGAACATCACCAAGGACCACCGCCTTGCCCTGCGCTACAACTTCACGCAGAACAAGTACTATACGGCGACCAACAAGAGTTCTTCGAATGCCTACAGCCGTGCTTCCCAGAACCGTCTCTCCGAGTATTCCATCGCTTTCAGCAATGCCTGCTACAACACGACGAATACCGTACATTCCGTCTCCCTGGACTTCAATAGCCGCGTTGGTGACAAGGGACACAACAAGTTGCTGGCCACCTACACCTACAGTTTCGACGGCCGCGGTTCCGACTCCTCCGAGTTCCCGTTCATCGACATCCTCGACGGCACCGCCGATTCGAAAGGAACGATTATCCCCTATATGGCGGCCGGTTACGAACTTTTCACCTGGAACAACGGTGTGAAGAACCAGACCATCATCGTCAAGGACGAGTTCACCTATGACCTGGGCAACCATCATCTGCTGGCCGGTCTGAGTTACGAGAACCAGTACGCCAACAACTCCTATATGCGCAACGGTACGGGTTACTACCGTTACAAGAGCCTGCAGGACTTCATCGACGAGGCCGCTCCGGAAACCGTCGCCCTGACCTACGGCTACCTCAACAACGCCGACCCGGCCAACCCTACGGCCCAGGTGACCTTCAACCAGTTCGGCCTCTACCTGCAGGACGACTGGAACATCACCAACCGCTTCAAACTCAACTATGGCGTGCGTCTGGACCTGCTGGCCTTCGACAGCAAGGACATTATGACCAACAACGCCATCAAGGCGCTGGACTATGGCGGAAAGAACATCGATACCGGTGTCTGGCCCAAGCCCCAGCTGATTGCCTCCCCGCGTCTGGGCTTTGTCTGGGATGTCCTCGGCAACAAGAGCCTGAAGATCCGCGGCGGCGCCGGCCTCTTCACCGGCCGTCTGCCGCTGGTGTACTTCACCAATATGCCTACGAACTCCCAGATGATCCAGAAGGTCGGTGCTGTCTCCACGAACTGGAAGGGCAACAAGGGTACGCCTGATCCGCTCCTCGCCGAATTTGCCGGCCCGATGATTACCGACAAGGCCGCCCTCCGCGATAAGTTGCATGAACTGGATCCCGCCCAGTTCCCTCTGGAGATTTCTCCGGAGCAGGGGACCGTGGACAAGATCAACGGCGTGGATCCCAACTTCCGCATGCCGCTCGTCGCCAAGGCTTCCCTGGGTATCGACTATCAGTTCCCTGTGAACTTCCCCTTCACCCTTTCCGCGGAAGGGACCTACCAGAAGACCATCTACGGTGTCCGCCTGAGCAACTACAACATCAAGGATCCCTCCGACTGGAGCCGTATGGCCGGTGCGGACAACCGTCTCATCTATCCTGCCGACTATAAATATTATAATAAGTATGACGCCTTCGTGCTGACGAACACCCGTCAGGGTTGGGGCTACACCGCCAACGTGACGATGAACATGACCCCCATCCCCAGTCTCCACCTCATGGCGTCCTACACCCATACCGAGTCCAAGGAAATCACCGGTATGCCTGGTTCGGATGCAACTTCCGCCTTCTCGTCCCTGTACACGGTCGACGGCCCGCAGTTCGCAACGCTCCAGCGCTCCAACTACGTGATTCCCGACCGCGTCATCGCTTCGGTGAGTTGGAACCAGAAATGGAGCCTCGAAGGATTCGACACCCACATCACCCTGATGTATGAGGGTCGTCCTTCCAACGGTTACAGTTTCCTCTATGACAGCGACATCAACGGTGACGGTTCCGCCTACGACCTGATCTACATCCCCAAGACCCCGGATGAGATCCAGTTCGCCTCCGTGGACGACCAGCGCAAGTTCTGGGCCTTCGTCCAGCAGGATCCCTACCTCCGTTCCCACAAGGGCCAGTACGCCGAGGCCTACTGCGCCTATACCCCCTGGGTTCATCAGATCGACCTCCGCGTCGCCCAGGATGTGGGTGTCCGCTGGGGCCGGCAGATGCACAAACTGCAGTTCAGCGTCGACCTGCTCAACCTGGCAAACCTCCTGAACAGCAACTGGGGAACCGGTTACTATCTGGATTGCAACAACGGCCAGATCCTGCACTGCACCAATGTGGACCAACTGAGCAAGGGTGAGGCCCCCATCTACACCTTCTCCGGAAAGACCGACCACACCTTCGCTCCCAGCAAGGAATTCGGCCGGTGCTGGATGCTCCAGATTGGTGTCCGTTACCTGTTCAACTAATTTGAAATCTTACCGTTGATATGAAACATATTTTCAAATCCCTCCTGACCCTCGCCGGTGCGGTCCTGCTTTTCGGGGCCTGCAATAACGAGGCGGAGGTCCTGACCCCGACCATCTCGGTGGACAAGGCCGCCCTGCCCCAATTCGACGGCGCGAATCCGGCAAGCGCCACGGTAACCATTACCGCGGAAGGCGCCTGGCACGCCTATTATCCTTCCTGGCTGACCCTCGAACCGGCCAACGGCAACGGGACCACCCAAGTGAAAATCACCGCTACGCCCAATGTGGACGAATGGGCCGAACTGAATGCTCCCCGTGCCGACCAAGTCGCTTTCTGGGGCGCGAACGACGCGATTGCCTATGTGAGCGTATCGCAGTACGGCGAATCCGGTCTGGATGCCACCAAGTTCTTCAAGAAGATCAAGTCGGCCGATGAATTCGACCCGAATTTTGCCTACCTGATCATCGCGGAGACGAAGGACGGCCTGCAGGCCTGCCAGCCTTGTGCCACCGGTAACGACGACGGTTCCTTTGCCTATATGTTCCCGACGACCGTGACTGCGGACGACGAAGGCGTGATTACGATGGACAACGGAAGTCTTGCCTTCTACTTCGACGCCAAGGATGAGGGTTACGCCATTCGCCAGAACAAGGGTAACTGGCTCTATATGAGCGGAACCTACAACAACTTCTATACGACGCTGGATATGGCGGCCAAGGCGAATGTCTGGACCGTAGCGTTTGATGAGGAAGGCTTTGCCACCATCACCAACGTCTCCAACAACAACAAGATCATCCAGTACGACGCCAAGCAGTATATGGACTTCGGCGCCTGGCCGGAGTTGAAGGACGGCTATCTGATGCCCACGCTTTGGAAGGATTCCGCACCCCCTTCGGATGAGGTGCTGGAAGCTCCCGCTTCCACCGAAGTCTTCGCTTCCGCCGTTACCGTGAGCATTCCCGTCACCTCCAACAAGACCTGGAAGGTCCGTTGCCACGACAGTTGGGTCAAGAGTTTCACCGCCTCCGGTACGGGCAACGGCGCCATCGAGGTGACCTTCCCCGCCAATACCGGCAGCGAGGCCCGCACGGCGACCTTCAAGGTCATCGGCGAGACCACGAACTTCGACATTACCCTGACCCAGTTCAAGCCTGCCACCTGCGTCGCGGACATCCTTCCGATGATCGTTTCCACGAACAACAAGGCGCCCAGCGCCTATGAGGCTACGCTCGACAAGGCGGTCGTCTCCTATGTGAACGGCAACAACGCATACATCGAGGACGAGAGCGGAGCCATTCTGCTCTACCTGAATGGCCACGGGCTGGTGGCCGGCAATACCATCAGCGGCCGCGTCTTCGGTTCGGGTTATCTCTACAACGGCCTGCCGGAAATCACCGCGCTCGGAACCGAGTTCGAGAAGGGTGAAACCGAACTCCTCCCGTTGACGACGATGACCCTCAAGGACCTGCTCGCCGCGCACGCCGCCAACCTCAGCCGCCGCATCCTCGTCAGGGGCGTGAAGGTGACCGACGGAATCGACGGCAACGACCGTGACGGCAAGATCGAGCAGGACGGCAGCAGCATCGCGCTGCGTGCCCAACTCAAGACCTCTCTGCTGACCGCCGGCTCCGAGGGCGACCTGATTGCCTTCCCGACCGTCAACAACGGTACCAAGCAACTGGCGTTCTGGGGTGAGGATATGTTCCTTCCCGACGTTACCGGTGCCGTGGTCAAGGTGAAAGACCTGACCGTAGAGGTAGGGAAGACCGTTGCCGCGGGTGCGACCACCAATTCCACCGCCCCTATCTCCTACACCGTTGCCAACGACGGAATCGTCTCGGTTGACGCGGACGGGACCATCCACGGCCTGATTGTGGGCGAAACGACCGTCAAGGCCTCCGTCGCCGCGGTCGAGGGCTACACCGCCGCCGAAGCGAGTTTCAAGGTGACGGTGACCGAGCCCGCGCCGGGGAACCTGACGGTCGATATCGAATCTTCCGTCATCCCTACTTCCTATGCGGATGATGCTGTCGTTGCTGTCGATGGTCTGGATTTCTACTTCAATCAGACGGCTTGTTATAACGCCGGGGTTATCCAGATGAAGAAGCAGGTCTCCTATGTGGCCAACAAGACCGCGTTTGGGAAACCGATTGTCAGTGTGACTATCCTGGGCGGCGGTGCCGCCGGAACTTTCTACGCGACCAATTACAAGTGTTGTGGCGGAACTTCCGTGAAGCCGGAGAATGAAATTGCCGCAACGGAAATCGAGAATGGTTTGGTGTATGATTTTACCGGAAAGGGATATACGTTCTTCCAGCTTTCCAACACCTCCACTTATGCTGCCAAACTCGTGAAGATTTCTGTCGAGTACGAAAAGTAATCCAGGGGACATCCCTGTCTTTTGAAGAGGGCGGCCGGCTGGCCGCCCTCTTTGCGTTGTTTCCGGCCCTTGGCAGGTACAGCGAACACGACATTTTTGGCTGATTTTGAAGGATCCGCTGTACCCCGGGTGCAGTGGATCTTACGTTTTGTGCCATTTTTGACCGATCCGCTGTACCTGCCGAAAGGAACGGCTGGACCTGCTGCTCGCCCTCCTGCAGGAATTTCTCCCGGAACTCGGCATCGTCAGCGTCGAACTGGGGGACAAGGAAAACGTCTCGATGAGGAAGGAACTCAAAAACAGTGTCTTTGACGTAAAGTGCAAACTGGGGGACGGGAGGACCGTCATCGTGGAAGCCCAGTACAATTCCCGTCCGGACTATCTGGACCGGGTACTTTACTATTCCTACTGGCCGGTAATGGGGCAGATTCGGAGCGGAAAGAAAAATAATTACAAGCTTTCGGAGGTATATGTCTTATCTTTTACTAATTTTGCATTGATGCACGACGCGGACTGGGAGGGGGATGTGGTGTCCTCCTACTCTCTGCGGGAAGACGGCAACGGGGAATTGATGACGGACGCCCTGCATTTCCGCTATGTGGAGCTGGGGCGATTCGGGAAGAAGGAGGCGGAACTGGAGAGCCTGCGGGACCGGTGGCTGTACTATTTGAAGAACCTCGGCGGGCTGAAGGAGGAGCTGGCATGGAAGGAGCGCGGAGACGCCATCGACCGTCTGGTGGAGGCAGCCCGGGTGCAGGCACTCAATGACGAAGACAGGGATTTATACATCAGGAATATGGAAAGCGCATTTGACATACAATCCGAAATCTGGTACGCGCGGCAGGAGGGAGAAGCCAGAGGAGAAGCCAGAGGTGAAGCCAAAGGACGAGCGGAAGGACGAGCGGAAGGAGCTTCCGCAAGGACTGAAGAAATCGCCCGAAACTGCAAGGCGATGGGTATCCCCATCAACCAGATTACCCAGGCGACAGGTTTGACTCCGGAGCAGGTACAAGCACTGTGACGATGCAAGAGGGCGGCCGGCTGGCCGCCCTCTTTGCGTCCAGCGGGGGCGGTGATTGTTTTTTGGCAATAGTTGATTAGCGAGCGTTGCGCGTTCTTTTTGGGGAAAGATTACCTTTGTCCAATAATCTCCGACACCTATGAAATTTATCGTCAGCACTTTTCTTCTGCTTTGCAGCCTGCTTCTGCAGGCCGGAACCGTGACGCCTTATCCCGCCATTCCGACGTTGCGTACCAGTGAAATCTATCAGGTCTCCGTTTGTGGAACGCCCATTTGGGTGGAAGCGGTAGGGAGCGGGGGAATGGAGGACCTGCATACGGCCCGTTGGGCGGCGCAGCCGGTTCTTTCTATGCAAGCAACTACAAGTGCTATGGCGGTACGGTCGCGAAGCCCGAGACGGAGATTACCGGAACGGAAATTGAAAACGGCACCAAATACGATTTCGCAGGCAAGGGATATAAGTTCTTCAAACTTTATTCTTCAAGGAATACGCTCAATATCCTATAGAAGGGGTGTCATATAAAGGGGAAGGTATACCATACCGTCTTTGACTTCCATATCTTTAGCGTGCAGGATGTAAGGTGTAGACAGGTACTGCCCGAACTTCTTGATACACTTATTGATGGAAGTGAGCGTGTAGTTGGTGCTGCTTTTCACCTCGATGGGAGATATATTATGGCGTGAAGTGACTACCTTTTTCTGAATAAGGAAGTCTATCTGCATCCGGCTGTCTACATCTTGTTTGTTGGCGTTGGAATAGAAATAGAGTTGGTGGCCAGTCGCCTTGAGCATCTGGGCGACGATGTTTTCGACCAACATTCCTTCATCAACTTCCAGTTTGTCGAACATCAGTTTCTGATAAATCTCGTTGGAAACAATCCCGCGGGCACTGAAGGCCAGGGAGATGAGGAGCCCCGTATCACAAAAATAACATTTAATGGCAGTTCGGTCTTCGTTCAGTTGCAGGCCGATATTGGGGGCTGTGGTGTTGTAACATATGTTGGCAAGTTTGGCTTCTTCCAGCCAGAAAAATGCGCCATCGTATTCACGCATCCGGGCTTCATCTTTTAAGGCTGCAAGGACAAACTTCTTTTCTTTCTTTTGCAACTGGCCGGGGATGGCCTCATAAATGGCTGATACGCGGTCCCTAAGACCCCCCGCATACTTCTTGATGTCGTTTTTGTACAGACGCAGTATCTGGCGCTTGATGGCATCTACTTTTTGGAAATCCCGGGATGCAGCATACTCGGCCACGGCCTGGGGCATACCGCCTACGATAAGATATTGGCGGAAGTAGTGCAAAGCCTCGCGGTGGAAATCTCCCATCGGCTTGCAATTCTCAAACTGACGATGGATATAGGGCATCAGCACTTCGTTTCCCAGTGCCCACAGGAATTCCTCGAAATCCATCGGATACATTTCTATTCCATCCTCTTCTGAAGGAATGACGATGTTCGCTACATTTTTCTTGATGGAGATAAGGGACCCCGTCTCCAGATAGTCGAAACGATGGTCTTGCACCAGGGCCTTGATGGCTTCCCGGGCACGGGGACACTTCTGAACCTCGTCAAAGATGATGAGAGATTTACGTGGGGTGAGACGCTTTTTGTAATGCAACTGGATGTTCTGAAGGAGCGTGTCAATGTCCTCAAGGTATTCGTCGAACCAATCTTTTACCCGCGTGGGTGCTTTGCTGAAATCGATAAGAATATAGGAGTCGTACTCTTTGCGTGCAAATTCTTCGGCAATCCAACTCTTCCCAATACGACGTGCCCCCTCAATCAAAAGGGCTGTAGTGCCGTTTTTTTCTTGCTTCCATTGAAGGAGTCTATCGTAGATCTTTCGTCTCATAATCACCTTTTCCAATGTTTTTACAGGTGCAAAAATACACATTTTCGCGATTTTTTACAATAGGGACGCTCTTCCTACGAATTCGCACGCGTGCGCGCGTTGAGGGGGCGGTGGTTGCTTTCTGTTGATAATTGATTGGTTTGGGTCAAGGCTTCAATTCCGGACAGGGTAACTTTGCCCGACGAAAAATTAAGCACAAAAAAGTTATGGCCGGTCTCTCCGCAACACGTCTCACCCCATATCTCTCTCCGGAGCTTAAATGGGTCTCCCTGCTCACGTCCGGATCGCTTTTGACGGAATCATATGGGGTTGCAAACGAGTATTTTTCGCAAGGAAGCGAGTTCAGTCTCGAGGCGGATATCTACTATTTGGATTTATAGCATCGTGAAGTCTATGAAACAGAATCTTTTTCTGGGGGTTGTTTTCGGGGTCGTAGCGCTCACGGTCTCTTGCAATAAGTTGACGCCGCAGACGCCGGGCGGAACGGTGGAACCTACGGAAGTTCCTGCTTTCAATAAACTGATGGCCGGTGTTGAACAACACGAAGAAGAAGGCAGGTCCAAGACCATTTTGCGTTCGCCCCTGACTGTGAACTGGGTGGATGTGGATTCGATCAAAGTCTTTGACGATGCGGGTTACAGTCTTGTTTTCGGGACTTCCCAATCAGATGTCCGCAGGGCAGCATTCTTCTGTGACGGCTACTGGGCAGGAGAAGCTCCCGTCATGGCGGTGCATATGGAGCGGACGAATATTTCCGCTTGTGTCCCCATTACGGTAGGAGATAAAAAGAAATATAAAGCACACTTATCCGAAATTCAGGACATTGTCAACACTAATTCCTACAGTAAGACCGCATCCATTTCCATGGGGCGCGTCACACTGTCAGGAGATGATTACGAGATAGAGACAATGTACAATATGTTTTCTCTTGTTCAATTCGACGTCAAGTCTCCGAACATCAAAAGCGTTATCCTTGAGGCCAAAAATAATGCCACGGGGGAGGCCGTTCCGCTTGCCGGATGGGTGGAATTGTATTACAAGATGAAAGATTCTTCGTGCCTGCCGAATTCTCCGGTATCTACGACCGTGACGGTCAGGCCAAGGGGGACTGTCGCCCTGGAAGGAGAAACATTCAACCCTGCCTATCATTACCTGTTTTCCGTGATTCCACAGACGCCCAACGATGGCCTCACGGTGTATTTGACGCTGGAAAATGCGGATGGAAAGCGAATCAGGCGGACATTGCGGCAGAATGCAGCAGGAGAAGAGATAAGATTCGTCAGGAATCAAAGGCACCCGATAAGCACCCCGCTTGATGACGGGGTAACGGGGTATTATGATCCCCTGGTGTTGGATGTTGATTTTTCTTCAGGTTGGCCGTTCTCTCCCGGCTGTGCTACGAAGGCGCAGCAACAAGAGAACGTATCCGGGATATCGTACTCTTTTGGCTATACAGATACGGATGACGCCAGTAAAACCTGTGAATTTGTACTTGGCAACCCGGATGACAATAACTCTTCCTATAAGACGAGTGGTTCAGGTCCTGACGGTACTATTACGTGCCTTCGCTTTGATAATACAGTAGATGGTTCGTGGATTAAGCTCCCGGCCATTGAGGGACGCCAGTTACGTACCATTGAACTGACTTGTTGTAACAGTGGTCCGAAGTTTTTTTACCTCAACACAACTCCGAGTACGTCAAGTATTTACCCTGCGAGAACTTTCGGAGGGTCAGGTTATGCCAATCAAACCAAGAGTTACACCCATGGCAGTCTGGATTACGATACGTCCTATTACGTTTTGTTCAATGGCGCCAATGTGCAATTGATGCGTATGACGCTTACCTATGAGAAATTTTAATGTTTCACCAACAAATAATCCCAAAAATTATGTTTAAACAAAAACTAAAGTATGATCAGCCCGACGCCCTAGTGCGGTGGTTCGTGGCTGAAAATGTCATTACCACATCTGCGGTAACCGGAAGCGTTTCCTCCGAAGATTTCGGCCTGGATGACGAACTAATTGATTTCTAAAACGCGAGAACTATGAAAAATGCATTTAAATTTTTCGCATTGGCCGCTGCTGTGGCCGCCTTTGCTTCCTGCAACGAAAAGGTTGAAGCGCCCGTAGCCAAGGCCGATGTCGCCCCTCTTACCATCACAGCCGGTACCGAATCCAGATCCGTTCTGCGCAATGACGCAGAGGTACATTGGATCTCCTCGGATACGTTGAGCGTCTTTGACGAGGATTGCACATACTACGGATTCCATAATAATCTCGAATCAGACGCAGCTGTGGCAGATTTCCTATATGATAACTGGACAATCGGCAAGACGCCGGAATTTGCCGTTTACTGCTACACCAACGGGGGAACCACCCGTCCTTCCTTTAACAGAGATAATGGGAAGGCGACGGCCATCCTCTATGCCAACCAGCGAATCTATAACCTGATGTCCTATTCCAAAATTTCGGGCCTTTCGGTGGGCGAGATTTCCTCTGATGGGGAGAATTACAGCGTGGAGAAGATGAAGAACTGCTATTCGCTGATTCAGTTCAGGGTGATGAATCCTGATATCCTTTCCATCGAAGTCAAGGGGACCAACAACGAACAACTTGGCGGATGGGTTGACATTGACTATAGCAAAATCCAACCGATCGGAGGGGATACTCACGAGGATCTGTTCTGGACGGGAACCGAGGGTAAGACCCAATCCAAAACCATCAAGTTGGATGTTGCCGGCAAAGCCGGTGTCACCTACGGGGACAAGAAGGTGTTCGATAACTCCTCTTATTACTACCTTGCGGTGCTGCCCCAGATTGTCCAGGGACTTTCTTTCAAGGTCAAGAAAGCAGACGGAACGGAGGATACGCAGGTCATCAATGGCCCCATTACCCTGAACCGTTCGAAAATCAAGAAACTGGCTCACGCTGTGGACTCCCTCCTGTTCGTTCCGGAACCGGAACCGGAACCGGAAGATAGTATCATCCTTGACTGCACGGATGCTTCCAAGTTCGTATGGGCATCTTCAGATCCTTTCCCGACACGTACTAATAAATTTAATACTGAGTTTAATTTCTGGTTGACTGGTCAAACAGGATACGAGTTCAACGGTAATGTATATAACTGGGACAAACATCTGTCTTGGTTGAGTGGCAAAAAAATCAAACTGCCCAATATCTCAGGGTATTCTCTGGTAAAGATGTCGGCAACCTCCCAGAAGTCTTCAAATGAGGTCACCTATAAAATAACGGACGGGACGACTGTGTTGGCCAGTAGTGATAAGATAAAAAGTACGTCGACATTCCCCGTGGTGATTGATGTCAGCGCACATCCCCAGTCGAGTACTTCTCCAGATCGGTATCTTACATCTGCCGGAGAAGGATGCATAAAGTTCACTCTTCGCTACGATCGCGTTTCTGAATAATGAAAAGAACCCTTTTATCCCTGACATTCCTCTGCCTGCTTTGCGCCTGTTCGGCGGACAAGGTCGACCTTGCCCGGACGGCCACCGCCGTGGCCCGGCGGGCAGAGCATTACACGGATGCGCGCCATTATTCCGGCACCGTGTGCACCCAGGCCATGGCCGAATTGTACAAGACCACCGGCGATGCCTTCTGGCGGGACCGGACCTGTGCGGTTCTGGATAAATTCGCCTCCGGGGAATGGAGGGGATATGGGTCCTACATCAGTTACAAGGTAGGGGGCACCGCAGCCCCCGAAATGGCCCGGTACGGATTTGAGGCGTACCGGACCATGGCCTTGGCCGCGGCGGACAGCATGTTTACCCACCAGCCGCGCAATGCGGACGGGATCATGCTTCCGCCCTGGCCGGCGGCCATCGAGAAGAACGGGATTTTTATGGATCCTGTTTTTGCCGTGACGCCCTATTTGCTGTATGCCGGTCTGGTGGCGGACAACCAGGAATGGATGGACTATGCCGCCTGGATGACCCTCCGGACCTTCAGCGACCTTGCCGACACCACTTCCGGCCTGGTCCATCAGGCCCGGGGTATCAACAGAATGGCGGAGGGGCAGGTGACCGGCGATTGCTGGAGCCGCGGCAACGGCTGGGGCGCAATGGCCCTGGGCGCCCTGCTGCGGGACCTCCCGCAGGACAACCGCTATTACCCGCAGGTCTGCGCCCTGGCGCGCCGCTACTTCGAAGCGGTACTGAAATATCAGGATGAACAGGGCCTCTGGCATCAGGAAATGACCTGGCCCGACAGTTTCACGGAAATTTCCGGGTCGGCCCTGCTGCTTTACGGTCTGGGCTCCGGCATCGAATCCGGCGTGCTGCCCGCCGCCTGGCGGAAGCCTTTCAAGAAAGGTATCGCAGGGCTGCTGCGTTACATCGACGCGCGGGGCAATGTGGCGAATACCTGCTCCGGCTGCCTGGCCTACAAGGACGGCAGCAAGGAAGCGTACGCATCTCACGCGTATTTCTGCAACGAACAGCACGCATTCGGCCCTGCGTTGCTGGCACTCGGACAGGCCCTCCGGCTCGGCATCCGGAAAGTGAAGGCGCCGCTGGGCGCCGCGATGACCGATACGACCCCCCTCTGCGTGGTCTTCTGCGCCGAGGACCGCAAGGCGGACATCGCCTGGGAGAACGACCGTGCGGCGTACCGCATCTATTCCCAGCAGGTCAAGCAGAAGGTGAGCAGCGGCGTGGATTATTGGGCCAAGCGCGTGGATTATCCCATTCTCTCCAAGTGGTATGCGAAGGACGCCGCGGGCGGCAGTTACCACGAGGACGAGGGCGAGGGATGTGACTTTTACGCCGTGGGAAAGAACCGTGGCATCGGCGGTATCGGCATCTGGGTGGAAGACGCCCTGCTCGTGCCCGAGCCGTACGAATCTTATCAAATCGACTACTGTACGCCGGATTCCCTCCGTTTCAGCGTGGTGTATCCGGCGATCGTGACGGCGGAGGACAGTGTCGTCCTCGCCCAGACCATCAGTATGAAACTGGGGTCATATTATTACAAGGCTTCCGTGAGCGCCCGTACGGCCTCCGGCAAGGGGGTGACGCTGGCGGCCGGTCTGACGACCTTCGGCGCCGCAGAAATCCGCAGGGATGAAGCGCACGGCAGCCTGAATCTCATTGAAATGATCGAATGGATTGGCGAGCGCGTGGGTTCATCGCTCGTTGCGGACAAGGCCTGCTTCAAGGGCTTTGCCCGTTTCGGGAAGGACGAGCTTGTGCTGCTGGACCTTCCGGAGGGCGCCTGTGCGGAATTTTTCGCCGGAGCCGCCTGGAGCCGGGATTCACGCTTTGACCCCTTCGCCCGGAGGTGGCCAAGGATTACCGCCGAAGCCACGTTCGAAAGTATTCTCGGACAGCGATGAAAGCATTGAAACTGGCGGCCCTGCTGGCGCTGCTTTTCCCTGCCTGGAACCTTGTGCAGGGACAGACGGTTCCCAAAACCGCAAAGAACGGATTTCCCATCTACAACGATGTCTCCATTCCGCGTCCTGACAAGCCCATCGCTGTCACGGAGGCGGATTTCCGCCTGACGGACAAGTACCTGGTCCTGTACCCCGAGGGCATCCCCGAGGCGGACCCCGAGTCGTTGCGCAAACTCTATAAATTCTTCAAGGACGATCCGGACGGCAAGGAAGAGTGGAAGCGCCTGCAGAAAAAGGCCATCCAGGTCGTTTCGGCCTGGGATATGCGCAAGATCAGCGACCGTCGGTACGTGTACACCCTGGGACATGGATTCCGGCAACTCGCCAAGGTCTATGTGTTCACCGGCAACGAACTGCTTTCCGATTTTATCCGCGGCCACCTGGCCAAGGCGGCCACGATGCCGCTCGATTTCTGGGTGCACTCGGAACTGCGTAACCTCATTCCGGAGAAGCCGCAGGGCTATATCGAGACCGCGTACATCAACCAGTCGCTCGGAACAGCCATTACCGCCGTCCGCCGCAATATGGGCGAGGAAGAAATCGCCGCCATCGAGAAGGCCTGGTACGAGAAGGGCTATACCCCGGCGCTGAACTGGCTGGATGCCAATACGGAGTTCTCCGGGAACTTCCAGGCGGTCATTGCGGTGGGGGTGATGTACGCATCGAAGTATTTCAAGGATCCCGAAGGCTGGGCGAAGGCCTTCCGGGGACTGAAGTATTATGTAGACAACGCGATTCTCGCGGATGGTTCCAATTATGAGGGCTACGGTTACTTCAGTTATCCGGTCTCCGTCATTCTGAACGGAACCTCCATTATGACTGCGGAACAGATAAAGACGCTCCTGGCGGACTGCGGACTGGCCAAATCCCAGCAATGGCGCGTGGCCGGCATGCTTTTGGGCAAGGACAGCAAGGGCCGCCCCGGCAATTTCCGGATGACCTATGGCGACAACCCCAGTGCAGCCAAGATGTGGCACGTTACGGACGCGCCGGTGCTGCTGGCAGAGATTGTCTGCCGGGACCCGCTGGCCGCCTGGGTGCATCAGACCTGGGAACAACCGATCACCCAGTATCCCTTCCTTCTCCAGCAGAAATTCCCCGGCAAGCCGGTGAAACCCCTTCCGCCCGACGAGGCCGGCGTCCCCTTGATGACGGCGTTCCAGAGCGGCGACTGTTACCTGCGCAGCGGCTGGGGAGACGAGGATGCCGTCCTGTCCCTGAAGGCGATGAACGGGAATTACGAAAAACAGATTTATATCCACAGCCGTCCTGAAATCAATTCCATCAACCTCGGGGCTTTCGGGGATTACCTGATCTGCAACGCTGCGTCGGCCTCCTACCGCAGTCCCATCCGTTTCGACCACGACCTGCGTACCTGGCGGGCGAACGTGGTCCAGGTGGACGGCAGGGACCAGTTGTACCCGAGTGCCCATCAGGAACAGGAGGGGAGTTACGGTTATCCGCACGCGGAGATTGTCCGCAAGGAGAAAATGCGAGACGGCGGCTTCCTCCTGAGCAACGAGGCGGCGGGGGCGTATGTCACGCCGATGAAGCAGGCCACGCGTACCGTCCGCTATGTCCCCAAGGGAAAATTCTTCATCGTCAAGGACGAACTGGTCCCGGCAGACAGTGCCCGGCACCATTATGATCACCGTTTCTTCATCTTCAACCACGATTTCAATACCAAAATCGAGAAGAAGGGGGATCTGATCAGCATCTACCGCCCGAAGGCGGAACTTTACATCGCCGTGAACGCCTCCTGCCCGATGGACTTTGCGTACCGTGATGCCTATATCCACGGTCTGGACGGACGGGATTATGACCCAGACGGCCCCAAGCAGGGCAAGCCGGGCAGTGCCAAAGGACTTCAGTGGAGTTGCGACGCCACCACCCTGACGATCGTCTCCGTCCTTTGTCCCAAGGCACCGGGCAGCGCCGCTCCCAAGATTTCCTTCGAGGGGAACGTCGTCAAGGTGAACGGTGTGAAAGTAGAAATCTAAACAAAGCATAACGATATGAAATTCCGACTTGTTCCTCTTGTGCTGGCGGCGCTTTTCGCCTTTCAGTCTTGTCTGATAGAGGATGTGCGCGCACCGCAGTTCGTGTTCGAAGTTTCGGACGTGACGGTGCCCGCCGACGTGACGGCCCCTTACGGTACGGACGTCCGGACCGTGACGGCGCTGGTTCCGGTAAGGTGTACCGAGAACTGGTCCGCCTCCATCGTGGATGAGACTTCCTGGCTGTTGATTGCCGCCCAGGACGGTTCCAATCCCGTCGGCGCGGACGTAACGGGCAACCTGACGCTTTCCTGTGATTTTAATGAGGAATATGCCGCGCGCAGCGCTAAGGTCCGCGTGGTGAGTGCGAGCGGGCAGACGCGGGAGTTTACCGTGACCCAATCGGCCAAGGAAGACCGCATCTCCGTGGATGGGGAGCAGGCTTATTCCCTATCTGCGGAGTCCGCTGCGGATATCAAGGTGAAACTCCTGAGCAACCGGGACTGGACGGCCGAGGTGCCGGAAGAACTGGCGACGGTCACTCCCGCAGAAGGCATCGGAGACGCCATCGTGACCATCAAGGCCAAGCCGAATTACAGTTGCGAGCAGGGTTCCGTCACGACGGTGACTTTCCGCGCAGGGGAGAAGACCGTGGAGGTGACCATCACGCGTCCGGCGGATGTCCCCTTCATCGCCTCCAATGCGGTGGATATCCATAGGAATTACCTGCCTTCCGTTACCGAGGGCGTCCTGCGGTTCAACTGCAACCAGTCCTGGAAGGCGGAGGTCCTCAGCAGCAATATCCGTGACTTCGCGCTGTCGGCGCTGGAGGGCGAGGGCGGAATGGGAACGGAAATTCCCTTTACGATGTCGCCCAACGTCGAGGAACAAAGTCTCTCGGCGGAGGTTCGGCTGTCCCTGGCGTCCGACCCCGGGAAGAATGTCGTGATGACCGTGAACCAGTGGACGGGCTTCACCATTTCGGTGGATTTCCACGGGCTGAAGAGCGCGGATGCCTGCCCCCTGCAGCCGGCGGATGAATCCGTGCCGCAACTTCCTTTCTCTTCCGGCTTTTTGAACAGCGGAAATTCGCAGTATGATTATATGCTGACGGGGACGCCTTATGTCTTTGGTCTCAAGGGTGACTATCTCGTTGTGCGGAACGGTGATCTTCGCTTTAACAGTTCCTCTTCGGCCTATGTCAAGTTCCCCGCCGTCGAGGGTTACCGGCTGGCGTATGTGGAAATCACCGCCGCCGCGACCAACAAGAACTTCTCCGTGGCGCAGAATCCGGACGGTTCGGTGATCATCGGGGCCAAGAAGACCCTCCCCAAGGATGCGAAGGGCATCTGGGAATTCAATGAGACCGAGTATAACACCCCTTATTATTTAATTGTCAGTTCCGGTAGTTCAAGATTGAGCGATTGGGCGCTTCTGTATGTGAAATAGAGTTATGAAACGATACAAGATATTCCTGCTGTCCTTGCTGACAGTTTCGACATCCGCATTTGCAGAGGCGTCGAAGGTCGTGCCCGATACGCTGGGCGCGAAACAGGCGGCCGCCCATACCCTGGCGGAACTGCTGGAAGGGGAAGTGGCCGGTGTCCGCGTGAGCCGCACCGGGACCTCCGCGCTCTCTCCCGTCAGTGTCGATATCCGGGGCATCAGTACCCTTCGCGGTGATGACCAGCCCCTCTGGATCGTGGACGGAGCCATCATCGAGAATGCTTCCGGTACCAACCTCAACCCGTTCTGGAACTATACGGACCTGGGCCGGGTTTCTCCCGTCAATACCTTCTTCCACTTGTCGCCGGAAGATATCGAGAGCATCGAAGTGCTCAAGGATGCCAGCGCCACCGCCATCTACGGTTCGCGCGGTGCGGCCGGCGTCATCATCGTCAAGACGAGACTTGATCCGGAGCACGGCCGCGAGAAAGGCCTCCGGTTAAGATCCAACGTGGGTTATGAGATGGAAGGGGGATTTTTCCACAATCATTACCTGAATTACGGAATGTCCAAGCGCAATACCTCGTTCAACGCCTCCCTGTCCTACCGGGATTTTGCCCGCGGGGCCAACGGAATCGGCTCGGGCGACCTGGCTTTCCGTTCTTCCCTGGAGAACCGCGCCGCCAAGGGCTTGTGGTTCGGCGTGAATTTTATGGGCGGTCTGGGCAGTTTCGACAACAGCGGAACCGCCGCCCCGGCCGATTACCAGGACGACGGGAAGCGTTATGCGGCTACGGCTTCCGCCTGGCTGCGCTTCAACCTGTGCCGCGGCCTTGACTGGACCACCACGGCAGGCGGGGATTATCGCAGTATGAACCGTTTTGTCTGGTACGGAACCCAGACGCCGGTGGGTTCGGCCTACAACGGCCTGGCCGGCATCACGAACAACACCGCGCTCTCCTACAATGTGAACAGCGCCCTCAATTTCAAGCGTTATTTTGCCGTCAAACACGGCCTGGAGGCGCACGCGGGCGTGGATTACAATGGCAGCCACAACAGTTACAACTCCCTCGCGGCCAATGATTACCTGGCCGAGGAACTTCGTGCACGCGGTATTTCCATCTCGAACAGTACGCGCCCGACCTGGTTCTTTACGGAGACGCTGGCCCATTATGCGCTGTTCGCCCGTATCGGTTACAGTTTTGACGATATCTTCGGCCTGAATGCCTCCTACCGGGCGGACAAGACCTTCACCACCTATGACGGCCGCTTCGATCAGTATCCTGCCGCCGACGCCTGGCTGGATCTGCGGAACCTCTTCTTTAAATCCTCGAAAGCCGTTTCCCAACTCCGTCTGGAAGGGGGCTTCGGTATCAGCGGCAACGAGAAGAACCTGCTTTATCCCTTCCTGGACACCGCGGCGGACCTTCTGACCTTCCCGATGGTGGAAAATGCACGCCGTACCTATATCAACGCCCGTTCCCTGCAGCGGCTGCAGGAATGGAACGTCGGCCTCAAGGCGGGCTTCCTTTCGCAACGCATCGTCCTGGAAGGCAAGTATTTCAACCGTATCGTCAACGATAGTTTTGACCTCTTCGATTCCGGGGTGATGGATACGGACGGAAAGTGGCAGAAGGGGACGCCGGTGCGGATGTCGTCGCGCAGTTCTGCCTTCACGGCACGCGGGTTCGAGTTGAGCCTGTCCGCCTCCGTCATCAAGACCCGCAATGTCGAATGGACGCTGAGGGGCAATTTCACGGAGGCCAGGACCCAGGTCGTCCGCGTGGACGGGCAAGATACCTGGTTCGATCCCGGCTATGCCGGCAGCGGCTACTTCGCGGCCAATGTCGTCGGTGCGCCGGTCGGCGCCATTATGGGCTATGAAGTCGGCCCCGACGGCTATTACAAGGACAATGTCCCGGACGGGGTCATCAACGAATCGGACTGCGTGATGCTCGGAAATCTGCTGCCGGAAATGTACGGCGGATTCGGGACCTCGCTGCGCCTCTACGGCTTCACGCTGGACCTGGCTGCCGATTATGCGGCCGGCTTCAATGTCATCGACGGCGCGTCGATGCGTGCGGAGAACCGTACGCTGCTGACCGCCCGTTATGTCTCCCGGGGAGATTATCTGCGCCTGAGCCGCGCGGCACTCTCCTATGACATCCCGCTTCCCGAGTGTGCGGTGAAGGGTCTTTCCGTGACCCTTTCCGGACATAACCTCTTTACCCTCAGCCGCTTTGCCGGTGCTTATCCGGAGGCGGCCCCCTTCGGACTCCAGCCGCTGGCCAGGGGCAACGACTGGGTGGGCCGGACCCTCCAGCCTTCCGTCATCCTCGGTGTGGGTATTAAATTTTAGGAGGACAGCAGCATGAAACAGATTTTTCATCATATACTTATTGCAGCAGGCATTCTGCTGGCGGCGGCTTCTACCGCGTTTGCCGCAGGGGATGACCTTACGGTCTCCGGTGTCGTTTTGGATGGCAAGAAAGAGCCGGTGATCGGGGCGGTGGTGATGCTGCAGGGCAGCACGACCGTACACGCCATCACCGACCTGGACGGCAAATACAGCATCAAGGTCCCCAACGGGAAGGCGGTGCTGGATTTCTCCTGCCTGAACTATAAGAGCGTGTCGGTCCAGGTGAACGGCCGCAGCAAGATTGACGTTACCCTGGAAGAGGACGCTCAGCTTCTGGACGAAATCGTGGTCGTGGGTTACGGTGCGATGCGGCGTTCGGACCTCACCGGATCGGTGGCTTCCGTCAAGGTGGACGAGGATGACGCTGCCCGCAGCACCTCCATCGACCAGTTGCTGGCCGGCCGCGTTTCCGGCGTGCAGGTGCTCAGCAACGGCGCTTCGCCCGACGGCGGCGTAAGCATCCGCGTGCGCGGTCTGAGTTCCTTCAACGGCAGCACCGAGCCCCTGTATGTCGTGGACGGCATCATCATCAACGGCGCCTCCGATGCGGCGGGCGGCTTTACCCAGGGGNNTACCCAGGGGGGCACCGATGCGGGAACCGCCGAGGAGACCAACGGCCTGAACGGTATCAATCCGCAGGATATCGCTTCGATGGAAATCCTCAAGGACGCTTCCGCAACGGCTATCTACGGCTCCCAGGGCGCGAACGGCGTGGTGCTGATCACCACCAAGGCGGCCAAGCGGGAGAAAATGACCGTGAACTTCAACGCGGGCGTGACCGTGTCGCGCGTCAACAAACGCATCGATATGCTGCCGTTCGACGAGTACGTGAACTACCTGAGCGACAACAACTGCGTCACGGCCCTGGGCAAAATCTACGACGCATCGACGGGGAACCTGAAGGTGACTCCCGTGGACTGGCAGGATTATTCCTTCCGGACGGCGGTGGGACAGCGCTATTATTTCTCCATCTCCGGACGGCCGGAAAGCGTGCGCTATATGTTCTCGCTGGGCTATAACAATACCCAGGGCGCCGTCAAGAAGACGGGCTTCGAGCAGTATACGATGCGCCTGAACCTGGACAAGAAACTTTTCCGCACCATCACCATCGGTACCAAGGTCAACCTCGGTTATTCCATTTCCGACCTCTCGCAGGGCGCCAATTCTTCCAAGGTGACCGCGCAGGGCAGTTGGATGCGGAGTATCCTGACCTTCCACCCCTATTCCGACTACGACGTGTTCGAGGTGGATGACGACGACGAAAACATCGCCGCAGGTCCGGACCGCTGGCTGAAGTACTTCACCAGCACCAAGAAGGAACTGCGCGTGAACCCCAGTATGTATTTCCAGTGGGACATCACGCCCTGGCTTTCCTTTAAGTCTACGGCCGGTGGCGACTGGCGCAGTTCCCGCCTGGAAAGGTACAAGGGCATCCAGATCAGCCGTCTGGTGGGAACGCTGGCCAACAATACCGGTTCGGATTTCCTGAACTGGAACTGGGATAACCTCTTCCTGGTGAAGAAGAGTTTCAGCGGTGGCCACAACCTTTCCGGTACCTTGGGAATGACGATGTCCGGCAACTATCGCCACATCGTATACAACGAGGGCTGGTGGCTGAATCAGGACGGTGCCGGCGTGGCTTCCATCAGCAATGCGGATCCGCTCTACAGTACCTTCAAATATACGGAGACGGCTTATCAACTCCTGTCTTTCTATGCCCGGGCGATTTACAGTTGGAAAGACCGTTACGTCCTTACCGCGACGGTGCGTGCCGACGGCTCGAGCCACTTCCAGGGGAAGAACAAGTGGGGCGTGTTCCCTTCCTTCGCCTTCGCCTGGCGCCTCAACGAGGAAAGGTGGTTCAACGTTCCCGTAATTTCACAGATGAAACTGCGCGTGGGCTGGGGTCTCGTGGGTAACCAGACGATGTCTTCCTATGCGACCATCCCGACCTATTCCAGCACCCGCGTGGCAGACCATACCGCTACGAATGAAGCACATTCCCAGGTGGGCGTGTTCCTGGACGGCATCGCCAATCCGGACCTACGCTGGGAGACGACGGACCAGTTCAACGCCGGTCTGGACATGGGCTTCTTCAAGGGCCGTCTGTCCTTCAGCCTGGACTTCTACAACAAGTTGACCAAGGACCTTCTGCAGCAGAAGCAGATTGCGCGTTCCAGCGGTTTCAGCACGATGTGGGTGAATCAGGGAACGATCCGCAACCGCGGTGTGGAATTCTCCTTCAATGCGGTGCCGGTCAAGACCCGCGAGATCGAATGGACCATCGGCGGTAACATTTCCGTAAACCGCAACCAGATCGTGGCCATCGGCCAGGATCTCCAGCGCGGAGAAATCTATCTCTCGCCGGGCAACAAGCAGGAAGTGAACTATTTCTGGGGCGGTACCCTGCGCGCCTCCACCTCCAGCATCGCCATCCTCAACATCTTCATCGAAGGGCAGCCCCTCGGCCAGTTCTATGGCCTCAAGTCCGCCGGCATCGTGCAGGCAGGGGAGGACTGGCCCGGATTCGGTGACGGGAACAAGGCGGCCCCCGGTGACGTGAAGTACCTGGACCTCAACGGCAACGGCTGTATCGACGACGACGACCGTACCTTGATCGGCGACCCCAACCCGGACTTCACCTTCGGCTTCAATACCTCCCTGACCTGGAAGGGCCTGACCCTGACGGCAGACTTCAACGGGACCTTCGGCAACGACATTTACAATAACAACCTCAGCGCCGACCTGGCCACCAACGTCTCCTCGTCGTCCACCCTGGTGAACAACGTGCGCGCAGACGCTTACCATAACGCCTGGTCTTCCCGCAATCCTTCCGGGACGGCCCCGCGCCTGGGCTATTCCGCAGACCAGAACTACATCACGGACCGTTTTGTGGAGAATGGTTCCTATCTGCGGCTCTCCCACCTGTCCCTCTCGTACAAGATTCAGATGAAAAAGAATAAGAATGCTTTCCTGAAGGGCCTTTCGGTGGGCTTGTCCTGCGGCAACGTCTTCGTGGCCACCGCCTACAGCGGCTGGGATCCCGAAGTCAACAGTTTCGGTGCAGATGTCCGGAGAATGGGCGTGGATGTCGGTTCCTACCCCAATACCCGTTCCTTCACCGGGGACCTCAAGTTCACCTTCTAAATCCGTATGGCAATGAAAAGAATCATCATCACTTTATTTTCGGCGCTTACGCTTGCCGCCTGTTCGTTCCTTGACGAGCATTCGACGACCTCCCTTACGAGTACCTACGGGACGGAAGCGGCTCTGGAGGCAAATATCCGCGGCATCCAGTCCGGTCTGACTTTCTTTACCCGGGATTATCTGGAGAACCTGGAGGCCTGTTCCGGCCTGGTCCATTTCGGCAGCTCCCTTTCCCGCGTGGAGGACAACCGCTGGAAATGCATCCTCACCAATATGACCTATACGTCGATGAGCCTGAACATCGACCTGTACGGCAATATCTATTCGGTCATCAACAACTGCAACGTGCTGCTGAATCATCTGCCGGACAGCCCCGTGGAGGCCTCCTACAAGCGGGAGATTGAAGCGGAGTGCAAGATGTACAGGGCCCTGCTCTACCTGACGGCGGTCCGTCTGTACGGCGATGTCCCCCTGGCGCTGTCCTCGTATGAGACTTCCTTCGAAGCCATCCCGCGCACTCCGTACTATAAGGTATACGACCAGATCGTTGCCGATTTGAAGGATGCCTTCGACGGAATGCGTACGCCGGAGCGGGTGGCGCAGCTGACGCCCACGCAGGGACGCTCCAACAAATGGGCGGCCAAGGCGCTGCTTTCCGCCGCCTATCTGCAGATGGCCTCCCTGTTGAGCGTTCACGCGGCGTCCCCGGACGATAATTTCTATGACTCCGCCAAGGAGGGCCGCAGCCCGGTGTTCGCGGCCGACGGTATCGGCACCGACCCCGCCAAGGCCTGGCAGTTGTGCTACGATACGGCGATGGACGTGATTGTAAACGGCCCCTATCTGCTGGCGAACAGGTTCTCCGACCTGTACACCTGGGACGCGGACTTCCGCGATATACGGGGAAAGGACAGTTGGAACCTGGACGAGCGCATCATCACCGTGCAGTCGGAGGTGTTCATCTCGGGCAATTATTCGGCGACGCGCACCCTGCCCACCTTCCCGCCCAAGCCGGAAGGCAGCACCGTGGAAATCAACTGGACCTATGTCTCCCGTGCGGGCAACATCCGTCCCAGCCGTTTCTTCTTCAATGAATGGTGCCGCCGTTATGCCTGGGACCAGGATTGCAAGAAGGATTCGCTGTACAAAGTGTGTCACGATCCCCGGATCGACGTGGCGCTCATCCATACCTCCTACATCCCTTGCAATTCCGACAAGGCGACGACGATCTATCCGTCTTCCTTCAAGGGTACCTCCGCCTCCAACTATATGCCGTATTTCCGGAAATACAACACCCCTACCTATCAGGGGAAGCCGGATGTGGCGGATTTCTATTTCCTGCGCCTCGCGGAGGTTTATTACATCGCTGCGGAAGCGGCGATGCACACGTCCGCCGGCGAGGGGGTGGCCCGCGACCTGGTCAACGAGGTGCACAAGCGTGCCGGCACGCCCAGGTGGGAGACGGCCGTCACGGTGGACGACATCGTCTGGGACAAACTCTTCGAACTCTGCGGCGAGGGCCATTCGTACTATGAGGTGCGCCGGCTCGGAGCGCGTTGGTTCAACGACAACATCCTCAAGGCCCGCGACGAATTTTTTGACACGATGGGCGAAGACGGGGAGAATTATATGAGCGTCTATTTCGGACGCAGCGACTTCCGTTACGACTTCGAGGGGGATATGCCCAAGGTCCGCGGGGCCCTGCTCTGCGAATTCCCCAAGGAGGAACTTACCGCCAATGCGGCGATGAGCACGGCTGACAAGAATGACTTTTCGAGAGAATAATCTTATGAAGAAATTGATTACGCTGGCGCTTTGCGCAGCCTGTATGCTGACGGTCTCCTGCAAAAAGGACACGCCGAAGGACAGCACGATCAAGGCCAAAAGCTATCATTATTTCGAGGCGGTGGCTTCCACTACCGAACTGCCTGCAGAAGCCGGTACTGTGCTTCTGGCGGTGAATGCCAACGTGCCGTGGACCCTCACGGCGGATGCCGGGCTCACCCCGTCCGTCACCCGAGGTTCCGGCGACGCCGTCGTGGAAATCGCCGTGCCGGAGAATATCTCCTTCTCCTCCCGCAGTTTTTCCTGGTCGCTGTCCACCGATGCGGAACTGGACGTCGACGATCCGGAGCAGTGGACCGTCTTCGGGCGTACCCTGGATTTCAGCCTCTTACAGGCCGGTGCGCTGCCGAAATTCTTTGCGGATCCGCTGGAACAGGCCGTGCCTTCCACCGCCGTATCTGCCAGGGTGGATTTCAATGCCAATATCGGCTATCAGATGGAATGTCTGACGGAAGGACTGAGTTATGACGTCGAGGACGATCCGCAGGTTCCGTCCCTTCACCATATCGTTTTCCACTTCCCGGCCAATTTGACCGAAAACGCCGTGGAGTATATGGTGGTATTCCGTCCGGAAGAGGCCTTTGCTTCAATCGTCGATCCCGTTACGGTGGTCATCCGTCAGAGTGCGCAGAAGATTTTCCGTCTGGATTGTACGGATGCGTCCCTCTTCCGCTACAGTTCTACCGACGCCGCACTGTTGACCCGTACATCGACCATTTACAACAACACCGTGACGGCCCCCTTCGACTTCTATATCGAGCAGGACGGAGTGAAGTATCCGTTCTATGGCCAGGTCACTCGCTGGACGATTTCCGACACCCCTGCCTGCCTGAGCAACAAGTCCTCCACGCTGGTGAAACTGCCGTCCGTCGAAGGATATCTCCTGCGGGAAGTAGAGGTAACCTATTCTCACTCCACGACGGCAATCACCTATTCCGTGACGGACGATGCCGCCGGCAAGAATGTCCTGGGCAGTTGCACCCGCGTCCGCTCTACGGCCGGGACGACGACGATCGATCTTTCGGGCGTGGAATCCTCTTCGGACGAGCGTTACCTGAAGGCCTCCCGGGAAATGTGCGTGAAATTCCTCTTAACCTATATCGGCGTTGAGTAGAAGTTGGATTGTGCTGCTGGTATCAGCCTGCCTGCTGCTTCCCGCCTGTAACGGGGAGGAGATCGCCGAGTGCCGCCGTGTCTCCCTGACGCTTTCCGACACCGGAATCAGGACCTCCCTGACCCCCGACAGGACCGTTTTGCAGTGGCAGGAGGGCGACGTGATTTCAGTCTATAATGACTGCGACGCCTCCGTCGCGAGTGCAAGCTACGCAGCGGGCGCATCC
>LXOW01004699.1_pt1 | contig 25414 bp, 15 predicted proteins | sample 1368591 | NCBI WGS metagenome assembly LXOW01 (sample SAMN04884650, study PRJNA319009) | bovine gut metagenome | isolation source: Cow rumen | host: Bos taurus | place: Italy: Legnaro (PD) | collected 2014-07-09
CTTCAGGCCTATGCACAGGCCGATAATGGTAAACAGGATGGGCATCATGACCGATGCGCCCAAACTGATAATGTAACTAAAGACTTGTTCCATCAGATTTGTTTTTGTTTGATAGTAGTTCTCGTTTGCCAAAGCGTCCCATCAGGACACTTATGGCTGCAAAGATAATAATATTTTTGCTATTCACCAAAATTTAGTCTTGAAAATAAACTTTCTTCACACGTCCGCTCACAGCGGTCAGCACCTCATAAGGAATCGTATCCAGCACATTGCTGAGCACATCGACAGGCAGATGGTCGCCGAAAATCTCAACGCTGTCACCCTCTTGACAGGGGATATCCGTCACGTCAATCATGGCGACATCCATGCAGATATTGCCCACATAGGGNNATAGGAATGGCGGCAATCAGCGAGTCACGCTTCAAGATGCCCTTCCGACTGTAGCCCACCGTCTCTTCCTTGGGGACACGGCGCAGTTGCAGGATGGTGGTCTTCAGCGTGCTGACAGGGCGCAACGGTGCGTCAGCGCCCATCGGATCGTAGCCATAGAGCCCCAGACCGAGGCGACACATGTCGAGGTGGCGCTCAGGGAAGTGAACGATGCCTGCCGAGTTACAGATGTGGCGCAATATCTTATGGCTGAACGCAGCCTGGAGCTTGGCACTGGCAGTATCGAACTTGCGGAACTGCTCGGCGGAGAATCGGTCGAAATCTACGCTGTCAGAGCCTACGAAATGGCTGAACACAGAGCGTGGGATAATGGCATTCTGGTGCTGCAAGCGATGAATCAACGCATCCATGTCCTTCTCAGGATCGAATCCTAAACGGTGCATTCCCGTGTCAAGCTTGATATGGACAGGCCAGCCCGTTATACCCTGTTTCTCTGCCGCCTGGATGAGGGCTTCCATCAGTCGGAACGAATAAACCTCCGGCTCCAGATCATAGTCGAACATGGTCTTGAAGGCGGTCATCTCCGGATTCATAATCATGATATTCTGCGTGATGCCGTGGCGACGCAGGGTGACACCCTCGTCAGCCACCGCCACCGCCAGATAGTCCACACGGTGGTCTTGCAACGTCTTGGCGACCTCGACGGCACCGGCTCCGTAGGCATCGGCCTTCACCATGCAAACCAGCTTGGTCTCGGGTTTCATGAACGAACGGTAGTAATTGAGGTTATCGACCAGCGCATTCAAGTTGACCTCCAAAATGGTCTCGTGAACTTTCTGTTCCAGGCGCTCCGTGATACGGTCGAAACCGAAAGGACGGGCCCCCTTGATGAGAACCACCTCGTCGTGCAGATTGCGGAGCACATCGCTATGAAGAAAATCATCTGTGGTGGCAAAGAAATACTCCTCGCCCACGGAGAATACGGCACGCTGGGAAGTAATATTGGGACCAATACCAATCAGTTTACTGATGTTACGCTTCTGACAAAGGCTGCTGACCTCACGGTAGAGTTCCACAGGGGGCATGCCACTCTGGAAGATATCGCTGAGAACCAATGTAAAACGACATGGGTCGTTGACGCGACGACTCATAAAGTCTAGGGCGATGCCCAGCGAATTGATGTCTGAGTTGTAAGAGTCGTTGATGAGCGTACATCCCCGCTGCCCCTCTTTTACCTCCAGGCGCATAGCCACAGGTTCCAGGGTCATCATGCGCTCCGCCAACTGATCAGGGGCTACCCCCAGATAAAGAGCGATAGCGGCACAGGCAAAGGAGCACTGCAGAGAGGCTTCGTCGTAGAAAGGCAACTGGTATTCCCCGCGCGAACCTTTATATATATAAGAAACACGGGTAGAACTCGTTTCACTTGTAACCTGTTCGATATACAACGGGGCAGAGATATTCTCACGACTCCACCCTATTTTCTCGCCCTGATAGCCACTGCGACGGATGCAACGGCTGACGATGTCATCGTCAGAGTTATAGGCAATGACTTTAGCACCCTTGAAGAGCTGCAGCTTCTCCATACACTTCTCTTCCAACGAACGGAAATTCTCCTGATGGGCAGCACCCAGGGAGGTAAGCACACCAATGGTGGGCTGGATGATGTCGTGCAGGGCATCCATCTCGCCTGGCTCACTGATGCCTGCCTCGAACAGTCCTACCTGCGTCTGGTCGCTGAGCAACCAGATGCTCAACGGAACACCTATCTGCGAGTTATAGCTCTTGGGCGAACGGGTGACCGTCATTTGGGGAGAGAGCAACTGATACAACCATTCTTTAACCATCGTCTTGCCATTCGAACCCGTGATGCCCACAATAGGACAATCGAACTCGTCACGATGGCGCTCCGCCAGGCGTTGCAACGCTTCCAGGGGCGAAGGAACAACGAGGAAATTAGCGTCTTTGTACAAGCCCCCTAAGTTAGGGGGTTGGGGGTCTGAAGGAGCGTCAGTCATTCCTTTGTTCAGACCTCTATTGTCCCCTCGCTCGAACTTGTTCGCTTGCTCAAGCAAGAACTTAGGGGACAGTGAAACCACAAAGTTGCGCACACCACGACGATATAGATCCTCGATATAGCGGTGACCATCGTTACGTGCTGACTTCAAGGCAAAAAACAAGGTCTCTTCAGGGAAACAAAGGGAACGGCTATCTGTCAACAGCCATCCTATCTTAGCATCGGCAGTGCCGATTCGACGAGCTCCTATGAGTGTCGTAATTTTTTCTATGGTATAATTCATAGTGCGAAATTAGTGTATTTTTTTCGAAGTTCACTTATTTTTAACATAGTTTTATCCATGAAAGCCTGATATTCGGGGGCATCAGGATGGAAAGGCTTGTGGGCAAGTGCTTGGCGCAGGGGCAGCCACTCTTGCAAGAAAACTTTGGCCTCCGCAGAGAAGCAGGTCTCTACCAGGCGTTCCCATATATAATCAACCGCTTGTGACGAGGGATGCAGCATATCCGAGGCATAGAAGCGGTAGTCGCGCAACTCGTCCATCAGGATCTCGTAAGAGGGGAAGTAAAATAAATGAGAAGTGAAAAGTGAGAAGTGAGAAATAATATCTTGCACAGCAAGAAGCAGGGTGGCTTTCGAGAGTTGGCTACCGTGATAGCCATACTTGCGATAGCGGATGGGGCTGACGGTCAAGATGACGTGCACATCAGGACGACGCTGACGAAGTACCTCGACAGCCTTTTGAAGATAAGCCACACACGCATCCACGGAGAGTTGCTCTTCCTGAAAGAGACTCTGGGGACGTTTCTCGCAATTATCGACAATCTTGCCAGTCTCCTTCAACCGATAGACGTGATTGGTTCCCAGCGTTAGGAACACGATACGGGGAGCACCCTCATAGCGTTCTATCGTATGCAGGATGCTGGCAGGATTATACATCACCCCATAAGGATTAACGGTCACAGGGAATCCGTTGTCACGAAACCTGCTGCCTATCTCGTCAGCAAAGCAGGAGCCTACGAAAAGCAGCTCCTCGCAGGGCTGTATCTCAAAACCCGGTCGGGGTATGTCAACAATCGTCCTAAACTCCATCAACTTCTACTTACTTGTAAGCCGGTCTTCGAGAGGGTCATATCCACGAAGCGCGCATTGGCATTGGGTTGCTGGGTAGTCAGAATCTGTCGGATACGGGCTGCTGCCTCCGGGTCTTTGGCAACCATATAGAGATAGCCGCCACCACCTGCCCCAGGCAACTTATAGCCCAGGCAGAGGTCGTCAATCAGGTCGGTAATCCTGCGAACGCTGTCCGGATTGGTACCACTGTCGATACACTGGTTCTGGTCCCACGTCTTACGGATCAGCTCTCCCATGACCCTGAAATCCTGACGCTGGATAGCCTCATACATATCCACCGAGTGGGCTTTCATCTCACGCAACTGCAGCAACTGCTGGTGATGATTGACAAACATACGGCGTACAATCTCGGCCAATATCTTCTTGGCAGTACGCGTGATTCCTGTATAGTAGAGCAGATGACACTGGGCGTATTCCGGTTGTGTAAAGACAGCATCAGGCAACCAGCGGACACGTGGGTTCTGGTCGAAGCCACGCTGGGTGTCCAACAGTTTCACGCCACCCAAGACACCACCGAACTGGTCTTGCCAGCCACCTCCTGTGGTGAGCAACTGTTCCAGTACCAAGGTGCGGCGACCTATCTCGTTCTTGTCCCATGCCAGCGAGCAGAAGTCGCTGACGGCACCCAGAACGGTAGCTGCCAGGATGCTGCTGGTACCCAAGCCGCTGCCTGCCGGGATGGCAGAAAGCAGCGTCAGTTCGATGCCACACCCGAAGGCTTCCAACTGGGCACGCAGGGACGAGAAGGTCTGCTGCGAAAATCCTGGCTGGAAACCAGCCAGCACAAGGGCTGCCTTGGGAATCGAGAAGGGCGAGCCCACCTTATTATAAGCAGCCAGCTGCTCATAGGTCTCTACCACCTCCATCGCACCGAGGTCAATGCTACGCAGAATGATATGAGGCTCCTTACAGGGTTTGATATAGGTCTGCAAGGGAGGTTGTCCGTTCAGCTCGATGGCTATGTTCACCACAGAACCGCCTTCCATCAGACAGTAAGGAGGGGTATCCGTCCAACCACCTGCCAGGTCGATACGCACAGGGGAACGGCCCCACACAATCTGGTCGGGATAGACGGAGAGACGTGGCATCTGTCGGGAGGCCAGCACGCCCGCGGTCAGTCCCTCACGCAACAGCGAGAAAGCACCCTCACTATCGCCACGGAACATACAATCGTGAATGCGCGTCATCAGAGGAGCCTCAACAGGCAATGCTGCCGGCTGAGGCAGTTGCAACTCACTGAACTCACGGGCGGCATCGTCCAAGTCGAGCTGATAGAACACACTGTGCTGCCAGTTGCGAGCCAGTGCCGGCCAGTTACGACTACGAAATGCCTTGCGCTGAGCAAAGAGGCGGCGCAGGTTAGCCACATTGGAGATATCCTCTGCGGAGAGGAAACCAACGGCTTTGCTTTCTAGATTTTCTAGATTTTCTAGATGCTCTAGACTATCTAGAACTGGGAAGCGCTTTTCCTGCTGCGCTGCCCCCGCAAACTTATCGTTGATATGATAGCAACGCACACAATACTGCGTGTCGCCAATAGGGATAATATCTATGCACTGTCCCGGGGCTAACGTTATCGTCCAGTCGTTCTCAGGAACGCCCGTCACGATATGGTCGTGACTCAACGTCCAATGGGGTCCCACGCAACTGTTTTCAATCCATATATTCCGGTTCTCTTCCGTAAACGGCACCTTGCAAAGGGTATTCTGGGTAAAGATGCTGGGATGCGGCTTACGGTCGTGGTGCATGATGTCACGCTGGTCGTTGACAATGTTCTGGATAGCCACCGTCGAGGAAATCATCTCGCCAGAAGTGCCGAAATGGTAGAATTCGCCACCCTGCAAGGGCACGATTGCTACAGAGAGCTCGTGCAGTTCCGGATCGTCAATGGTGGGATGGGTGCCCAGGGTACAGCCAAACTCACTATACAGGTCGTATTCCTTGATGGGGAACTCCGCATCCATTTTGTTCTCGGAGCGTTTCATCAGCAGCTTGACAGCCTTGTCACTAAGCAACCAGATACCTATATCCGTCAGATAGAAATGATCTTTCAGCAGTTCCGACAACTTTTCCGTGGTGGGTTTCTGTAACATCATCTTCAGCACATTCGGCGCACGGCGGTCGCTGACGAAAACACCATGATCCTTAGCAATGGACGCGTCGAGCCATAATCCATAGCACACCACATCCGCATCAGGAATCTGTCCTATACGTTCAGCAGCACGGATATAGACGTCGCCACTGACTATCATGGTGGTCAGGCGCTTGGGAGCCTGGGCCATCATACGCTCATAGAGTGGCAGTTGTAAGTCAAGCAACGACTGCGACAAACGCTGACCGCGCTCCCAACGGAACACGGGAATAGGTGTCAGTATCTTACCACTGGGAGCATAGGACGGGAGACGACGGCTCTGTCCACCAGCATGGAGCACGATGCATCGTTCACCATTCAGCCACTCACGGGCTTGTTGAAGTAACCAAGTCGTTCCCCCACCCGACCCCAGCTTATGGCCTACGGGGTCGTTGGTACAAAAGAACTCGTCGCGGGAAAGCCCCGTCACATCATGAAAGCAACCCACCAGATTAGGTGGCAAAGACAGTAGTTTCTTCATCCTTGATTCTTCACTATTGATGTTTCACTATCATAGCACCCCTCTTCTTCCATTCCATCCATCCCAACAGCAGGATTATCAGCAACAGTGCCACGTAGGACACATAGGCGATGGTCTCCGTATAGTCAATGCTCTTGGGGAAGAAGCTCAGCACCACTTCATGCTTTCCCGGCTCCACCCGTAGCGCACGCAACACATAGTTGACACGCCCCAGCTCCTGTGGAGCACCATCCACTGTGGCCGTCCAACCAGGATAGTATATCTCAGAGAACACCACAACACCACCCTTGTCACTCTCTACCTCATAGGTCAGTTTGTTGGGCTCATAGGCCTTGATGCGTACCAAGCTGACTGAGTCCTGTACAACGCCATCGCCCAGAACGTCCTTGAACTTCTGATCTGCTACTGCCTCACGACGAAGATCCAATCCGCGGATGCCGTCCAGTTCCTCATTGGCATTAGCCACATATTTCACCTGATCTACCAACCAGGCATTGCCATAGGTATAGGGATTTTCCAAAGGAACAGACTGACCACCCTGTAAAGGCAGGATAAAGTATTTGGTGTTAAGCATGTTCAGCACAGGATAGACACTGTCGCCATTCACCTGGGTCATATCACCTCCAGCCTTACCGATGGCATTCATTACACCACCTATCTCACCCTGTATATAAGCATCCACCAGTTCCTGATAGCGACGTAACTTGGCAGCGTGATAGCCACCAATGCTCTTCACATAATAAGAGGTCTCGTTTTCGTTGAAGGTAGAGGTAGCCAGGTTAAGCACACGATAGTCGAGCGACTTGTCTTGCAGGATATGGTCAATGGCCTGGGACTTAGGCATAGGCTCTTCGCGTACCGTCTGCGACACGAACATACTGTCGTTCAGGTAGCGTTTGTTCACCGTCCACATGTCCACGAGACAGAGCACCAGGAGGATGCCCACGGCATACTCCTTCTTCAGCTTGCCATAGATGACGGACAACAGGATGCCTGTACCCACCAGAATAATATAGAACGAGCGCCAGCAGTCAGCCGTAAACACAGCGACACGCATCTCTGTCAAGTTCTCCACCAAAGGTGTCAGCTGGTCAGCAGGAATCTGGCTCAGCGCCTGCATCTCATTGTAGCTGAGGAAGTCGGGGAAGAACACTTTAGGCATCAGGGCAAAAAGAAAGGCTACACCACCTGTCAGGGCAAACGACACAAATAACCACTTAGCTTTCTGTTTCAACACCTCGGGTTCTTCCACTATTTTCTTCAAGGCCAGCATCGCCAACAGGGGGATGGTGAACTCGGCAATAACAAGGATGGATGCCACCGTACGGAACTTGGCATACATAGGCACGTAGTCCAGGAAGAAGTCGGTGAACGGCATAAAATTACGACCCCACGACAGGAGGACAGACAGGATAGTAACCACCAATAAGGCCCACTTCATAGGACCTTTCACGATGAACAATCCCAGCACAAACAGCATCAGCACGAAGGCTCCCACATAGACAGGACCTGCCGTCATGGGCTGGTTGCCCCAATACTGTCCCAGCTGCTGGTAAATACCCATATAATAGCTGTCGGCATGCTGCATGGCAGTCTTGCTCTCCGATAGGGGAACACTGGCACCACCCTTGGTGTTCGGCACCAACAATGTCCAGGTCTCGTCAATGCCATAGCTCCATTGCGTGATATAGTCACGGTCCAGGCCGCTACTGGTCTGGTTTTCTGCATTCTTCTTCACCAGTTCACTGGCACCACGCATCGACTCCTTACTATACTGCCAGGTATGATACAGGTTCGAGATATTCAGACAGACGGCAATGACCGCAGCGACAAGGCACACGGAAGTGGCCTTCACCAGGTGCTTATAGTCTTTCCGCTTGATACCCTCGATGAAATAGGCAATGACCATCGCAGCCACGACGAACAGATAGTAATAGGTCATCTGCACGTGGTTGGAATATATTTCAAAGGCGGCGAAGATGGCTGTGACGACAAGGCCCCACAGGTATTTCCCCCTGTAGGCCAACACGATACCCGCTATCATCGGAGGCAGATAGGCCAAAGCCATCACCTTCCAGATATGTCCTGCAGCAATGATAATGAAGAAATAACTGCTGAACGCCCATATCACAGAACCCAGCATAGCCAGGTACCAACGGAAGTCGAAGGCACGCAACAGGATATAGAAGCCTAACAGATAGGCAAACACATACCAAACATTCTCTGGCAGCCACAGATGATAGGCGTTGACACCCTGCGAAAGCAGGTTCATACTCTTATACGACGGAGCCATCTGGTAGGTAGGCATACCACCAAACAAAGCATTCGTCCATCGCGACACCTCACCCGTTCGCTGAAAATACTCACTGGCTTCCTGACCAGCCCCTCTGTTGGCCGACGAATCGTGACGATAGAGGATGCGTCCCTCAATGTCTGCAGGGAAGAAATAAGCAAACGATATTCCAATAAACAAGATTACTACCAACACCTCTGGCAGCCATTGCTTCAAACTTTTCATACCTTCATTTATATTATTTGCGTGCAAAGATACAAAAATAAGTGAAGAATGAAAAAGGGAAAAGTGAAAAATAAAGGGAAAAGTGAAAAAATATTTGTATCTTTGCAGTCGATAAACAATGATATCGACATGAAAATAGGAATTATTGTAGCAATGGACAAGGAGTTGCGCCAGTTACAGCAGCTCTTCACTGACGGCAATGTGATTGTCCGCAAATGTGGTATCGGCAAGGTGAACGCTGCTCTTGGTGCCCAGCAGCTGATTAACGAGTTCCACCCAGACATCATCATCAGCAGTGGTTGTGCTGGAGGCAACGGTGACGACATCAACATCCAGGATGTCATTGCCAGTAGCGAGCTCACTTACCACGATGTCTATTGTGGCACCGCCATTGACAATGTGACCGTTTACGGACAAGTACAAGGACTACCTGCCCGCTATCAGGCTGACGCCCGGCTGCTGGAGAAAGCCAAGGCACTGGATTGCGGTGTAAAGGTACATCCAGGTCTAGTGGTTACCGGCGACTGGTTCGTCGATACAAAGGAGAAGATGCGCAGTATCATTGAGAAGTTCCCTGATGCCAAGGCTGTCGATATGGAGTCGTGCGCCATTGCCCAGACCTGTTATCTCAACAAGGTTCCTTTCATCTCGTTCCGCATCATCAGCGACATTCCCCTTCGCGATACCGATGCCTCGCAGTACCATGATTTCTGGGACCATGTAGCGGAACACTCCTTCCAAGTCACCAAGACCTTCGTTGAGTCCCTCTAACTTTTGATGTTTTACATCGAGCCTGCTTTCGCTCGACAAAGCTCAAACAAGTTTGGCTTTGTTCTCGCTTAATCGCAGCCTTCACTTTTCACTTTATTATGGAAGTCATACAAAGTTTCACCATCGATCACACCCGCCTGAAGCCGGGTATCTATGTATCCCGTGAGGATAAAGGTTTCACCACCTTCGACCTGCGTATCACCGAGCCGAACAAAGAGCCCGCTGTGGCTCCAGCCGCCATGCACAGCCTGGAGCACCTGATGGCTACCTGGTTCCGCAACTCAGAAGCCAAGGATGATGTGGTATATGTCGGACCTATGGGTTGTCTCACCGGCATGTATATCATTATGACCGGAGCCTATAGCGTGGAGGATATGCGACAGCTGACCATCTGGTGTCTGCAATGGATTCTGACGCAGACGGAAGTACCTGCCACCAAGCCTGAAGCCTGTGGCAACTACCTGCTGCACGACCTGCCGATGTGCAAGTGGGAAAGTGCCCGCTATCTGGATCGTCTGCAAAACGACTTCCATTGCGAGTACGCCAAGTTACAGATTACTTTGGAGGACGGCAAGATATTTGCCGACGCTTAATTTATGGATTATCAGACTTTTCTTTCAGAGCTTCTTTAGCTTTTCTGCGATTTCGTAATTCGTCTATATAGCCTGCTGTCACGATACCAGAAGGCAAAGCTATAATGGCAATACCCACCATAGATGAGATGATGCTGATGACACGTCCTACATGTGACACAGGGTACAAGTCTCCATATCCTACAGTTGTAAGTGTGCAGGCTGCCCAATAGAAGGCATCGAAGAATGAATCAAAGAGATAACGCCCAGTTTCTGGGTTTATCTCTTCTTCAGCATTGAACATGATAAGGGCAGTAATGAAGATATAGAAAATAGCCAATGAGAATACTGTCCATAAAATCCTTCCCTGACGTTGGATAACGGAAAGTATGATAAGTAATGGCTCGTAGTATCGCACCACTTTTATTACTCGAAGGAGTCTCAGTAAGCGCGACACACGAGCAATTTTGAAGGTATTACTGATCAAATTGAAGGTTGGTAGGATTGACAGCAAATCAATAATGGCCATAGGTCTGAAAGGATAGGTCAGAAATGCTACGATACGATGGCGATGGTGCTTAGACGACAAATCTGCCGTCATCCATCTTAACAGGTAATCGAGCAAGAAGCATACCCCTGATATTAGGTCGAAGTACCAAAAAATCATATGGTATTCCCTAAACATCAAAGGTAAGATACCTATCACTATAGCGAAAAGCATAACCCAATCATAAATACGAGAATACAGGTTATCATTCCTTGTCGCTAACAGATCGCATATATGTTCCCTTATTGTCATATAACTTAATTGATTCGCTTCAACAGGATGACCTTCGTGGCTTTTCCTTTCATAGTAGGCATGGTCTCACCCACATCAGATCCTATGTAAGTTGGGTCGCAGATTGTGAACTTGCGCCCATTGACCGCAACATAGTCACCTGGTACGTCATTGGGGAAATTGACAGCCATAGCCAGATGGCCAGGATAATAAACCAAGATTACATCGAGGCCTACAAGGTCGCGAACCAGATGAGACAGGAGGATAGAGCGGTCTTCGCAGTCGTTAAAGGGGTAGAATATGCTCTCTTCACCAAAGAAGTTGCGGTCGTAGCCCCATACCGACTCATCATAGGCATAGAGGAAACATTCCTGATCCGGGTTCTCGCGCTTAAGATCTGTCTTACCCTGTACCCACCAATCCAACTGCTGTACAGCCTCCAATGGTGTCAATCCTTTCAGTTTCTCGCGCATACCTGGATAGATTTGGTCAGTCAGCCACTTCTCCAAAGGTGTGTTGGCATAGTTAGCCCAACGCGTCATGAAGTTATCGCCCGTGTAAGAACAAGGATAGGTGTTGTAGAAATCAATACTATTCTTATTCGACTTGACGGTAAAGCTGAAATCCGGATTGCGCAACGAAGTGATGGTACGCTCGTTGACTGGAGCGTTGGCAAAATTCTGACGGGCAGACATCTGCAACGACAGCGGGCTCTCCTTGGGGAACTTGGCCTTACAGATGTTAAGCTTCTCGCCATCCTTGATATTATCAAGCAGATAGTACCACTCGCCATCTACATAAAAGTACGACTTACCGAACATGTTATACTGACTGGCTACAATCATATAGAGCGTTTTGCCGTCATGTGCATAGCGCATCTTATAGCCCGACTGCGAATAGAGAAATCCTAAAGCCAGCGTTGCTTCGTTGGTATGATTACCATAGAACTTGTTAGTCAGTGCAAGCAGCATCTGATAATAAGCCCAGTCTGAGAAATTACGAGCCTTGCGCTCTTCAAGGCAGTCGTAGAGCATATTGTCAAACTGAGGCTTCTGGAACTCGATCAACTTGTCTGCAATCTCATCACCACTTAAACCAGACAAGTGGAAACGGCAGTTATCACCCATGCGGACACGACACTGAGTGCCAAATACATCGAAAGACATGTATGGATTCGGATCACTGGTCTGTGTAACTTTCGATATTGGCTGTGGCTGTTTGGGAGCAGGAGCAGGAGCATCAATAACCGTTGAGACTGCAAACTGGTCGTTGGTTTTCTCACGCTTGGCCATCTTTTTCTTCTCCTTCTCCTTCTTCTCTTTCTCCTTCTTATCCTTCTTGCCACCACCAAAGAGCTTGCTGAAGAATCCTGCTGTTTCCTCTTCAAAGCCAGGAGCTACCATAGGTTCCACTTTCTCTTCCTCTGGAATCTGGACGGGAGGCTCGGCACCAAACTCCTCCCAAGCCTCGCGTACGAACTTGGTGTACTCTGCAAAAGCTTGTTTACGAAAGTCAGCATACTCTTGTTTCGCCTTTTTCTTGAAAGCTTCAAAGTCCTTACGGAAATCTTTCTTTTGATTCTGAGCCTGTACAGGAAGCACCATCACAAGCATCAGCAATTGGAAAATGACTATCAACTTTTTCATAGTTCTGATGTTTTAATGTTCTTTTTCACAAGGTACGGAATCAACCTCCACCTCCAATAATGTAGAGTCCTTGACTACAATCTCTCGCGTAACGGTGGCAGGATCGCTGTGGCGACGCGACTTCACCGTCTTGTCTTTGCGCAATTGGGCAACAACAGACTTGACATAGTCCTTGGTCAGCGTCAACACGGTATTACGCTTATCAGCCAGGAAAGAAGCCAACTTGGCCTTACCTGGGGAATTAATGACATACTGCTTGTCGCCATCTTCAGCCAACAGGGTAATAGATCCAGTGAAAGACACATTCAGCGTAACATCGCCCGTAAGGACATCGCCCTTATCCACTTGGCGCTTTCCCTTGGCATCAATCACCTCAACACGGCCACTTACCTTGGAAACCACATACTTGGCTGCCTCGCCCTTGGCCATTGCTAGCAAGGGCATAAGCAGGAGTATGCAAAACGCTAATAATTTCTTATGATTCATTTTTCTTCTCCTTATTAAATACACTTAAGGTCTTAATAACATCATACAGATTCTCTGCCATGTAAATAAGTGCAATAGCCGACATGGCAAGCGCCAAACTGATGCTATAGTTGTAACTGCAGAAGAGGATGAAGGTAATCCAAACCATCAGCGACAGCCATCCTGCAATCAGCAGACCTCGTATCAGTGAGGCTCCGAAGATAACTCGGAACAACGTCTTCTTCTTGGTAGTGAAGCTCTTATAGTAAGACAGCAGGATTACAGACAGGAATACGATGATGAACGAGGCCACCATAGTAACACCTGTAGAAGCGTGCTTAATCTCAGACTGACGGAGCATTGTTTCTGCAGCATAGGCCAACAATTCAACACCAGCAATCTTGCCCTGTGGGGTATAGTGCATGTCGCCTTCCTCTGTCATGGCACCAATAAGCACCAGATGATCCTCTATCCAATCGCGATTCTCGAGAATGGAATCGTAAGGCACAATGTGATACTCCTTTGGTGAGAAGTTGATATTGATATTCTTGTCAGACAAGGGTACTACCTCCTGCTCGGCATAGAGGTCGACTACCTTCTTGATGAATGAGGGAACTACCTTGCCACCAAGTTCGCGTCCGACGCTGACTGCACGCTTCATGCCGCCATAGAGTTGGCGAGGCATATTGGTGAAGCCTTCGTTGACACTGTCGCTGGGCGTAAAGAACGAATGTACCGTCTCACCCTCCATGCTCTCAGCATCGATAATCTTGTAGGAGAACACAAAGTTATGCAGATGCTTAACGGTATTTGCCAACAGCGTATCGCCCTCAAGGTCTTCTTCCTTATAGCCTTCGAACACCACATCGACACCCACTGCCTTGGGGTGGAGTGCATCCACCTCCATGAACAACTGGGCAAAATCGCGGCGTTTTCTCAGCTCCGTCATATCGACAATAGTCACGATACGACTGGATTCCCGTTCGCCTGTGTCGAGCAACTTGTAATAGAAGTCGGTAAACGAATAGTCCTCCAGGATCTCAGCCACAGGATTGAAGACTTTCAGGTTGAAAGCCGCCAGTACGTAGATTCCCACGATACCAAACGCGAGACACGTAACAGCAAAGTATCTCCAGAGTTTATCCATCAATCCTTACCAAAAAAAGCCTTTAACTCATCGCTCAACTCCTTGCCCTCAGCTTCCAATTGAGAACGGATGGCATCTTTAGCAATATCTTGAATAGAAGAAGCTTTGGCAACCATACGGACTATAACCTCCTTCATCTTGTTTTTCAGCTGTCGAGTAGCTACCAACGGAGTCTGTACACGCCCTAACTTTTGAGAGAATATGGTCTTATTTTCAGAAATATATGTGGTAATCGAAGCTGCCTGATCGTCTGCCAGCATCTTGTTAGCCACCATATTGTCTATAATTCCCGTTGCCTCAGAGCTAATCGAACTGGCCAGATTCAGACGAGCCAGTTCTGTTGCCTGCATCTGGGCTGCTGCAAAGTTCTCTGCCGTAGCACGACCCTCGCCAGAAAAATAGAGCTGGTTCAATTCGTCGTCAGTCTGCTCAACAAACGCATAATAACGGTCAATCTGTTTTTCCAAAGGCAATCCTCCAGGTGAAACAGTCCAACCTTCTTTCTTCATGCGCTTAGCCTCATCTCTGGCTTCCTTTGATGCTTTTTCCTTCAAGGCGGCCTTGGTTTCCTTCAACTTAGCCTGCATCGCATTCTGACCCATTGCACTCATTGATAATGAGAGCATAACCAACACTGCTAAAAATTTCATTACCTTCATAGTTTTATCATTTTAATTAGTTCATATTATTCACTTTCCACTTAAAAATCTCCTGGTTCATAAAGTCCGAAATTCGGATCTTTCTCCGGTTGCCATGTTCTCAGTTTAATGAGCGGTTTCTTTGGTTCATTTATATCAACCAACAACATCAGATAGCCTTTATCGCCATAGGTTGACGAATAATAGTCCTGCTGAATCTGGATTCCATACGACTCTCCACCAGCACCCATCTTCTTGACATCATTGTCGGAGAAGCGGATGTTCACAAACTCGTTGCGCTCGAAACAGCGCTTCAGAGACGCCAGATATTGATCTTTCGTCTGTCGGTTCATCTTGATGATATGATTACCCTCTTGACTTATAGACGATTGGTTCTCCCTATTTGTTACACTGTTGGCTTTACTAACCACCGAACCCGTGATGATAACGGCATCATCGTCGAAGATAGAGCGGATGTAATCCAAGCGCTTCAGGGCGTAGGCCGTCTTGTAGTTCTCGAGGAAGTTCATGATGGCCAAGCGCGACTTCTCGTCCCACACGCCCTTGTTCAGAATGTCGTCCTCAGCGGTCTTACCCAGTCCAAAGGAGATGTTGTCAATCTTCTGTTCCTTATTAAAGGTCAGCACAATATCCTCGACAAACGTGGCACGACCACCAGAATTGAACGAGAATGACATGCGCAGTCCACGCTCAACAATACCATCTTCTGACTCCAGGAAACGGATATTGTCTGAATCGAGCACCTTAGCCTTACCATATTTCATCAGTTTGGTGAACATGCTCCAGCCTACCGATGTAAAGAGGTCGCGAGCGGAGTCGTAGTCTTTCTGCTTCACGGCAGCAACCATCTTCTCAATGGCATTCTTATATGCATTGACATTCTTCTCGATAGGCTTGGGAGGAGCTATCGACACCTCATTGGTGGTGAACGACTGGCTCTGCATCATCTCCATACGAGCCTCGCGCTCCTTCTTCTTCTCATTGCTCTTCAGCATCACATTGGTGTAAGCCTTCGGCATAGGAGTACCCTTCACAGCATTGAGCACCATCTCGACTTCATTGTCAATCTTGGCCTCACCGGCATATTCGTACTCATACTTCATCTGCACCTGCGAGCCATCGAAGCCAGGAGCCAGTTCCAAGACACCCCAGCCATCCTTGGCACTATAGACAGCACTCCAAGTCTGTCCGTCCCAGAACTTATAATCGACACTATTGACGGGCTTTCCCTTATAGGTGATGGCCAGACGGATATCATTGCCTTCGCGGCTGTCGTAGATGGTCTTCAGCTCGTAGAAGGTATCGTCAATCTTTTCCTTACACCAGTTGGTGCAGACGTGCTCCTTGCCGTCCTCGTCGGTATAAGTTACCTCATTGGGATACTGCAGCGACTTCAACAGCGTCAGGGCCCAGTAGTAGTTGCGCAACACATCGTCTACCTTACCCTTCTTCTCGGCACGCACAGCGGTCTCAATCAAGTCGAGTGCCTTACGTTTGCGGGCTTCGAAAATCTTCTCAATCTCCGACTTTTTGATCCAGCGCACCACGTAGGCATCGGGCTCATTCTTCAGCACCTTCTGTTGGGTGTTGGTCAGCGTGGCCTGCGAATAGGTGCTCACCGTCTGTGAGAACTGCGACTCCTCATTCAACTGACCATTGCTGTTCTGTGTCTTCAATGAGCTGTGCGACTCACCCTGAACATTGGTGGCTATCTTACCAATAAGGTTAGCCAGCGCCTGTTTGTCAGCCTCCGTCACAGTGGAGCCCCAGCCTTCACCATAGATGTAGTCTTCGCTGTCCCTGACCTCTTCCCAACTCTGTGCAGAAGCAGTCAGAGCCAGCAGGAGGAGTGCGCCCATAGCCACCCCTCTTGCTATTAGTTGTTTCAGATTCTTTCTAATCTCCATTCCTTATTTTATAATAACCTTTTTGCCATTTTGTATATAGATGCCCTTCTGAGCAGGTTTCCCTTGCAGCTTGCGACCATCGAGAGAGTACCACTCTTCACTGTTCACTTCTTCTCTATTCACTAGCGAAGCGTCAATTCCCAAAGTTCCATTGCCAATCTCGTTGATAGCGATATAGCGAGGAGCTGGGTTACTTTGATTATTGTTGTGAACTGTAAAGGCCTCGAACGGGCGGACGGCACGCAACCCTTGTTCAAAGACACTGCCCTCAGGATACTGGGCACGAGTCTCACCCACATTCAGAGCATAAATCCAGTCGGACTGTTCCATACGCTGGAATGTTGGAATCAGGACTATAGTGCTATCAGCCATTGCTACAGCCTCTTCCTCTGTGACAGGAACCCTCACGTTGAGCGACGAGAAGGTGACACGGCCTGGCTGGTTGAATTCTGCTGGATAGTCAGTGCTGTTAGGCATCGAGATGAGGTACGGACGGTTGGCATGTATTTCAATAGCCTGAACCAGTCCATTGTCTGACATCTGACGCAGCCAGAAAGGCTTACTACCCTCACTGCTACCGAAGGGAGAAAGGACGCCATTCTTCTCATGCATGATGGTCTGTACGTCAAACGGCAGGGCGATAGACTCCCATCCTCTACTGATACCTATCTCCGTCTGTTGCTGGAAGTTACGGGTGTAGCTGATAGCCTCAGCTGTGAATTCCTCAGGACAATAGAAGTTATTATTGCCTGATGTCACATCAGACAGTACCACGTTCTTGGCAAAGCCGTTGATAACAACGTTATCCCTGTTGGCAGGAGCCAGCGATGCATCCTGCACATAGATGAGCAGGTTAGGATTAGTGATTACCTGCAGTTCCGATGTCGAGATTGCCTGACTACTGTTCCAAACGATAGCGGCTATCGTTTCAACCACGTTGTTGGTGCCGAACGTCTGCATAGCCTCTGCCAGTGTAAGCGAACCACCCACGTAGAGCACATGGTCATAGTAAGAGGCTTCAACAGGATTCTTATCAGTAAAGTAACCAGGATTGTTCTCGCCACCATCAATGTGGGCGTAGGTATGGTCTGTATGATTTGCGTCATAGACTGTACCAGCACCGCCTACAAGGTTGGTGCAACCATCAAACATTTCACTACCAAATTCTACTGCATTAGTTGACCATTCATTTCCTATATAGATAGTCTTTAATTCAGAACAGTATCTGAACATACTTTCCATATTCGTCACCTTAGCGGTATTGAAGTTGCTCAAGTCAAGACTAGTCAAACCTGAACAGCTAGGGAACATCAAACTCATATCCATTACATTGGTAGTATTGAAGTTGCTCAAGTCAATATTGGTTAAACCAGAACAGCCTGCAAACATACCATTCATGCCCGTCACATTGGTGGTATTGAAGTTGCTCAAGTCAAGACTAGTCAAGCCTGAACAGTCTCCGAACATAGCCGTCATGTCCGTCACATTAGAGGTATTAAAATTGCTCAAGTTAAGACTCGACAAACTAGAACACTTATGGAACATCGCTGTCATTTCCGTCACATTAACGGTATTTAGATACTCAATGTTAGTAATGGAAGTCAAAGAGCGACAATGCTGGAACCAATGAGCTGTGCTTACAGGCCTATAATTAGCAAACGAGGCATCAAAAACAGCCGTTGTAGCTGTGCCATACGGAGAGGGCATATCCACCTGAAGATAAGAATTGTTAATATCTATACCTCCACGCGCATTCTTCTGAGTATCGTAATAGAAAGTAACAGTCAAGCCGTCTGTACTCAACACAGCGTAAGGTTCATCCTCTGCAGCCATCTGTGCCTCAATCTGGGCACAAAGTTCATTGATGCGTTGCGTGAAGTGGTTAGCCTCAAAGCTGTTCATCATCGCACGCTCCCGGTAGAGCATATTGCCCTCATAGAGAGCCCACTGCAAATCTTCCTTCAGCGAAGTCTCCACGCTGCTATTGTCCTTAGCTAGCTCATAGATCTCACTACCCTTCTCAATGGCTGTCAGGAGATTCTGCCAAGCTGCGTAGTCGTAAACCAGCGTGGTGGTGTCAGAAGCTATCGTACCAGCCTGAGTATCAATGACGGCAATAGCCTTCACAATAGCCGACTTCTTCAGCTCGAAGGGGCGCTCGTAATAGGTTGACTGCTGACCGTCTGGCGTTACAATCATGCTGTTGCTTACGCTGTCGACATAAGTTTCGTCCATCGTAGGCAATTCCTCCATCTTATAGAAAATGCTGGCATTCGCCGTCTCCGTCGTCATCGACAAGTTGTCACCATCGAAAGCGAAAACGGGTGCTTCTACCGACGATTGCGTTCCATCACCAGTCAGATAGCCTGGAGTTGAACTATTGGGGCCGCCATCAATGCGAGCATAAGTATAGTCTGTATGATCGGCAGAATAGGTTGTACCTGCACCACCGACAAGGTTGGTACACTTGTTGAACATATCGGTACCGTTGGTCACAGCCTCTGTACTCCAGTCGGAACCGACGTAAATCGTGGTAAGGGCAGAGCACTCATTGAACATGTACGACATATCGGTCACCTGACTGGTATTGAAAGAGCTCAGATTGATGGTGGTCAGCGCAGCAGACTGTTCGAAGAGTGAATTCATGTTGGTTACCTGACGAGTGTTGAATCCGCTCAGATCAACACTAGTGAGCGACCTACAGCCACCAAGCATGCCACTGATGTTCGTTACATTCTCCGTATTCAGCGAACTCAAGTCAAGAGAGGTCAGTGAAGAACACTCATTGAACATAAAACTCATATTGGTCGTTTCGTCAGTCCTCAGGTATTGCAAACCGACTATCGAGGTCAGCGAACGACAATAGGCAAACCAGAAGGCCGTGCTCGTCGGACGACAATTGGCAAAAGAGCTGTCAAAGACAACTGTCGTAACATTCTCACGATACATCATCCACGCCTGGTTCTGCATCATCTCGTCTAGACCGATTACCTGGCCTTCGCGATGTGCATCCCTGTTAGCATCATAGTACATCGTCAGCGAAGCCGTGTTGTTCTCGTCAATCACCAATACGCCATACGCCTCGTTGTATGAAGCCTTCTCACCAAAGTATGTTATGACGTTGTGTACAGCATTGATATTGTTCAGTGTGTAAGATGCAGCTGACTGCTCTGTAGCAGGAACGACATCTGCCGTTACGTTAATACCATCAACCATTAAAGAGTCAAGCTGATAGCCTTCGCCCGGGAAGAAGAACATTTCCAACGAGCCACCTGCGTCAACACTTGCCACAGCTGACTTGCCGTCAACAATAACATCGGGCAAATTACCCACGCTTACCTCACCATTTCCATATACCGTTACCTTAACGTCAAAGGGTCCTGTCGATCCATCACCAGCTGCTGTACCCTGTGCCCATGAGAACATGGACAACAGGGTGCAAAGTATAGTTAATAGACTCTTTTTCATAATCTAGTAAGTTAAAGGGTCCTTATTCTAAGTTTACTGTCTAGGAGCCAGACGTGGATCGGGGTTGTCGCTCTCACCTGGCTCTGTCGTTGACGATGAAGTTCTGATAGTCACCACGTTAGGACTATAGACGAAGTTGTCCTGTCCCGTCTTGGACAGCACATAAGCACGAACATAATAGGTGGTAGTGGGCTCCAAGTGCTCGATTGTAGCCAACACGTTCTTCGTGTAACCACCGCGACCAACGGTCACAACCTCACCATCCTGACGGGTTGGCATACGATTCGTTCTGCTGTAAACCAGTCCGTAGTCAATCACCTCTTCGTCAGAAACGAAGCTATAGCGGAACTCTGCATTCGTATTGCCAACATACAGCGAAGTCAAGTCGCCAACGACGGTCTGAGGCTCTGGAGTACCTACGCCAGCCTGCTCAACCAATACGATGCACTGCTTGGGATCCTTGGTACCAGAAATGAAGACAACAGCTGTCAGACGAGCTATCGTGCTGGTATTCTGGTCGCAGTAGATGCGAACCTCACCATTGCCAACACCCGTTGAGCTACTGTAGTTCTCATGCTCATGATGATCATACATAGGCTCCAAATGCAGCCAATCAACGGAAGAAGGAATGTAGGCATTCCACTCAGCATTGCTTTCCACGCGAATCATCTGTTCGCCACCTTTGGCCTCGAAACCAGTCTGGTCGATAGGAACATACAGATAGATATCGTCACTGTTCATTCCCTCCTGAATGACCTGAACCTCGGCACTGCTTGACCCATAGAGGACAGTGAAAGAGGTAGAACGGGCAGCATCCGAGGTAACGCGGTCGGCTGTTACGTTAATGGTCGTAGCACCCGTAGAACCTGTCGTCTTATCCAAGTGGAGCCAGTTGATGCCGGCAGGAGTCTGAATATTCCAATTATCGTTACTGGTGATAGACATCAAATGTGCACCTGCAGGGGTGGCAGGGAAAGAGATGGTCTTAGAAGAGATGTTGATTGTGGGGTCGCCACTCTTCTGACGGAGCGCTATCTTCTGATGGAGTCCACCATCGGAAGTCAGCATGATAGTATCCAAACGATCGAATATCGAGGTATTCTGGTCTGACAGAATCACCAACGTTCCATTGCCCGTACCACGCTGTGGCTGTACGGTCAGTGAAGGCCAAGGATTATTGAGATCAGGAATTACATTCATGGTCCATGCACAGTTAGCAGTCACCGTCACGGTCTTTTCCTCGTCACCCGAACGGAGCTCGATGCTGCGACCTTCTTCCACCAGCAATATTTCCTTAGCAGGCTTGGCAGTCAGCTCTTCGTCCGACTTACAACCTGTCATTCCTGCCACGATGGGTAATGCAGCCAGTATGGCTATGATATTTCTTGTCTTCATATCTTTCAGTCTTTATATATATAATAAGGTATAGATTAGAAATTGAAATTGAAGATGGCACCTATAGTTACCATAAAGCCACCAGCCGAGATGTCGCTATTGTCAGCGATACGCTCAAAGTTCTTATCCTTGCTGATTCCAATAGAATAAGCAGGATTAGCAAAGAGGTAGATTCGCTCCATTGGGGCGAAAAGCAGTTTGGCACCCACTGACACACAGTTGGCAATAGCACCGTCACCATAAGAATTGGTTCCGTCAGCAACTGTTCCTGAGAGGCGCTCTATCTCGTAGCCCACCTGTGGAGTAATACCAATACGATCGGTCAGTTCAACCTGATAGCCCAGCTTAAAGGCCAGCGTAGAACGCTTATAGGTCATAGAACTCAGATAGGTATCAGTTCCATCGACTGAATACCAGGGAATTTCCTCTGACTTGCCAAAACCGAAGGTATAACTTGCCTGCAAGTCGAATTTCTTGTAAGTAACACCCAACAGACCAGTAACACCGCCTAATGAACGGATGCTATAGCCTGCACCGAAGTAGAAAGCCATTGGCTTGATGTACTTAACACGCTCCATAGAAATGGTGTCGCGAGTGGTCTGGTTATGACGAACAATATATTCCAGTCCGCTCTTGGCAACATAGCCCTTGCGAGTCAGGTTAATCTGGTAAGTACCAACGGGCAGGGTGTGTGATTCCGTCAGGTCAATGGGGGTGTCACCGTTAATCGTTGCCACCGCATTGCGAGGACGGGTATAAAGGCTCAGACGACCGGTATGGGGCGTAGGTTTTGCAGCCTGCACGTCGTTTTGCTTCTGGGCCACTACTGTAAACGAAGTCTTCTGCGGGTCACAGTCGGCCTTGCGTGTCTCTACAACATAAGAGCCCTCGCGCAACTGGGTCTGCCAGGAGCCGTTACCCACATTCTTGCCCTCAAACCAAATCTCGGCATTGTTGTCCACCTTTACCGTTACGTCACCAAAGTGATCAGACATATCGCGCTGTTCGACGTTAACCAGACGAAGACTGGCATCATCGTCAGTAGTAATAATAAAAGAGGTCTCACCTTCGAAGCGGTCCTTCAAGGCACGAACGGTGTGACGACCGTAGTTCAAATACTTGTGGTTAATGGGCGACTGACCTACGTTTTCGCCATCAATGTAGATGGTTGAATTAGCCATCTGCGAGTTGATGGTGACATAGCGACCGATACCGATGTCCAGATACATCTCGTAGGTTCGAGCGCCATCGATAGTTACAGGATAATAGTACTCACGCAAAGAACCATAGTTTCTGTGTCGGATAGTGAGTTTCTTAGAGCGACGAGGCACATAGAGCCAGATTTCGCCATCGTGATCCTCACTGGCAACAATACCCAGCGAACCACCATCAAAGGTGAATCCGCCCTCAGGAGCCTGAATCTTAATCAAAGCGGCTTTCTCACCGTTCTGGTCCAGTTTTTGAGTGCCATGTGTATTGGCAGTCATGTCCTTTTCCAGCCTTTGGAACTTCAGAACTTTGATGTTTTGTGCGTTCAAGCACATAGCCATTAAGCTAATAAAAGCAATTAGAAAAAGTTTTTTCATATCGTAATAGTTATTTGTTACACACTATTTGGGGACAAAGATAGTTAAAAATTACAAAACGACCAAAGATTTATAGAAAAAAGACGCTATCAGCGTTCTCATGATTAGTAATATGGATAATAGTCTTGTTTTCATATCGCTTTGTTTTTTAGTTATTGTCTATCACAAATGGGGCTTTGCCCCACACTCTGCTTGCAAAGATAAACAAAAAAGGTGAAAGCACCAACGCTTTCACTCGTTTATTTTATGAGCCTATTTGCAAAAACCACTCACCACACTCACCCTGCAGGGGTTAAGACGCTGGAAATAAATAGGTTACAGAAAACAGANNTCGTCGGCAGCGTCAGATGTGTATAAGAGACAGCTGCAGGGGTTAAGACGCTGGAAATAAATAGGTTACAGAAAACAGACACTCACCTGGGGACTCACCCAGTGAGTGTCTCATTCACGCCAAATCCTTTATACTCAACCACTTAACACCTATTGGGTGAGTGTGGTGAGTGTCTATCAAAAAGCTTCGCTCTACCCTCGTTTAATGGAATTTTTCTTGCGCTGGTCGTGGTCAAGGATAATCTTACGCATACGCATAGACTGGGGAGTTACCTCCACCAACTCGTCTTCCTTGATGTATTCCAGACATTCCTCCAGCGACATCACTACCTTCGGAATGATACGAGCCTTGTCGTCAGTACCCGACGCACGCACGTTGGTCAACTGCTTGGCTTTGCATACGTTGACGACGAGGTCGTTGTCGTGAACATGTTCGCCGACAACCTGTCCCATATAGACGTCCTCACCTGGGTCAATAAAGAACTTACCACGATCCTGCAACTTGTCGATGGCGTAGGCAAAGGCATTACCCGTTTCCAGTGCAATCATCGAACCGTTCACACGACGCTCTATCTCGCCCTTGTAAGGCTGGTACTCCTTGAAACGGTGAGCCATGATGGCCTCACCTTGGCTGGCTGTCAGCACATTGGTACGCAGACCGATGATGCCACGTGAGGGGATGTCAAACTCAATGTTGGTTCGTTCGCCCTGACTCTCCATCGAGGTCATCTCACCCTTACGGCGAGTCACCATATCAATCATCTTCGAGGCAAACTCCTCAGGCACGTTGATGGTCAGTTCCTCAATAGGCTCACACTTTACTGCGTCGTCACATTTCTCATTTCTCATTTCTCCTTTCTCATTCAGCCACTTGTAGATGACCTGTGGCTGTCCTACCTGCAACTCGTAGCCTTCGCGACGCATGGTCTCAATCAATACAGAGAGGTGCAACACACCACGTCCACTGACTATCCAGCGGTCCGTACTGTCCTCAAACGGCTCTACACGCAGGGCCAGGTTCTTCTCCAGTTCCTTCTCCAGGCGGTCGTTGATATGGCGCGAGGTCACAAACTTACCCTCCTTGCCGAAGAAGGGTGAGTCGTTGATGGTAAACAACATCGACATCGTAGGCTCGTCGATGGCAATGGGAGGCAGGGGCTCCGGATTCTCCACGTCACATATCGTATCGCCAATCTCAAACTTCTCCAGTCCGATGACAGCACAGATGTCGCCACAATCTACCTGGTCGATACGCTGGTGTCCCATTCCGTCGAAGGTATGAAGCTCCTTGATCTTGGTCTTCTCCATCGAACCGTCACGATGGGCGATGGTCACCTGCTGACCGTCTTTCAACTGGCCACGATGAACACGCCCCACGGCAATACGACCGGTATAGCTGGAGTAGTCCAACGAGGTAATCAGCATCTGGGGTGTTCCCTCTATCTGCTTGGGAGCAGGAATCACCTCGACAATCTTATCTAATAAATAGGTAATGTCCGTAGTGGGCTTGTTATAGTCCTCACCCATCCAGCCGTTCTTGGCAGAACCATACACGACGGGGAAGTCCAACTGGTCTTCCGTCGCGTTGAGCGAGAACATCAGGTCGAACACCATCTCGTAAACCTCCTCGGGGCGACAGTTAGGCTTATCCACCTTGTTCACCACGACGATGGGCTTCAGTCCGATCTGGAGGGCTTTCTGAAGTACGAAACGCGTCTGGGGCATCGGACCCTCAAAGGCATCCACCAGCAACAGGCAGCCGTCGGCCATATTCAGCACGCGCTCTACCTCACCACCGAAATCCGAGTGTCCCGGGGTGTCAATGATATTGATTTTCGTTCCTTTCCAATTGATACTAACATTCTTCGAAAGAATCGTGATGCCTCGTTCGCGCTCCAGGTCGTTAGCATCCAACACCTGGCTCGACAGGTTCTGGCCCTCACGGAACAGGTTGCCTGCCAGCATCATCTTGTCCACGAGCGTCGTCTTGCCGTGGTCTACGTGTGCAATAATTGCAAT
>LXOW01218509.1_pt1 | contig 25394 bp, 22 predicted proteins | sample 1368591 | NCBI WGS metagenome assembly LXOW01 (sample SAMN04884650, study PRJNA319009) | bovine gut metagenome | isolation source: Cow rumen | host: Bos taurus | place: Italy: Legnaro (PD) | collected 2014-07-09
AAGTAACCAAAGTATTAACGATCAAAAAAATGAATCATGAACCCGATAAAGATTATTACAGAAACCCTCGGTGTGACCATGGATGAGCTGAGAGGCGGAGGCCGTAAACGTCCTCTTTGTGACGCCCGCACTCTGATGGTGGCAGCTCTGCCAGCCACCCAACAACAAATGGCCAATCTGCTCGACTGCTCGCAGGTGGCCGTGTGCCTGATGCGGAAAAAACACAAGACTCTGCTGGCAACAGACCCTTGCTATTTGGCCAAGTGGAAACAAATTCAATCAAAATTAAATATTAACCTTAAAAACAAAGTAGCATGAAATTCAGTATTTTTAACAGCGTGAAAGCAAACAGAGGTGCGATTTGCACTAACGATAAGTTCAACGAGGTGAGCGCATCAGCTCAAGTGAGTGAAATTTGTAAGGCTATTGCCGCAGAACCTGACCACGACAAGCAGGGCGAGCTGAAGAAACAGTTGCCGGTGATTACCTGGCAGGCCTTTTTCGCAGGGGCACGGAAGAACGACCAAGCGCAGCCCAGCGGACTGTTTATTCTGGACATTGACGGGGTGGACAACCCCTACAAGCTGTGGGGCGGCATTATCCTCCGCAGCGAGGAATTAGGTATCTTGTTGGCTCACAAGACACCCTCAACGCATGGATTGAGGCTGGTGTGCAAGTGCCGCCCTGAGTTCAAGACCATCGACGAGTGTCAGCGGTGGTTGGCGAATGAAATTGGTGTGGAGCACGACCCCGCCTGCAAGGATTGGGCACGGGCCAGCTACATGGTGCCGCAGGAGTATATTTATTTTCAGGATGGAAGATTGTTTGAGGGGGAACCGGAGGCTGTGTATTCGGTGGCTAAGGAGGCATCTGCGTCCGTGCAGATGAACACTAGCAACCGCGAGGACGCGGTCGCCTCTATAGATCTTGCATTCAAGGGAATCTCTTTGACATCCATCGCCCACAAATGGCTGATGCAGACTGGAGGGGAACCAGCCCAGGGTGAACGTAACGACCGCCTGCATAAGTTGGCCTTGCGCTTGCGTCATATCACCGATTACAACGAGCAGACCATGCTGGCTGTGATGCCCAGCTATGGTCTTCCCGAGAGTGAAATGAAGAGCCTTATCCACTCGGCCTGCACCGCCCAGCGCACCTCGATGCCCAAGGATTTGGAAGCCCTGATTGACAGTATGCTGCACCCCGAGGAACCCTGTGATGTTGATGATGAGGATGGAGAATTATCGACTATCAATTATCAATTGTCAACTCTCAACTTCACACTGCCTCCCTTGATTAGGCAAATCGCCTCCACCGCTCCGGAAGACTTTTTGGCGGCCAGCGTCATCTGCCAACTGCCCATGTTGGGCACTCTGGCCTCCAAACTCAGAGCCCGTTACTTGGATGGCTGCATGCACAGCCCCTCGTTTCAGGTGAGTTTGGAAGCGCCTCAAGCCAGCGGTAAAAGTTTCATGACCCGCATCAACAAGATGATTATGGCTCCCGTATTGAAACGAGACGAGGAGGAACGCCAGAAAGAACAGGAGTATATGGACAGACTGAGTGAGCTGAAGGTGACCAACGTGAAGCTAACCCCTGAGAATAAGGCGGAACTGTTGGGTCAGAAACCCAAGGGCATCATCCGCTATGTGCCTGCCACCATCAGTATCACCAAGTTGCTACAGCGTATGGAGAATGCCCGTGGTTTGCATCTCTTCGCTTTTGCTCCCGAAATAGACACCGTCACCAAAGCTTTCAAGCGCGGTTTCTCCAGCTATGGCGACTTGCTTCGTGTGGCCTTCGACAATGACCTCTACGGCCAGGATTACGCCTCGTCGGAGTCGTTCAGCGGCTTGGTAACCACTTACTATAACACCTTGTTTAGCGGCACTCCCAAGGCGATGCGCAGGTTCTATCCCGATGTGGAGGACGGACTTGTGAGCCGTGTGTGCTTTGTGATGCTTCCCGATCAGTTTGGCAAGCCGATGCCGGTATGGGGAGAACTGAAGGAGAAGGATATGGAGGAGGTGAACCGTCAGCTGGAACGCCTGGACCAGGTGAGCATTCAGGGTAACACCGTACAGCCTGACCATGTGATGGATATGGAGTTTCTGAACAGAAACCTCAAGAAGTGGCTTGCCGAGCAACAGCAGGAGGCTGTGCGTACCAAAGACCGCACAAGGGATGTGTTTTGCAGACGTTCGGCGGTGGTGGGATTCAGAGCCGGTATGCTGGCTTGGTTTCTTTATGGCGAGAAGAACACCCCTATAAACCGCAGCCGTACCATCGCTTTTGCCCGCTGGGTGGCCGACCAGATGCTGACACAACACCTTTTGCGTTTCGAGATTGACGGCACTGGCAGCAACGTGAACCGCTGGGAAGACATCTACAGCCAGCTCACCGACGAGTTTACCCGCGATGATGTTCAGCGTCTGCTGAAAACCAATGGTGTAAATAGTCCCTTGCGGGTGGTAATCTACCGGTGGAGGTTGTTGGGCTGTATTGTTCCCCTTGAACAGAAAGGAATCCAGAAGGTGGTACGTTTCCGTAAGTGCGCCTGAAACCGTAAACCGTGAACCGTGAATTTCATTTGCAAAGACCTCCAGGCTGTCACCGTGTGGCAGCCTTTTTTTCCGCTAGTTGGTCATGTATAGTTTTAGTTGTGTTCGACAACTGGTTAGTTCAATAAAAAATCGTATCTTTGCAGATTATTTTTAATGTGAATAAAACAACGACTATGGATACAGTTTTAAGTGGCATCAGACCGACAGGATTTTTACATCTGGGGAATTATTTTGGTGCGTTACAGAATTTTACCAGAATGCAGTTTGACAACAACTGCTTCTTTTTTATAGCGGATTATCACTCTCTCACCACTCATCCGCATCCGGCAGATTTGCATGAGAACATTAAGAATGTGCTGATAGATTATCTGGCCGCTGGTATTGACCCCGAGAAATCGACCATTTATGTGCAGAGCGATGTGCCGCAAGTGTGCGAGCTTACCACTTTGCTGTCGATGAATGTGTATGTTGGCGAGCTGCAGCGGGTAGCTTCCTTCAAGGAGAAAGTGCGCCGCCAGCCCGATAATGTGAATGCGGGTTTGCTGAACTACCCCGTGTTGATGGCTGCGGACATCCTTATTCACAGGGCGGACAAGGTGCCCGTGGGTAAAGATCAGGAGCAGCATCTGGAGCTGACTCGCGATTTCGCACAGCGCTTCAACCGTATTTACGGTGTGGAATACTTCAAATTGCCGGTGGCCTACAATTTCGGTAAGCAACTGGTGAAGATTCCGGGTCTTGACGGCTCTACCAAGATGTCTAAGTCTGACAATGAGTCTTCGTGTATTTTCTTGTCTGACGACCCTGCCGTGATTCGCAAGAAAGTGATGAAAGCGGTGTCTGATTCGGGTCCCACAGAACCCAACCAGCCGAAACCTCAGGCTATAGAGAATCTCTTTATGCTGATGGAAGCGGTGTCGGCTCCCGAAACACTGAATTATTTCGAGGAGAAATACAATCAGTGCGAAATCAGATATGGTGATATGAAGAAACAACTGGCGGAGGATATTGTGCAGTTTACCGCACCTATCTATGAAAAGATTCAGGAGTTGCGCCATAATGATGAATACATAGCCAAGGTGGCGCGCATGGGTGCGGAAAAGGCACGTGCCAGTGCGGAAAAAACCATCAAGGATGTAAGGGAAATTATAGGTATCAAGCATTTCTAAATCCTGAACTATGTCATTGCTCTCTCAGTATTCTCTTTGGTTTCTTCCCCTATGTTTGTTGGTGGGCGCAGGGTGCGCCATGTTGTTGTATTACAAATCCACTACACTTGACCTGGACAAGAAAAGCAGAATCATCATGTCGTGTCTGCGTGGATTGGCGGTGTCTCTGATTTGCTTCCTCCTGTTGGCACCCATGCTGAAAATGGTGGTGAAGGATTTGGATAAGCCTTTGCTGATTTTTGCGGTGGACAATTCTGAATCGATAGTCCTTACAAAAGATTCGGCTTATTACCGTCACGACTATCCGAAGCAGGTGGAACAGCTGGTCAATGCTTTCGGCGACAAGTATGATGTGCGTTTGTATTCGGTGGGAGAAAAGAATCAGTTGCAGGAGAATAAGAATCTTGATTTTCTTGATTTCACAGAGAAATCAACCGATTTGTCTTCTGTCTTTAACGAGGTGGCGACGTTGTATGGAAATCGTAATATCGGCTCGATGATAGTGTTGAGTGACGGTATAGTGAACACAGGCAGTAATCCCTATTACAAAGCGTCTTCGGTGTCATATCCTGTTTACACCGTGGGTTTGGGAAGTACTGAGACGACGACAGACCTGTATGTTGCGGGCGTGAACCACAACAAGCAGGCGCTTAAGGGGAATTATTTCCCGGTTGAAATAAAAGTTGCCGCCAATCAGTTGGCCAACAACTTGGTGACCCTGACCCTCGAAGAGGGGGATGAGGTGCTGATGACAAAAAACCTGAATGTCAACAGCCGCAAATTTTTTGAGACTGTATCCGCCAATCTTCAGGCTGCCACAAAAGGCTTGCATAAGTACAAAGTAACACTTACTGAACTGGAAGGTGAGATAACTTACAAGAATAATGTGGCTTATTTTTATGTTGAGGTGATAGACTCACGAGAGAAGATTGCCATTGTTTACAGCGGTCCCCATCCGGATGTGGCGGCTATCAAGTCGGCATTGGAGAATACCGAGAATTATGATGTTACAGTTTCTTCCATACAGGATTTCAGGGCTAATGTGGACGACTATTCCCTGATTGTTCTGCATCAATTGCCTTCTATAGCTCAGCCTGCTGCCAATCTTTTGGCTCAAATTGAGAAAACGGGTACATCCAGTCTATATATTGTGGGTAGTCATACCAATCTGCCCGCTTTCAATAATTTGAATACAGGTGTCAGCATTCAGCAGAACAAGAACCTTTTTAATAATGCGGTTCCCCTGTATAATGAGAATTTCACGGCATTCACTTTCTCAGAAGAGGCCCGCCAGCTTTTGCCAAAGCTGCCGCCTATGACCACTATCTTTGGTGATTACAAGGCTATGGTTTCTTCCAATGTTTTCATGTATCAGAAAATCAATAACGTCAATACGCAGTACCCGCTGATTCTTTTTAATGACCGTAATGGGGTGAAGACTGGCGTGATTTGTGGTACTGGAATATGGCAATGGAAATTATATGATTATCTTTACACCCAAGGCCATCGTGAGTTTGACGAGATTATCAATAAAATCGCCACCTATTTGTCGGTAAAAGCAGACAAGAGTTTGTTCAGGGTATCGGCAAGAAGTGTGTATGAAGAATATAAGCCAGTGGTGATTACGGCTGAATTGTATAATGAGAGTTATGAACTGGTGAATGATGCGGATGTGGCTATTGTCATAACTGATGAAGACGGGAAGAAATACGAGCAGCAACTGTCCAAGCAGAACAACCAATATGTGCTGAATATGGGTGAGTTGCCGGTAGGGGAATACAGTTGGGTATGTTCAACCAAATATGGGAAGAACAGTTATTCAAAGTCGGGCAACTTTTCGGTGGATGAGGTGTTGCTGGAATCCACCAATCTTGTGGCCGATCATGGTTTGCTACAGAGTATAGCTACAGCCACGAACGCCAATTTCTATTTGCCAAAAGATATGCAACAGATAGAAAAGGACATCAAGAATAACGATAATATTAAACCCATTGCCAATTACAGTAAAAAGTATAATCTGTTGCTCAGTTCATGGTTTTATTTCGCATGCATCATGTTGCTGTTGGCGGTGGAATGGTTCTTGAGAAAATGGAATGGAGGGATTTAATATGTTGAAAATTAAGAGAGTTTTTGTAATAGTCTTGGTGATGATGATGACCTTTATGGGATATGGTCAGAAAATCGCATTGTTGAAATATCGTGGTGGGGGTGATTGGTATGGCAATCCCACCTCATTACCTAATTTGATAGAGTTTTGCAATAAGAATTTGGGTACTTCCATTGACAAGGAACCAGCCACAGTAGAGGTTGGAAGTGCCGATATTTTCCAATATCCGTTCATTCACATGACCGGGCATGGTAATGTGGTATTCAGCGAAGACGAAGCCCAGAACCTGAGATTGTATCTTATTTCAGGAGGCTTTTTGCACATTGATGATAACTATGGTTTGAATAATTTCATCAGAACTCAGATGAAAGTGGTGTTTCCCGAGTTGGAATTCGTGGAGTTGCCTTACAATCACCCTATTTATCATCAGAAATACGATTTCCCGAGAGGCTTGCCGAAAATTCATGAGCATGATGGCAAGCCTGCACAAGGTTTTGGCTTGATATGGGAAGGAAGGCTGGTGTGTTTCTTCTCGTATGAGTGCGACTTGGGTGACGGATGGGAAGATGCCATTGTACATGGTGACAGCGAGGCAACCCGCACCAAAGCTCTGCAGATGGGGGCTAATATCATCCAGTACGTGTTTACCCGTTGAGAGAAAGTGTATTGAGAAAAAAAACGGTGACCTATAAGCCGGGTTCTGTAATCTTCTGTCATTTATCTAGGCATTATGTCGCCATAATGCTCAATCGACCTACCCTCCGGGATTGGGCGAGCCACCCTCAAGCCCCGGTTTATTTGGTTTTTCAACCCATGAGGTTTACCCCCGCCGAATATCACTACCGACGTCGTGAGCTCTTACCTCGCGTTTTCACCCTTACCCGACAAGTCGGGCGGTTATTTTCTGCGGCCCTGTCTGTGATTCCTTGCGGAACCCCTTCCTGTTAAGAAGCATGGTGCTCTGTGTTGCCCGGACTTTCCTCTCCTTTCTTTGTGGAAAGCAGCGACAGAACGGCCACCGTTATAGATATAGATTAATAGTTCAGCATTACCGGCATAATCAGCATCAGCAGATTCTCTTCCGCCGAGAATTCTTCCACGGGCAGGATGAGGGCTGCACGATCGGGGCGGGACATCTCCAAGCGGATTTCTGAGCCGTCCATGTTTTCAAGCATCTCGCGAAGGAACTTGGAATTGAAGCCGATGTCCATTTTCTCACCGCTGTAAAGGCCAGCGATACTTTCCTCGGCCTTGTTGGAGAAGTCGATATCCTCTGCGGTGATATTGGTACCCTCTTCCGACAATGATACGCGAACTTGGAAGGTGGACTGGTTGGAATAGTTACCCACACGTTTAATGGAACGAAGGAACTCGTCACGGTTCACCACCAAAGTATTTGGATTTTCCTTGGGAATCACATTCTCGTAATTAGGATATTTGCCTTCCTTCAGTGAAGAATAAAGCTGTATGTTGCCGAAGGAAAATTGGATATGATTAGTGTCAGCTGAGTACTCGACTTTTACGGGAGTATCAATGCCCGATAAGATGGTTTTGAGATGGGCGAGAGGTTTCTTTGACAGAATGAAAGAAGCTGGATTCTCGCTGGTATTTTTTGTGTTGCGATAGCGTACAAGCTTGTGGGCATCGGTAGCAACAAAGGTGATGCATTCGCTGTTGAGTTCACAGAAAACCCCCATCATGTTGGGTCTTAACTCATCATTTCCAGTGGCGAACAGTGTTTTGCTGATGGCTCTTTGCAGTACCTGTGGCTCCATGTCGAAAGATTCGGCATTTGCCATTACTGGAATTTGAGGATACTCATTACCGGGGAAGCAGGGAGCTTCATATTCGCCGTTGGCAATGGTATATTTCACCTCGTTGTTCTCTTCATTGATGACAAAGACGATTGGATTCTCACCCACCAGTTTCAGTGTCTCCAGCAAAATCTTTGAGGGAACAGCCACACAGCATTCGCCTTCCACGTTGGTCAGCTCTATGACAGCTGTCATAGTGGAATCCAAATCTGATGCCGTCAGAGTCAAGTTATTGCCCTTGACGGTAAACAGGAAATTGTCTAAAATGGCCATTGTGCTGTTGCTTCCCAATACACCACTGATGGCATTCAGGTTTTTATAGAGAACGTCTCTTGATACAATGAATTTCATAATTTTTCCTTTTTAGTTTCAAACTGCAAAGATACAACTTTTTTTAATGTGCTAGTGAGTTAATGTGCTAATGAGCTAATAATTTTGCTATTTCACGTTTCAGCGTCTATCTGAGTTGCCTGTACAAATCCCAATAGATTTGAGCCTCTTTCTTTTTGCCACGTTTGTCGAGACTAGTTGCTATTTTCTTGTAAAGTTTGCGGTAGGCGGCTCTATCGTCCAAACCATCAGCTTTGTATATCTGTATAAGTTGTTGCACACCGGCATTGTCCAATTGGTCGTGTTCGATAAGTTGCAGTAATGCTTTTTCGGCATTTTTCACATCATTCTGGCGTAGATAGATGTTGCACATCAGATGGTAGGCACTTGTGAACTTGAAATTGCAGTCGATGATGTATTTACAGATTTCAATGGCTTTGTCCATATCGCCTTTGGTCATATAGTAATGAGCCAGGAAGTAATTGGCTGTCTCATATTTGGGCAGGAATGTAAGTTCTTGGTCGATGTATATTTTAGCGCTATCAAGCTGCCCACTCATCAGGTAGCATTCGATGATATTGTTGAGAACCGCCTCGTTGTAAGGATTAATGGCTAATGCCTGTTTGAAACAAATAATGGCGCTGTCAATTTGGTTTTTCGACTTGTATTGGTTGCCCAGCATATCAATTTTTGACTGACGTTTCAGAATAAGGCAGATAGGTTTGCCATCCACATCAATTGTCTTGATACAGTCGGGTGGGGGAAATGCCCCTGCATTCTTGATTTGTTCGGGAGCCATACCTGTGATGGTGAAAATGGCATAGTCCCAATCGTTGTTGCCTTTCTCATACCAACGTGAGAAAGTTGTGACAAAATGGGATGTGTCTTTGCTGAGAAAATAGCCGACGGAAGCTGTATGCCAGGTGGCCACTCTGATTTTGGAACCGTCAGCATTTGGTTCGGCGTTGGCGATCACCCATTCGGCCGCAGCACGGGTGGAATGGTAGTAGTAATCCATCTCGTAGTTGCCGTATGCTTTATCCATACCTCCTGACAGTTCGTTGAAATAAACATACTCGTATGGATGGTTTGCGATGATATGACGGATAGGCCCAATAAGCAGTGCTAACAGAACTGCCACAGATACGACATTTACAACAATTCCTTTTGTAGAGACGGAGCATGCCCCGTCTTCATTGTTATTCGTTACAACGCCTATCTTCTCCTCAATCCATTTCACCAGTGCGTCAAATCCCCAGCCTGCGGCCACCACCATTGGCGGGTAGGAGAATATGGCGTGACGCCATCCACCATAAACATTGGCTTTGGTAAACACGATCCAGAATACGGGGAAGAAGAAAGTGAAGAACACAAAGAATGCCCAGAAGCGGTTTTCTTTCTTGCGCCAGCAGCAAACGAAGAACAGAATCATGCCTATGATGACTGCAATAGGTATGGTCATCAAGATGAATTTTGGAGTATAATACCAAGGCAACACATCCGACCACTGCAAAGCACCCTCGAAGACTTGACGTATGGCAGTGGCGAAAGAAGACATGTTCTCAAAGGTGTCTTTGAAATTGGCTATTGGAGCTCTGAGTAGGAAAGGCCATAGCAAGATGGTTAGAAAAATACCAACGATGGAAATGCCGCATCCCCACAACAAGAGTTTGCCAAATTCGGCCTTCCCTTCTTTTTTCAAAAGCCCTTTCTTCCAGTTGCGTTGCAAGTAAAGGATAAGTCCAAACAAACCGAAATAGGCAATGATAAGGATGCCTGCAAAACGCACACTAGTGGCAAAAGCAATAGAAAGTGCAAACAATATGGCTGTTTTCCACTTTATTTTAGGAAATTCCTGTAAGAATCGGGTTAAGCAGTAAATTCCAAAAATGGTTCCAGTGGCCAGTGGAAGATCCTTCAGATTGTTGAAAGAATGACCTAAGAACCTAGGTGAAAGAAACATTAGCACAAAGGTAAATACAGCGGCTCTCCATCCGGCTATGCGGTAGGCTATTAATGCGGCGCAAAACATGGCCAGCCATCCGCAAAGGCTATTGATGAAGTGACGGGCGTCGTATATTTCATCAATACGGAAAGTCTTGGTGATGAAATAGGCGAAATTATCCACGGATTGTCCGTAGTAGGGAAGGTTGTAGTCTTGTGTGACCACAGCTGCTGTGCTGTCTTTCCCGCCAGTGGCATAATAATCATAGACGTGTTCCGCTTGTTCCAAGTGGAAATGTTCATCACCAGAGATACCTGCATCTTTGCTAAGCAATGGCAGTGCAATCAATCCGGCAAAGCAGATGCCGATAAATATCCAGAACCAAGGGTCGCGTTTATTTTGATTGAGGAAATTCTCATGTTGAGTTTGTGCTTTAGTACTTGTCATGGTGTCGTGTTTTATGGTTGCAAAGGTATGTAAATTTCATGAATTACAATATCAAAACTTTCTTTTTACCTATGGTTGAATGGTTTTCTGGATATTCTGCCATGTGTCTTGAATGTTGGACATGTTCTTAATGCCAGATGATACAGCAATTTCACTGATGATTCCAAAGAAGTTTCTCGTACTGTTGTTATTGCCGATATAAAAACGGTTTGTTGAGTTTTGGTATGGAGTGGGGAATAAAACGCTTGTTGCGTGTTTTCCGTTAATATAAATGTGTACATACCTATTTGAATAGCAAAGGGTAATATAATTCCATGAATTGGGAGTTAGTGGTATGTTGAACCCTAATTTTCCCAAGGAAACCATGTAAACGTTTTTGCTATTGTCGCTGTTTTTGATGAGTGCAATTCCAGAAGTGTCTGTTGCATTGGAAAATACAATAGGATAGGGGAAGAATTGCAGGCTGTCGGGTCTTATCAGAAGTTCTATGGTGAATTCCGCAGGAAATTCTTCGGTTTCTAATCCTTCGGTTCCAGCATCATGGTATTGGTTGAAGTTATCTGATTTCCCTGTGTATTTTTCGTGGATAAGCGTTTGTTCGTCAACAGTGAAGAATGTCTCTTGCGGATAGCTTACCTCCCTTTTGTTAAGGAAAGCGAAAATCAATGTGGTAGTGTCAAATAAACATTTTTGCACATTGTACTCACTGGCCAGTGCTGTCCTGATGGGAGCACCGTAATTGTAGTAGAAATTGTTCCCTAAAAAGGCATTGTGGGAGGAATCGATAATGGCAGCTACATATCTGTCAATGTCTTTTTTGAAAAACAAGTCCAGTATGCCAGGATTTACTGCGGACTGCATCTTGCGGTTTTCCATAAACAGTCCCTGGTATTTGTTAGAACAGAACAAAAGCACCTGATTTGTCGAAATTTGACATGAGTCGATGAATTGTTTCACCTCATTGATATACTTCTTTTCCTTCCCGTAGGGAGTCTTCAGCTCTTTGGGAATTGTTTGGTTAGCAAGTTGCTGGATATCATTTGTTTTACTGAAAATGCAGATGGGTGAGAATAAAAGACATGCAAGTGACAAATAGAGCATAGGAATTAAGGCCACATGTCTTGATTCGCGATAGGAATCGAGTAATTCGTCTGTCAGCAACACCAGTTCGGTAAATGCAAGGATAAAGCTGACAGCCAAATTCCAGTTGTGGCTTCTTCCTTGATAATAGGTGAATATGCCGCAACCTAGTATAGCGATGGCAAAGATGGCACTTGATTTTTTTGTGATTTTTTTCTTGTATATAGCTGCAATGGCGTAAATTAAGCCTAAAATATAAGTCAGAATAACTAGCATCCATGGGTGAAATACAGACATGGGTAACTGGAAATAACCCATTTTGCTGAATAATGTTAGCATGGAAAGAGACAACTTGAAATCGGGGAAATGTCCGTATATGGCAAGTTGAAGAAGTCCATAAAAAACTAAATCGAATAGCAAGGCGGCGACAGCAATGCCAATGTGGGTGATGATTTTCTTCCAGTTTATATTATGCTCTGCATTGTAGAAATCGATAAAGCAGAGGAAAGCAATCCATGTGATGAAGGATACGGCTCCATATTCAAAATTCCACAGTATTCCAAAAGGTAACAGCAACATGCCGATATAGTAAACAGAGATGAAAAAGACCGTTTCTTTTTTTTGTCGTGCGATTAAATACAGCGAAATAAACAGGAACAAGAATGCTATGGTCGTGGTTCGGATAGGGAAATTAGCAAAATAAGCATCAAAATTAATGACAATCCGATTCAACATAAAAGTGAAAAATATAGCAGAAAAAAAACCTAAAAAAACAAGCAGTTTGTCTTTTACATTGGTGTATAGAAATAGCAGCAGGCTCAAAAAGGTGAAAACAATGAGTAAACTCATGATTAGTGTGAAGTTGGCGACAGAAAGGCCAAAAACATTGAAGAAAGGTTGAAGAAAGTGGGGATACAAACCATACGTGTTAGTGAAACCATTGTTCAAAAGTTGACTGCCTGCGTTAACTTGGGTGACCGAATAATAAACAGCGTTGAAGTCATATTGATTTTCCCAGTTAAGAGGTAGAGTGAAGTGATGCATGCTGAATATCTGTATCAGCAGAATACTGGAAATAATGAAACCGGCTATGGAAATAATTACATTATAGAATTTTAGTATTTTTTCTTGAAAGAATCTACAGACAGCAAAGTAAAATAGAAGNNGGTCAGGTGTGACTCCAGATAAGTGCCCATAAAGTAAAACTGGAAATTTGTCGCAGCGTTTCGGTCTCTCTCGTTGAGCTCTTTTCCTATGATATCTTTGAAAGTGGGGTTGTCCTGTGCAAAAACATAATAACATAGGAATGCCAGTCCAACAAAACATATTGCACTTATAATATATCCAAGGGCTTTATGGCTCGACAACTTCTTGAAGAAGTCCTTGGTGGTGAGGAAATAGAAGAATAAAAGAGAAACTGGAATAATCAATAATCCTAAACGGTATAACAAGGCTTCCACAGGTTCAGGTTGAAAGTCGGAAACTATACATTGCTCCAATGAGGATTTTATGATGGTATCAGTGTCAGGATGGTACAAGGTTGTGGTAAGCAAGGCGATGCCTACGTATACTAATATGGAGGAACAGATACAGAAGAACCATCGTGTCAATTCCTCGTTGACATCAAACTTTTTTTTCATCAGTGTTGTTGGATTCGGATTGTTGAGTACAATTTCTGAAGAAGTGTTTCTTTTTTTATTGTTTTTTTGCATGATAGCTTTTTTTATTGTGGGTTTATTGCTGCTGGACATCAAAATTTATGCGTTCCTCCTCAATTACCAAGGGACGGTTCATTACACGGGTGTTGATGCTCATGACATATTCACCCACAAAGCCAATGAACAGGAGCTCTACGGCATTGAAGAAGAAAAGGGCAATGATTAGAGGGGCGATACCGGCCGAGAAGTTGTCCCACCAGACTAGTTTCATTACAAGATAGACAATGGCGGCGATAAATGATATAATTGCAAGAATCATACCTACAAAAGTGACAAGATGAAGACCTACTTTCGTGTAGGAAGTGAAACTGAGCATGGCAGCATCAAAAAGGGTGAAAAAATTGTTTTTGGTTTTGCCAGCTCTTCGTTTTGCTTGAGTGTATTCGATATTGACCCGTTTATAACCCAATTCGGCCACAATGCCACGCAAGAAAGGTGTGGGGTCTTTTAAGTTGCGAAGAACGTCAAGGAAAGATTTGTCGTATAGCCCAAAACCGGTGAAATGCTCAATTTGATCCACTGACGACATCTTCTTTATGATTTTATAATAGAAGGTGCGGAAAAAACGCATGATGGGGTTTTCTTTGCTTTTGGTCTTAATGCAGGAAACTATTTTAGCCCCGTTTTCCCATTCTGCTATAATTTGGGGTATCATTTCAATGGGATCCTGAAAATCACAACACATCAATATAGTGCAGTCGCCTGTTGTCTGCAACATGCCATAATAGGGACTGTTGAATTGCCCAAAGTTTTTGGCATTGAAGATGGCCTTGACTTTTGGATTTTGTTTACATATTTCACGAAGTAGAGGGCGGGTGTTATCTTGAGAATCGTTATCGATGAAAACAATCTCGTAATCGTATTGGGGTAAGCTGCTTGTTAGTTCATTGACAATGGCATTGCTTATAGGAACGACGTTTTCCTCTTCATTATAGCAAGGAATCAGAATGCTGATTTTTTTCATGATGTATTATCAAGTTAAGAATATTACCAAAACTGTTTATTGTTTGCTTTGATTCTGGATTTGTAATATTGATGGGGATAATGCCATTTTTTTAATTACTTCTTCAAATCTCCATTGTATCAGTGGTTTTACAATCTCTGCGGTTTTTGTAGTATCTGGATTAAGGTTTACGTCCTTTTCTGGATTGTACCTGCCAAATGTCAACTTGCTGGAAGAAGCAGTTGTCTCTTTCATTACAGTTACAAAATCTTGTAGTTTCCGGGTGTCGTTGGAGGCAATAATATACACTTCCTGATGAAATCCTTCGTCATTTATCGCATGAAGAGATAACTCTGCAATTTGACGGGCGGCATCTTTCACATATAAGTAGTTCCACTTTTGACCGCCGCTGCGCATTTCAATAGGTTCGCTAGCTTTCAACTTTAGCAGTGATGATTTAATGAGGGTGTTTTCATGGTCATTCTCACCATAAACGCTCAGTATGCGAAGATGGATGTACTTCAACCCCAGTTGTGAGGTGAGCACGCTTGACTCTTGATACATCTTGAGTTTCCCTTGACCGTATGCTGAAAAGGGATGGCAAGGCGTTTTTTCCGTGATTATACCTGGTACAATGCCGTACTCTGCCTGCGAACCAGCATCGATATATAGGGTACAGCCCATTCGCTTTGCCAGACGAACACATTCCAGCGACAACCTTACGTTCTCTTTGTGGATTGCCGGATTGTTACGTTCTTCATGTGTTGTGCCAGCCCATGCGAGATGGATAAACACATCGGCTTTCATATCCGTGACAAGTCCAACAAGGTTCTGCATATCGGTTCGAAAAACCTTTAATCGACCTGTGGCATTTATTTCATTTAGATATTTATTGTCTTTCCTTGACATGGCAATGACCTCATGTCCGCAATCTGTAAGATAGCGGCACAGTTCAACACCGATAAAACTAGAGGCTCCTGTGATAAAATATACCATTCTTCTATTGTTTACAGTCTTAATCCTTNNTGATGTTCTTCTATTGTGATCAGCCCGTCTGGATGATTTTCTATGATTTTTTTCAATTGTTCATTGTTGATGGGCTTTACGAATGGTATGCTATACAGATCGAATGGCAATTCCTGCGATTGTATCTGTTGTTTGGTAGCAGCCATTATATTGCCACAGGCCAACACGGCTTTCTTATTTCCTTCTTTCAAGGCCACGGGAAGAATGTCTCCAACGTGAACGGTCAGTTTCTCTTCCGAATGTACCACCTTTTCTCCTGCTTTGCCGAGTCTAATATACATTGGACCGTTATAGTTGGCCGAGAATTTTGCAATGGCTCTTGCCTCTATAGGGTCACCAGGTGTTGCGACTACTATGTTAGGCATTACTCGCAGGGCTCCAATTTCTTCAGTGGCCTGATGGGTTGCTCCCAGGCTGCCGTATGCATAACCAGCACCAACAGAAACAATCTTTACATTCGCCTTATGATAGGCGATATCGTTCCTAATCTGTTCTAAACATCGTAGTGTGGGGAAATTTCCAATGGAGTATATGTACACATTATAACCTGTCAATGCTAAACCAGTTGCTACACTGGCCATGTTTTGCTCAGCAATACCAGCGTTAAGAAAGCGTTCGGGAAACTGTTCCGCAAAGGACTCCACAACATGATATCCTAAATCACCGATAACCAGAAATATTTTTTCATTCTTCTTCGCTTCTTCCAGAAGCTGATTTATAAAACTTGTTCTCATTTTAATTCCTCCATGGCTTGTTTAAACTCATCATCATTGGGCGCACTGTAGTGGAACTTTAGATTGTTTTCCATATAGCTCACACCTTTGCCTTTCACGGTGTTAGCCACGATAAATGTGGGCTTATCCTTGCAATTCTTGAAACTTTCGAAAGCATCACGTAATTGTTGGATGTCATGACCATCAATGTCACACACGTTCCATTGGAAGGCCTTGATTTTTTCGGCTATGGGGTCAAGACATAAGATGTCTTTTGTGTTGCCCATTGCTTGCATTTTGTTTTTGTCCAAAATGACACACAAGTTTTCTAATTTATGGTGGGCAGCAAACATCATTGCTTCCCAATTGCTGCCTTCATTGATTTCTCCATCACCAATGATGCAATATACATTAAATGGTTGACCGCTGCGCTTGCTTCCCATTGCTAAACCTGCAGCTACTGGGAATCCATGCCCAAGGCTACCTGTGGAAAGTTCTACACCTGGCAGTTTGTGGCTTACATGCTCGAAATACTCAGAACCATTCTTGCAATAATTCATCATGAGTTCGTCATAATCCATGTATCCTTTCAAGGCAAGTGCTGCATAATACGAGGCACAATTGTGCCCCTTGCTTTCAATGAAGCGGTCGCGTCTTGGGTCGTTCATTCTTTCCGGACTGCAATTTAACACACCAGAATATAGCACAGCAAGAATGTCAGCTTGCGACAATGCCCCACCAGTATGTGAGGAGTTTGTGTTATAAGCCAGTTGTACTGCTATTCTTCGTATGGCTTTGGCAAAAATTCTTATCTCTTCTGATTTATTCATTCTGTTGATATTTTATCGCTTATAAGACTCCCTTTTGCCATCATTTATTTTCAAATTGTCTGATTTGTTTAGCTGTTAGTTCCCTGATGGTTGAGGGATTGCTGTAAAAAGTTTTATACCACTCCAAGGTCATTTCTAGTGCTTTCCTTGCATTTAGATGAGGTCTCCAGCCCAGCATCTTTCCTACTTTGGTGATGTCTAAGGACAATAAACCCGCCTCATGAGGCTGGTTTGTTAGTTGTGGGAAGACAAAACTTCCTTCGCCCCATATTTCTGTAGCCATCTGTGTCATCTCCTCCACATTTAAAGTGTCGGCAGGGTCGGGACCAAAGTTGAATCCCTCTGCATATTTGACGGGGTCTTCCATCAATTTTTTCGCAAGTAGAATATAACCTGAAAGTGGTTCCAGTACATGCTGCCATGGGCGGACAGCTTGGGGGTTGCGTATCTGGATATCCTCTCCTTTGGATAAAGCTCGTACGATATCGGGAATTAGGCGATCGGCTGCCCAGTCGCCACCACCAATGACGTTCCCTGCACGTGCAGAGGCAATGGCTTTATGATGCTGTTCGTAATTGGTGGGATTGAAAAAAGATTTCCGATAGGAGTCGATGACCAGTTCGGCGCAGGCTTTGCTTGCACTGTAGGGATCGTACCCACCTAAACGGTCATCTTCCTTGTAGGCTTGTCCTGTTTCGTTGTTTTGGTAAACTTTGTCGGTTGTAATCATCACGCCAATGCAGGGCTTGTCAAGCAAACGGATTCCATCAAGCACATTGGCGGTGCCGATGGCGTTGACCTCGAAAGTCTCTGCTGGAATCTGGTATGAGGTGCGCACAATAGGTTGGGCTGCCAAATGGAAAACGATGTCAGGTTGGAAGTCAGCCATGCTTTTGTGCAGGTTCTTCGTGTCACGTATGTCTCCAATGATGGAATGACATAGCCGTTCACCTTGGATTACCTCAAAAAGACTTGGCATGGTATTGGGTGCTAGGGAATAGCCCATCACTTCTGCTCCCATCTGATGTAGGATAAATGTTAGCCACGCACCTTTGAAACCAGTGTGCCCTGTCAGAAAGACACGTTTGTTTTGATATGAGTTGTTGAGTGTATTCATCATTTTTTTTTCTTCTAATTAAAGTTCCATCGGGAATAGTCTAAATGGAAACATTTGTTTTACCGAGTTGTTAGATTACGTTTTTGCAATTAAGTTCCTTTTTGAATACAATGTTTCTCGTTTTCCATGTTTCTTTTAGTTTTCCGTTTGATATTAAATAACTTGACTAAAGTCTTGAGATATGAAAAAACAAACTTTACCAAATCCCGTTTGGATTCACCATACATGCGCTTGTTAAAGGTGATAGGAACTTCACGAATGCGGTAATCTTTGTGGAAGACAGAAAGCTTGATGATAATTTCCTCAACAATATCGAAATTGTTGCAATCCAATTGCAAAGCTTTAATGTCTTCAGTTTTGTATATGCGGAAACTATTCGATATGTCCTTTACATTTAGACCTAATGCGATTCTAAAGCATGTGTTGACTACCCAAGACATGAACACCAGTATCCATGGATTGTCTGTTTTTCCGTTTGTTACGTAGCGTGAGCCTATCGTTAAATCATACATGTCAGCCTTGTTTAGCATTTTGGGCAAATCTGATGGAGAGTGTGAACAATCAGCATCCATAATCAGCAAATGATCCTTACTGCTCACCTTGAATCCTGTCCGTATGGCATCTCCATACAAGTTCCCTCCTTCACGGTGGAAATAGTTAACACTATTCTTGTGACAAACAATTTCTGTGTCATCCATTCCCTCAATTGTGTCTATGATATTGATTTCATACTCAATATCTTTCAAAGTCTCCTGAATTTGTGGTATGATCACTTTAAGGTTTTCAGCCTCTTTGTATGCTGGAATGACCACTGATAAGTTCATCTCTTATTGATTTTGAAGCCAGTTTAACATGTTATCTAAACCCTGCTCTTTCGTGACCTGTGGTTTCCAGCCAATGATTTTTTTAGCTTTTGTGATATCGGCTACAAAGACTTTTTGGTCGCTTTCTCTCCAAGGAAGCTGGGTGTATTCCATCTTGATTTCAAGTTTGTGTTCAAGAATATCAAATAGTTCCAGCAAAGAGAGGCTGTTCTCTATTCCTCCACCTATATTGAACACTTGTCCGTATGCAGCCTTGCAATCCTTGGCTTCCATGTATAGGTTTACAACATCTGAGCCGTAAAGAAGATCGCGAACCTGTTTCCCCGTTCCTGAGATAGTGAAGGCTGGTGCATTGGGATTCGATTTTTTCTCCAAAGCTTTCTGACAAAACCAGCCAACCCAACCTTGGTCAAAAGTTGCATGCTGGTTGGCTCCGAACATAGATGAATGACGGAACACAATAGTCTTGATTCCATATATTCGGTAGAAATCCAAAAGATATTGGTCAGCACATCCTTTAGAACATCCGTATGGAGAATGAAAGTCCAACGTAATGCTTTCAGGGAAACCGCAAGGGTATTCTTTACAAGTATATCTGGTTTGGCTTTCTGTGAAATGCAGATAGTCGAAATCTCCGAAAACTTTGTTGGTTGAACTGTACAAGATGACGGTGTGTGGAGAATATTTACGTACTGAATCAAGTACATTGAATGTCCCTATTCCATTGATTTCAAAATCAAGTCTTGGATTTGCTATACTTGTGGTCATGGCTACCTGACCGGCCAGATGGAATATATAGTCTGGCTTAACTTCTTTGATGACGGTTTCGACATCGTTGATGTTTCGTGTGTCATAGGGATAATACTTGAACTCTCCTAAAGAACGAAGCCAACGCAAATTGTCATCGCTTCCATAGCGGAAAAGATTGTCGATTATGTATAGTTCTTCTCGTTTTCTTAATATTTCGGCAGCAAGATTACTTCCGATAAATCCGCAACCACCTGTGATTAAATATTTCATAATGAGCTAATATATTGTCTAATTCTTTTTTCTAAATCAAAATTGACTTTTTTCCCAGTAATTTTCTCAAATTTTTCCACTGAACATTTCAAGTCCATTACTTCGTTTGCCCTATAGGGTAAAGCTCCATAATGAACTACTGAATCAGAACCGATATGTTTGCGACTTGTCTCTATGATATCTTTCAATCGGATACTATCTCCGCTGCTTAGGTTTACTATTTCTCCCTTACATATCTCATAATGTTCTAGTAACTGTTCTACCATCCAGATAAAGTCATCCACATATAGTGTGTCCCGCTTTTGTTGACATTCTGTAACTTCAATTGACTGCCCTGTCCTTAATTGATGGATGACATAAGGAATGAACTTGTTGTTGGATTGGTATGGTCCGAATATATTGCCTGGTCTCACCGCCATTGTGGGAAAATGATAGTTACGATAGAGCATAATAGCAGTATTTACTGTCAGTTGTTTCACCAAGGCATAAGGGGAAGTGGGCGATTCCCTTTGGAATTCGAAAAAAGGAGCTTCTTCGGAGCCGTATTCTTCAGAGCTACCAAATTGAACTAACAATTTTAGTTTTTTATCATCTTTGAATCGTTCAAAAAGATTAATCAGTACTTTCAAGTTGACCTGAATCATTTTGCCAAATAAAGACAGGTCTCTTTCGGCAGTGACAATAGCGGCAAGATTGATTATGAAGTCTGCACTGATTGTTTCGTCTCTTGGAATCAATTCTTCTACAAGATTTATTGTGTATGTGTTAACATCAGGATATTGTGAAAAGAAAGTTTTGTCAATGATTTTGTCAAAAACGGTTATCTTGTATTTTCCATATAAATTTCTGACAAAATTTTTGCCTAGAAAACCACCTCCTCCTACCAAAAAAATAGATTCCATGAACTATAATTTTATTAAAATGTTATTCCCAGTCATCTGTAAGTACATTTCCTGCAGGAACACCTAACTCGATAAGTTTATTTTTGAAAATTTTGATCATGACGGGGGGGCCGGATATGAAATAGTTGCTTTCATTGCCGTTTTGTTCATGAATCTTTTCAATGTCAAGGACACCATCTTTGTTTTCGAAAAAGATGGTGATTTGTACATTGTCGTTTTTAATGGCTGCAAATTCCTTTTGGTAGATGTAATAGTCCTCGTTCTTGAACCCTAGGTATATTTTCGGATACAGATATTCTTTAAATGTTTCATGCGTAAAGAGCGAAAGGAAAGGAGTGACACCCGTACCACCAGCAATGAATACGGTGTTTGTCTTGTTATGCGGTTGCGTGAAAAGTTCGCCAAATGGCAGCTTCAACCACACTTCCTTTCCCACTTCCAGAGTTTTTTCCATCTCTTGTGTGAAACTTCCTTTTACAGCGTATGTTATCCGGATAATTTCCTCTGCGGGGTTACTTTGCATAGAGAAGCAGCGTGATTCTGGCCACTGTCCGATTCCGTCATACTCATCATCGATGGCGATGTGGAGGAACTGCCCTGGTGCATATTTGTAAGGTCGCTCTAATGACTTGAATTCAACAGTATAGATGCCCTTGAACGGATTTTCTATGGATACCACCTCGGATAGATACTTTTTGGCCAGCATGTTAGTATTGTTTTACAAATTCATCAAGTTTCTCTTCCACATAGTTGAACATGTCACCAGTAAGGCCGGGATAGGTGCCAAGGAAGAAAGTGTTACTCATTATGTAGTCGGTCTTATTCAGATGGTCGGCTATACGCCAGTTCTTTCCGATGTAGGCGGGTTGTTTTGTTATGTTGCCAGCAAAAAGGTTGCGGGTTTCTATCAGATTGTCGTTTAGATATTTGGTTAAATCATCGCGTGTAAATGGGCAATCTTCTTTCAAGGTAACTATAAAGGCGAACCATGAGGGGTCAGCACCTTCGGTGGGTTCTGGTGTGATGAAAAAGTTAGGATATTTGCTAAAGATACGTTTCCATTCCATAAAGTGTGCCTTTCGGCTTTCGCAGAAGTTGGGTAACTTGTCCATTTGGGCAGCTCCAATAGCTGCTTGGATGTCAGTCATCTTTAGGTTATAGCCGATTTCTGAATACACATACTTGTGGTCAAAACCAAAGGGCAGGGTGCCAAACTGCTGAGAGAAGCGTTTGCCACAGGTGTTATTGTCACCACCGGCGCAATAGCAGTCGCGTCCCCAGTCGCGGAATGCTCGCACAATTCTTGCCAACTGCGGGTCGTTGGTGCAGATTGCTCCCCCTTCACCTGTGGTGATATGGTGGGCAGGGTAGAACGAGATGGTTGACAGGTGACCAAAGGTACCTGTTTTTTTGCCTTTGTATTCGGAACCAAAAGCGTCGCAGTTATCCTCCACCACCCACAGGTCATGCTTCTTGGCAAGTTCCATAATGGCATCAATGTCAAATGGATTGCCAAGGGTGTGTGCCAGAAAGATGCATCGCACTTTAGGAGTGATGGTTTTTTTTAGCATCTCAATGTCGATATTGTATGTTGGAATGCTAAGGTCTACAAATACTGGTACAAGACCGTTTTGGATGATGGGTGTTACAGTGGCGGGAAAGCCTGCAGCCACGGAGATTACTTCGTCCCCAGGCTTTAGTCTTTTGTCGCCAAGTTTCTCGGAAGTCAGGGCTGAAAATGCTAACAGATTGGCGGAAGAGCCCGAGTTGGTAAGAAGCACGTGTTCCACACCAAGGAATTCTGAGATTTTGCTGGAGAACTCTTCGGAAAATCTTCCTTCTGTCAGCCAGAAATCCAGAGAAGCGTTTACGGCATTCTGCAATTCCTCTTCATCAAATACGCGGCCGGCATAGTTCACTTTAGTCTTGCCAGGTATAAAATTTTTTTCCTCGAATTTTGCTTTGTAATATTCGGCGGTCAGAGCTGCAATTTGTTTTCGTATTTCTTTGTGGTTCATTATAATGTATATGATATTTTAATTGATGATTATTAGATTTAATTATTGTTTGGGGTGACTTTCGGTACGCTGTGCTCCCATTTTTTCCAGGGAGCGGTGTTATTCTTCAACATGTTTTCAAGCAAATTTTTCTCACGGATATTATCCATGCATTGCCAGAAACCCTCGTGAATGTATGACATCAGTTCACCCCTAGCGGCCAAAGTTTCCAGTGGCTTTCGTTCAAAAATGCAGTCGTCGCCGTCCAATAGATTGAATATTTCTGGTTCCAAAACCATATATCCTGCATTGATGGGTGCACCATCGCTTATATTCTTTTCTCGAAAAGATTTCACAGCACCGCCTTCAATGTCTAACACACCTTTTTCTTGTACCATTTTCACTGCTGTTAGTGTGCCAATTTTCCCGTGGCTCTTATGAAACTCTACAAGTTTGTGGATGTTTACATCGCATACACCATCACCGTAGGTCATCATAAATGTTTCATCGCCTACATAGTTCTGCACTCGTTTGATGCGGCCTCCTGTCATTGTGTTGTATCCAGTATCTACTACGGTTACTTTCCATGGCTCAAGTTTGCTCTGGTGAATCGTCATCTCGTTTTTTCCATTCCGGAAGTCGAATGAAACATCGCTGTTGTACAGGAAATAATTTGCAAACCACTCTTTGATGTATTCCTGTTTGTAACCAGCACAAATGATGAATTCATTGTACCCATAATATGAGTATTCTTTCATGATGTGCCACAGTATTGGCATTCCCCCGATTTCAATCATCGGTTTAGGTTTGAATACAGACTCTTCGCTGATACGTGTGCCATATCCTCCTGCTAAAATGACGACTTTCATAGTTTTATTTCAAATTGGTTTAATTTGCAAAAATACGAAAAATAATCATACCAAATCCTTATATTCTGCATTGATGAGTTTGATGAGTTCATCTGGGACGACTTCAACCTGATAGCCAACCTTGCCGGCACTGAAAAAGATTTTATCACATAGGGTGGCGCTTTCCTCCACAAAGGTGGGAAAGGTTTTTTTCATGCCGATGGGGGAACAACCGCCATGTATATAACCTGTGAGTGGAAGCAGTTCTTTTTGCTTGATCATAGCGATGTTTTTGACCCCAGCTGCTGTGGCGGCTTTTTTAAGATCCAATGTACAACATACGGGAATTACAAAAACATAGTGCTCTCCTGTGTTGGCTATGGTCACCAATGTCTTGAATACAGATTCGGGAGATTCGTGCAATACTTGGGCTATGCTTTCTCCGTCGGTCATGGTGTTGTCGTATTCATGAGCGGTGAATTCTACACCTTTTTGAGTTAGTATGCGCATTACGTTAGTCTTTTCCATCGGTGTTTGTTGTGTTTCTATAAATTGTAGAGACGGTGCATGCACCGTCTCTACTTCATTGCATCTGCGAGGACACAGATGCCCCCTTATTATTATCTCTTGATGAATTTCTTAGTGGCGGTAGTGTTGTTACCACTGGTACGAACGAAGTACATGTTTTTTCACAAGTGTTGAATTAGGTGAATATTATAAGTGTTGTTGTTCTTTTAGTTTTCTTTTAAAACATTTTCGCCGGCTTCGATGATGGCTACAAAGTCATCGGCTTTCAGCGATGCGCCGCCAATCAGGCCACCGTCAACATCTTCCTGCATAAACAGGTCGGCGGCGTTTTTGGCGTTGCAGCTACCGCCATAAAGAATGTAAGTGTTGTAGGCCATCTCGGTGCCGTATTTCTTCTCTACCAGCGAGCGGATGAACGCGTGCATCTCTTGCGCTTGTGCGGGAGTGGCGGTTTCGCCAGTGCCGATGGCCCATACAGGCTCGTAAGCAATGATGATGCGCTCAAATTCTTTAGGTTCCAAGCCGAACAAGGCTTCCTCTATCTGTTGTTGCACCACTTGGGTGTGCTTTCCGGCTTTGCGTTCATCCAGAAGTTCTCCGCAGCAAACGATGGGAACTATTCCGTTTTCGAGCAGAAGTTTGATTTTCTGGGCGATAATGGCGTTGGTCTCTCCAAAATACTTTCTTCTTTCAGAGTGTCCCACAATGCAGAACTCAACACCCATTGAGGCTAACATTTCTGCAGATACCTCTCCGGTGTATGCGCCGCTGGCGTGCTCGCTGCAGTTTTGCGCACCGGCATAAAACTGGCTGTCTTCCTCTTCCGCAATATCGGTAATCAGTTCCGTATAGACAAAAGGTGGGCAAAGCACCACTTCTGTCTGCAGTTTCATGTCTTTCAGTGAATTTTGAATATCGAGAATCAAGTCTTGTGCGTCGTCGAAAGACTTGTTCATTTTCCAGTTGCCTACAACTAATTTCGGTTTCATTGCTTGTTAAATTTATTTCTTTTTGACAGGTATAAAAATATATTCGCAGCAGAGGATGACCAGACTGCTGAAAAGGGTGTTCCCCAAAATGACCAATAGGCTCTTCCAGAACAACCTGAAGGTGAAGGCCTCGAGCATAACCGCATCAAACTGGTGGGCAAAAACAAGAATTATCGTGTAGGCCAATAGCCATCGGAAATCTTTAGCTCCGGGTATAGGCTTATCCACTATATTGTCAGTTTTACGGCCGTTTAGAGCGGTCACTAGGTAGGACCGTATAAACATCATCAGTGTACAGGCGGAGGCGTGGACACCATACGTGACGGTGAAAATGTCGATGATGAAGCCCGTTACGAATCCGATGAGGTATTGTAACCAACGTGGTATCTCAAGGGGCAGCATCAGCAGGGCAATCAGGTAGATGTATGCGTTGACACAACCGAACAGATGAATGTTGTTCAACACCAACACTTGGACGATAAT
>LXOW01442748.1_pt1 | contig 25363 bp, 17 predicted proteins | sample 1368591 | NCBI WGS metagenome assembly LXOW01 (sample SAMN04884650, study PRJNA319009) | bovine gut metagenome | isolation source: Cow rumen | host: Bos taurus | place: Italy: Legnaro (PD) | collected 2014-07-09
GTTCTGATAGTGACCGAACTCAGCACCAAGGTTATAGCTGGTACCGAACCAAGCACGTCCGCTAGGCAGACAAGACCATTCACCGATGGTGCTTACTTTTGAGTAGTTCTTTGTAGCCTTCTCTGCTACGAAATAGTTATCAACATTAAGGCCGAAATAGTCATCCATGTTATACTTAATGAATTCTGTGAGGATCTCTTCTGCCGTATAGAGGAACTCATCAAGCACAGCCTGACCGGTCTCGTCGTTCACGCTGGCAAGCATCTCCAGGGCATCAGAGATACCCCAATCAGTGAGATCCTTCTCTGACCATGCATATACATTCTTGTAGGCATTGATCTTCTCTACCATAGCGTCGCGCTGGCGCAGGTCGGCAATCTGCAAAGCAGGTGCAATCTGCACGTCGGCAATCTCAGCGGTAGTCTCCATACCGGTGAAAGAAATGAAGAATGCGCGTGGAGTGCCGTCGCCCTGAATGGCATAGTTGAAGGTCTTCCACTCTGTAGTCAGCTCTTCAGCCTTGTTGCAGATAATAGCGTCTGTTGCACCACCGAAAGTGCCATCAGTATTGCCCTGAACAATAACATTGTTAGAGCCAGTAGCAACGTTAGAAGTGCGGATAGAAGCACCAGCCTCTCCCCTCATCTTGAAGCTAACAACATAAGTGTCGCTTGCTGATGAAGGAACGAACGTGAAGTACATACCCTCACCGGCAGTAACATCGATGCTCTGAACAGAGTTCAGACCCTCGGCATAGCCGTTGGCATTCAGTTGGAAGATGTCTGCAATTGCCTTGCCTTCTATTGCCGTAGCAACGGTCCAGCCAGAGAAATCTGCGAAAGAATTGTTGGCATTGAGGTTGTCACCAGTAANNGTGGGGTGTAGACAAATTCACCCTGCGTGAGAGCAAAACCAGAAACTGCCATACACATTGCCGCAATGGCAAATAGTAAACGCTTTTTCATAACAGTTTTGTTTTTTGTTGTTGTGTAGATATAGTATATACGTATTCTCTCTATCTGATTGCGGGAACAACTGGCCCTGAAGTGTATATACACAAAAAAGGCGCAGACCCAACCATTATCCTGTGCAGGCCTGCGACAGCCTCCTATTACCTAATGGAGTATAGAGTCTGCGCTATAAAGGCGCATTCTCCCTGGTAATAGGTTTGCTCGTTAGTCTCCTTGTTCGAAGTCGCAGTTCGCACAGGAAAGTTGAGCAACAAAATGTCGTGCTTCGGAATGAAACACGGTGCAAATATAATAATAATAATGTATAGACCGTGAAGATTGGACAAAATATTATGAATTATTAACAGAACATTGAGATAGGGGCTTCTTCAGGAAAGTCCAGAAACCTGAAAACTTTGCCAATTTTTCGTTCTCTACAGTGCGATATTTCTCNNATAGTTTTACTCCCCCTCTAAGATTAGAGGGGGTCAGGGGGGCGTTGACATCAAGCGTCAGCAGAAAAGTCCAAAAACTTGAAAACTTTGCCAATTTTTCGTTCTCTACAGCGCGATATTTCTCAGCAAAGTCCTCCGCGCCATCAAATTCGATGAAAATCGCGTTTTTCGTAACTTACTGATAATCAGCAGCGGGATTATCGGCAAGTGTGTTTTTGACCTGAAAAAGTGGTGTAATGGACGGTCGATTACCTTGTAATAGAGCCACTTTTGCGGTGTAAAAGGGCAACTTTTACCACCTAATAGAGTAACTTTTACCTTCCCGAAGGGCCTCTTTGACATTCAAAAGGGGACTTCCTGGTATTTTTGCTGACTTTTTTCTTCTAAAACGCAAGAAAACTCTGATACTTTTTCTCCTTACATGCTGACATTCCGTCACTCCTCTGTCTGGCCGTCTTTGGGACCGTCTTCGGGAGTTTTCTTTCTGACACGTCCGAAGAGCCCGGCCTCACGGAGTATCGGTACGATATGTTTGGCAAGGATGCGTTGTGCTTCCTTCGGCTCGGCATAATACTCCTCACGAAGTTCGTCGCGGCCTTTGAGTAGTTTCTCCATCAGCGAGTCGTCAACCATCTCTATCTCCACGCGCCCCTTCTGGTCTGTCTTGCCGCAGATGATATAGCACACCCTGCGGCTGACGCTGTTGGCGGCCACCAAGCCTCCGCCGACTGCTCCGAACAGGTTGGACGCTATGGCCTGTTTGCTCTTTGATGCGGCCCCTATGGTCTGGTTGGCGAAAATCAGCGTGTCCCGCCCTATGCGCATGGCTCTGGTGAAGCCGTTTGTGAAACGCGTCTTCTGGTATCGCAGTTTGCGGCTGTTCACGTAAAGCTTCTCGCCCTGCATAACGGCGAAGGCCTCCTTCTTCAGTTTATTGTCGAGGAGCTTATCGCCCGTGCTGAGGGTGAAGTCGTTGCCGCCAATCCAGAACTGACGGCTCTTGCTGTGCATCTCGCCATAGACTGTGTCAAGGGGCTCCCACCTGCCAGCGAGCAGCTCCTCAAACGTCTTGCAGTAGCCACATTTGGCATGCATACCCAGAGCGCACGCCAGCAATGCGGCAAGTATCATATATCTTCCGTAAATCATATCTTTTTACCTTAATGCGGATTCTATTAATTCCCACTTTGAGTTGGATATCGGTTGCAAAGGTACTCATTTTTTGCCAAACCAGGGTATCTTCTTATTAAGTTTCCCAAATAAATCATAAGGAATTTGCGTACTTCATTTATTTTATGTACCTTTGCAACCATATTGTGGTGGGTTCTTTCGCTCCGTAGGTGCTCAGGCGCAAGCGGAACTATTAATTCCCACTGTAGAGTTTATTAATTACGGGTTTAACATTTTGTCATCTTTTTGTTTTCTTTCGGTGCATACTGTCAGTTCTTTAGATAAGATGCTCACGCTCGGCATAGTCCAAGCAAGCTTGGCTCTGCTCTCTCTTAATCGCATCTTTAGATAAGATGCTCACGCTCGGCATAGTCCAAGCAAGCTTGGCTCTGCTCTCTCTTAATCGCATCTTTCAGTCACATAGCCCGCTATGGTCAATGGTCTTTACACCCCCTCCGCTTTGCTTCTCCCCCGTTTCGCGGGGGAGGGCAACCTTCAAGAAACTGCCACTCTGCACTCGAAACAAAATCAAAAATCTGGCAAAGCGAATAAATAGAACCCACCTTGTAAAAAAACATGTAAGTGCTACAAGCTTGACAGAAAGAATAATTGCAATGAAAACTAACTTAACCTACCTGTTGCTCCTGGTCGCCGTTGTGTTGTTGGCGGGATGCGAAAAGAAGGTAGCCAAAAAGAGCGAGGTCATAAGTGTCAGGACCGTAAAGGCTTCTCTGGCCGGCAATGGTGTGACGAAGAACTATATCGGCACCATAGAGGAGGAGGAAGGCGTGAACGTCAGCTTCAGCGTTGTGGGCACCGTATCGCGCGTGATGGTCCACGAGGGGCAGTTCGTCAGCAAAGGACAGGCTCTGGCCGAGTCTGACGGGCAGAACATCCGTCATTCCTATGAGGTGTCGAAGGTTACTTTGGCCCAGGCCGAAGATGCCTATCGCCGCCTGAAGAACCTCTACGACAAGGGCACGCTTCCCGAGATAAGGATGGTAGAGGCAGAGTCGCAGCTGCAGAGGGCCCGCTCTGCCGAGGCTATCTCGCGCAAGAGCCTTGAGGACATTACGCTTCGCGCGCCGTGGAGCGGATACATCGCCTCGTGCGGATTTCATGAGGGGGCTAACATCGTGCCCGGAATGGGTGGCATAAAGCTGGTGAAGATAGACCGCGTGAAGCTTCGCATCCCCATTCCCGAGAAGGAGATAGGTGCGATAAAGACCGGTGAGAGTGTATCGTTCACCGTATCAGCCCTGGGCGACAAGACCTTCACCGGCAGGGTTATAGCTCGCGGTCTGACGGCCAACGCCATCAGCCACGCCTACGATGTGAGGGCATTGGTGGAGAACGGCAGCCACGCTCTGCTGCCCGGAATGGTGGCAAAGGTTCGCATTCACAGCAAGACGCATGGCTATCAGCTCGTTATACCGCAGCAGGCCGTTCTCGTCAGCGGTCAGGACAAGTTCGTGTGGCTGGTGAAGGGCGGCAAAGCCATCCGTCGCAGCATCACCACAGGCGACATCACCAACGAGGGTGTCGTAGTGGAGAGCGGCCTGAGCAATGGCGAGACAGTCATCGTGGAGGGACAGTCGAAGGTGTGCGAAGGACTGACAGTGAAGGAGATTTGAAGAATTAACCAATTAACCAATTAACAAATTGACCGATTAATGGGAACTGAAACTGACGCGAGGCAGAGGCGCAAGAGCCTTGTTGAGGCATCGATGAGGCACAAGAGCGTGACGCTGCTGCTCGTCATCGTCATGATGATTGCCGGCATCGCCTCGCTGATATACATACCGAAGGATGAGTTTCCGCAGTTCAACCTGCCGGTAGGTCTTGTGGTGGGTGTCTATCCCGGTGCCTCTGAGGAAGAGGTGGAGCAACAGCTGGCGCGCCCTCTGGAGAATTTCCTCTGGACCTTCAAGGAGGTAAAGAAGACAAAAGTCACAACGGTGAGCCGCAACAACCTGTGCTATGCCCTTGTGTGGCTGCAGAACGATGTAAAGAACCCTACCGAGTTCTGGAACAAACTGAAGCAGCGCCTCTCCTTCCTGCGCATGCAGCTGCCGAGCGGCGTGCTTGGCGTGGTGGCCAACGAAGACTTCGGCGAGGTGTCGGCAATGCTCATCTCCATAGAGAGCGAACAGAAGACATTCAGGGAGATAGACAACTACATAGAGCATCTCTCGGACAGACTGCGCGTCATTCCCGAACTGGCCAACATCTACACTATGGGTGGTCAGCAGGAACAGATAGCCATCTACCTTGACCGCAACCGGCTCTCCTCCTACGGGCTGAACACTGCCACGGTTATGTCGAAGCTGTCAGGACAGGCCGGCACGCTGGCCACCGGCACTCTTGACGATGGCCACCTGAGCCGCGAGCTGCATCTGGTGCCTACCATGAATTCGGAGCAGGACCTGGCACAGACCATAGTATATAATGACCCCTCAGGCACCATAGTGCGTCTGGGCGACATTGCCGACATACAAAGGGAATACCCGCAGCAGAAACGCTTCATAAAGAACAACGGCCACAAGAGCGTAATCATGGCGCTGCAGATGACCAGCGGCAACAACATCGTGCAGTTTGGCGAGAAGGTGAGGGACGTGCTGGAGGAATTCAAGACCACCCTGCCGCCTGAGGTGAGCATAAACCTGATTTCCGACCAGAGCCAGGTGGTGGACGAGTCGGTGAAGGAATTCCTTGTCGAGCTTCTCATTGCCATACTGTCGGTAATCATAGTGGTGATGCTCATGCTGCCGCTCAGGGTGGCCGGGGTGGCTGTAATGACAATCCCCATCACCATCTTCGCCTCGTTAGCCATATTCATGATAGGCGGTGTGGAAATCAACACGGTGACGCTGGCCGCGCTGGTGGTATCGCTGGGTATGATAGTAGATGACTCTGTAGTGGTCGTTGACTGCTATCTGGACAAACTGGACGAGGGCATGTCGCGCTGGAAGGCGGCAATTGCTTCGGCACAGCAGTTTACGGCAAGTATCATCACCGCCACGCTGGCCATCAGCATCACATTCTTCCCGCTGATATTCACCACCGACAACGTGATACACGATTTCATACAATGGTTCCCCTTCGCCATCAGCATAGTGCTCACAGTATCGCTGCTCGTGGCACTCTTCGCAGTGCCCATCATCGAATATCACCTGATAGACCACGGCCTTGGCGAGCCATCGGGAATACTGCGCATTATGCAGAAGCAATATGACAAGATTATATCTGCCTGCTTCAGACACAAGAAGCTGACCATGACCATCGGTGTGGTATGCGTGATGCTGGGCGGCATGCTGCTGCTGATAGTGCCACAGCGACTCATGCCGCGCGCCACGAGAAGCCTCTTTGCCGTGGAGATATGGCTGCCGACAGGCTCCGACATCCGGCGCACGGAGCAGATAGCCGACTCGCTGGCCGGCATGATGCGGAAGGATGAGCGCATAACGAATATCACCACCTTCTATGGCATGGGCTCGCCGCGCTTCCACGCCACATTCATACCGCAGTATGGCGGAACGCACTATGCACAGTTCATTGTCAATACCAACAGCGACAGCGACACACAATCCTATCTGGATGACTATGCGGCATACTATGCCAACTATTTCCCCGAGGCACAGATACTGTTCAAGCAGATAGAATACACCGATGCGGCATACCCGATAGAGGTAAGGCTTCAGGGCGACAACCTCGACAGCCTGCATGCTGCCACCGACAGCGTGGTGAACCGTCTCAGGCGCACGCCCGAACTGCTGACGGTGAACACCAGCTGGGGCACGCAGAACAACCGCCTCGACATCACCATGCGTCCTGAGCAGGCCAACCAGCTGGGCATCAGCAAGTCGCTGCTCTCCGTCAATCTGGCCTTGAGATATGCCGGAGGAATACCCGTAGCCCAGATATGGGAAGACAATTACGAGATTCCTGTAATGATAAAAGATGCCGACGAAGGCACGAACAGCATAGAGGACTTCAAGGATATCCGCGTGACGGGCATCGTGCCCACACTCACCACGGTGCCGCTGTCTCAGATAGCCGACATAAAGCCCGGCTGGTGCAGCGGCGACATAATGCGCCGCAACGGCCTGCGAACAGCCAGCATCTATGCCACGATGTCGCGTGATGTGAAGGTGGGCACGCTGACAAAGAAGGTATATTCAGAGATAGAGACCATGAAGCTGCCGGAGGGCATCAAGGTGTTGGAGGGCGGACAGGCCGAGTCGGAGAAGACATACCGTCCGCAGCTGTATCTCGGCATGGCAATAGCGGTGGTGATAATAATGTTTATACTGCTCTTCCACCTGAAGAGCGTCAAGCTGATGCTGCTCATGATGGGGTCGCTGGTATTCTCCGTACCGGGAACTGCCGTAGGCATGTGGCTTTCAGGCATGGAGTTTGGTGCCACTGCCGTGCTGGGTGTCATATCGCTCATGGGCATCATAGTGAGAAGCGGCATAATAATGGTGGACTATGGCGAGGAACTGTACCGCGAGGAGGGAATGGAACTGGACGAGGCGGCAGAGACGGCTGCGCGCCGCAGGTTCCGCCCGATATTCCTCACCTCGGCGGCTGCCTCGATGGGTGTCATACCAATGGTGATAAAGGCTACGCCGCTGTGGGGGCCGATGGGCGTGGTGATATGCGTGGGCGCCATTGTCTCGATGCTCTTCATCGTGACGATGATTCCTGTGGCATACAGCCTCGTGGCAAGCAAGAAGAGTGTGAAAAGTGAAGAGTGAAAAGTGAAGAATGAAGAATGAAGAATATGATTAGATATATTAGCGCAATACTGCTCTGGCTCTGCACCGTTGTTGTGTGTATGGCAGAGGGCGACAAGCCCCGCGTGCTCTCGCTGGAGGAATGCGTGAGCCTGGCACGTCAGAATAATGTGAAGGCGCGCAATGCGGAGAACGACGTGAAGATGGCAGAGGAACTGCAGAAGTATGCACGCACCAAGTACTATCCCTCGCTGACCGCTTCGGCCTATCACTTTGAAGCATCCGACTATCTGATAAAGAAAAATTTCTTCGGCCCGGAGGTTGAGCAGATTATCGCAGCTGTTAACGAGGAATTAGGAACAGACTTCTCTACCGGCAGGCTTGAAGCCCTGAAGCGGGGCACCGCTGCGGGCATCTCATTTCTGGAACCGTTATATACGGGAGGCCGCATCACGTCAATCAACAAACTGACAGACATGCAGGTGGAGGCAAGAAAGCTGTTGCAGGATGTGACGGACGACGGCCTGGTTCAGGAAACGGAGATTTTATATTTCCTTATCCTCAGGCTGCACGGCAAGATACGGACCCTTGACAGCTCCGACATGGAGGTGGCAAGCATCCTTCGCGATGCCACGAACCTCTCAACAGAGGGCATCGTGAGCAGTAACGACGTGCTGAGCGTAGAACTGATGCAGGACCAGCTGTCGGCACTCAGGCTACGCCTTGAGAATGCACGCACCCTGCTGCGGCGCACTCTGGCAAAGGCCATAGGAATGCCCAACGAGGATATCGAAATAGATACTACATTCGTGACCGAGGTGGCAGACCCCCAGACGCTGTGGGTTCCTCCGTCCACTGCCGTAGATAGCCGCAATGAGTCGAGACTGCTTGATATCAATGTGGAGCGTTCAAGGGCTGAGACAAAGTTCACAAAAGCCAGCATGCTGCCAATCTTTGCCGTAGGAGGCTCATGGAGCGTATCACGCTTGCTCTCCACCACTAACACGCGGGGCATAGCCTTCGCAACGGTCATCATGCCGCTGAGTTCTTTCTGGAGCGAGAGACACCTGCTGAAGCGCAAAAAGATAGCCGAGGAGAAGGCTCTGGATTTCAGGCAGGACAAACTGGAGCTGCTCGACCTGGAAACCCGCGATGCCTATGACAACCTTAGCAGTTCGTACAGACAGGTGCAGATAGCACAAAAGAGCATCAGAAGGGCCGACGAAAACCTGCGTGCCAAGCGTGAGGAGTACATCAACGGCGTGACGAACATGTCGGTGTTGCTCGATGCGCAGCGGCAGCAGCAGCAGGCCCGCGACCAACTCAGCGACGCTATGTGCGACTATCACCAGTCAAAGACGAAATACCTTATCATAACAGGAAGGAAGGAACATACGTATCAGAAGTAGCCCGTGAGGACGGAAGCGGATGTTTTTACAATCCATAAGTTTCCTGAATAAATCATAAAGAATTTGCACAATAACTTACATTTTTGTACTTTTGCCGAGACTTAATTAGCCGGAGAAGATGGATTTCAGTGAGGTCATAGGACAGGGCGAGATGAAGTCACGCCTGCAGCGCCTGGCAGATGAGGACCGTCTGCCACACGCCCTGATGCTGTGCGGTCCTGCCGGTGTGGGCAAGATGGCACTGGCCATCGCGCTGGCATCCTACGTGCTGAACAAAGGGACCTACAAGGTGAGGGGCATCCTGCATCCTGACCTGCATTTCTCCTTCCCCACGGTGAAGCTGGCAAAATGGAAGAGCGACTACAANNGGCTGGAAGGTCAGCATAGTGTGGCTGCCTGAAAGGATGAACGGCGAGTGTGCCAACAAGATGCTGAAGCTCATTGAGGAGCCCCCGGCCAAGACGCTCTTCATCCTGGTGTCGCAGGAGCCGGAGCGGCTGCTTGAGACGATACGCTCTCGCGTGCAGCGCTTCGACGTGAAGCCCATCACGATGCCCGACATGACAGAGGCTCTCAAGGAACGCCGTGCCCTCAGCGACGATGATGCGCGCCGCGTAGCACGCATAGCCGCCGGCAGCTGGCTCGCAGCACGGGATGAGCTGAATGCGGGCAGCGAGAGGCAGCTCTTCTTCGACCTCTTCGTAACTCTCATGCGCAAGGCCTACATGCGTGACGTGAAAGACCTGAAGCGCTGGAGCGAGAATGTCAGCGCTATGGGCCGCGAAGAACAGAAGCGGATGCTCGTCTTCTTCCTCAGAATGGTGAGGGAGGCCTTCGTATATAACTTCCACAGGACGGAGCTGCAATACATGACTCAGGACGAAGAGGCCTTCTGCGTGAAGTTCGCCCGCTTCGTCAATGAGCGCAACGTGTTAGGCTTTCAGGAGCTGTTCCAGACGGCGCTGCGCGATGTGGGACAGAACACCAACTCAAGCATGGTGTTCTTCGATATCACGATGACCGTGGCCGTGCTGCTGCATCAGACGAGGAAAAACAATTGAAGATTGAAAATTGAAAATTAGTCAAATATAAATCATTGTGGACGAAAATTCAGAAAAAGAAATAACATGGGGCCAGTGGGACTCTACGACCCAGTCTCGCGGATTGTGCGCCCGTGGTGTGTCGCGTTCCGACCATCAGCTGAACACGTATGACTGGCTGGCCGACGTTCCCGGCAATGCGGAGAGCACAGACCTCGTGGAGGTACAGTTCAAGAACACCCGCAAGGCGTACTACCACAACGTCAACGGTCTCGACCTGAAGAAGGGCGACTGGGTTGCCGTCGAGGCAAACCCCGGACATGACATCGGCGTGGTATCGCTGACGGGCAGGCTTGTGAACATCCAGGTGAAGAAGGCCAACCTCAAGTCGGCTGACGACATCAAGAAGGTGTACCGCTTTGCCAAAGACACCGACATGGACCGCTACCGCGAAGCCAAGAGCCGCGAGCAGGGCACGATGATACAGAGCCGCCAGATAGCCAAAGACCTCGGTCTGGACATGAAGATCGGCGACGTAGAGTATCAGGGTGACGGCAACAAGGCCATCTTCTACTACATCGCCGACGAGCGCGTGGACTTCCGACAACTTATCAAGGTGCTTGCCGACACATTCCACGTACGCATAGAGATGAAGCAGATTGGCGCGCGCCAGGAGGCTGGCCGCATCGGCGGAACAGGTCCGTGCGGCCGCGAGCTGTGCTGCGCCACATGGATGAAGAACTTCTCCAGCGTCTCTACCAATGCTGCCCGTTTCCAGGACATCTCGCCCAACCCGCAGAAGCTGGCCGGCATGTGTGCCAAGCTCAAGTGCTGCCTCAACTATGAGGTGGACTGCTACATGGAGGCCGGCAAGAAGATGCCTGCACGAGAGGCGGTGCTTCAGACGAAAGACAACGACTACTACCTCTTCAAGCAGGATATCCTGGCCGGAGTGGTGACATATTCCACCGACAAGCGCACACCGGCAAACCTTGAGACCATCAGCGCCGAGCGTGCCGTTGAGATTATCAACATGAACAAGGAGGGCAACAAGCCGCTGTCATTACAGGAGAACAGCAAGGCCAAGGCTCCTGAGCGCCCGAAGGATATGCTTGACGACTCAGACCTGACGCGCTTCGACAAGGCAAAGAAAAAGAAGAAAAAGAAGAAAAAGGGCGATGCCAGGGATGGAGAGAAGAAATAGTGTCCGCCTTTTGACACTCATGGTGCTGTGTCTTTGTGCAGCCTTCATATCATGTCAGCAACGCAGCGACATGGTGGCGAAATACAAGGACATCACCACACCGGGAGGATGGTATGAGAAAGATACCATCCTCCTGCCCCTTGACACGATACCGCTCAGCGGCACCTACTCCTGCCAACTCTGCATAAGGGCAAACAATCTCTATCCCTATCAGAATTTCTCCGTCATAGCACAGATGACGTGTTATGACAAGGAGAGAAAAAAGAAAGGTGAGGGCGTGAAGCTGTTGCGGCGAGAGGTGCATTACGACATCGTGCCGTCAAGTTCGTCAATACTCAACGCACAGTCCTCAGCGGGAATGGCCTATCACGACTACGAGGCCAACCTCGGGCAGTTCACCCTCGCTCAGGGCGACTCCGTAGTAGTGGCCGTGAAGCAGAACATGAGACGCGAGACAGTACCGCACATCTCCAGCGTGGGAGTGGTGTTGGAAAGGGGAAGCCACCCCGGCCCTGAGACAAATTGAAAATTGAAAATTGTCGCGGGCGAGACGCCCACGTCCCTGCCCCCCAGAGGTAATCATAATTTGTTAATTTGTTAATTCGTTAATTCGTTAATTCGAACCGTGGCAGTAAAACTTCTTTGGGTGGACGATGAGATAGAACATCTCCACGCACACATACTCTTCCTCGAGAAGAAAGGCTACGAGGTTGTCGTAGCCAACAACGGCATTGACGCTACCGAACAGTGTCAGCAACAGACCTTTGACCTTATCCTGCTGGACGAGATGATGCCCGGCATCAGCGGTCTTGAGACCCTTCAGCGCATCAAGGAGATACAGCCGCAGACGCCTGTGGTGATGGTTACCAAGAGCGAGGAGGAGGACATCATGGACCAGGCTATAGGCAAGAAGATTGCCGACTATCTCATCAAGCCCGTCAACCCCAAACAGATACTCCTTGCCCTGAAGAAACACGTGCACCAGCGCGAGATAGTGACGGAGGTGACGCAGCAGGGCTATCAGCAGTCGTTCCAGGATATCTCGATGCAGATCAGCGACTGCCGCACCTTCTCCGACTGGCGCGAGGTATACAAACGCCTCGTGCATTGGGAGCTGGACCTCGCCTCCACCGGCAGCAGCATGAGCGAGATGCTACGCATGCAGAAGGAAGATGCCAACAACGGCTTCGCCAAGTTCATCAAGAAGAACTACCTCGACTGGATGAGCAACACACACGGGAACGCTAACGGGAACGCTAACGCTAACGGGAACGGGAACGGGAACGACAAACCCCTGATGTCTAACCGCATCATGCCCGATGTGGTGTTCCCCGCATTGTCAGAGGGCGAGAAGGTCTTCTTCATCGTCATCGACAACTTCCGCTACGACCAGTGGCGCCTGCTGGCAGAGGAGATAGGCGATATGTTCGACATAGAGGAGGACCTCTACTGCTCCATCCTGCCTACTGCCACGCAGTATGCCCGCAACGCTATCTTCTCGGGCCTGATGCCCACGCAGATAGCTGAGATGTTCCCTGAACTGTGGGTGGATGAAGACGAGGAAGAGGGCAAGAACCTCAATGAGTCGCCGCTCATCAAGACTCAGATAGAGCGTTACCGCCGCAAGGACACCTTCTCCTATCACAAGATTAACGACTCCACCGGCGCTGAGCGGCTGATGGCTAAGTTCAACAGCCTGAAGCAGTATGACCTCAACGTAGTGGTCATCAACTTCATCGACATGCTCTCACATGCCCGCACCGAATCGAAGATGGTGCGCGAGCTGGCCAACAATGAGTCGGCATACCGCAGCATCACACTCTCCTGGTTCCGCCACGGAGTGTTGCGCGAACTCTTCGAGGCACTCTCGCAGACCGACTACCGCGTCATCGTCACCACCGACCACGGCTCCATACGCTGCGACAAGCCCGTGAAGATTATCGGCGACAAAAACACCAATACCAACCTGCGCTACAAGTTTGGCAAGAGCCTCAGCTGTCAGTCAAAGGACACCTTCGTCATAACAGACCCGAAGAAGGCGCACCTGCCCTCGCCCAACCTCTCCACAAGCTATGTCTTTGCAACCGGCAACGACTTCTTTGCCTATCCCAACAACTACGGATACTACGTGCAGTACTATCAGGACACCTTCCAGCACGGGGGCATCTCGATGGAAGAGATGGTAGTGCCGCTAATCTCCATGAAGGGTCGTAAGAAGTAGGCCCATATCCCTACCCCACCACAACGATGAAAGATCTCGTAACAATACTGAAACGCTTTGCGCTGCCATACAAGAAGTATATCCTTCTCGCTATAGGCATCAACCTGCTGAGCGCTGTGCTCAACATCTTCTCCTTTGCCAGCATCATACCTATGCTGAATATGCTCTTCGGACTGGCAGAGACAAAGACCTACTCCTTCATTCCCTGGACGGGCAGCGAAGTGGGCTTCGTGGATGTGGCCATCAACAATATGTACTACTACACGCAGCTGCTCATACAGAGCAGCGGTGCGAATATCGCGCTGCTGGCTATCGGCATCTTCCTCTGCATCACGACGGCGATGAAGACGGCATGCTACTTCGGAGCCTCTGCCGTGATGGTGCTGCTGCGCACCGGTGTGGCCAAAGACCTGCGCACCACGCTCTATGACAAGGTGCTGCGACTGCCACTGTCGTTTATCAACGATGAGCGGCGCGGCGACATCATAGCACGCATGAGCGGCGACGTATCGGAGGTGGAGCAGAATATCACGGGATATCTCGACATGCTCATCAAGAACCCAATCCTCATCATCGTATATTTCGTCACGCTGATATGTGTGAGCTGGGAGCTGACGCTCTTCACCATCCTCGTCATCCCCGGCCTGGGCTGGGCTATGGGTAAGTTAGGCCGTAAGCTGAAGGCGCAGTCTTTGGATGCTCAGAACAAATGGAGCGACACGATGAGCCAGGTGGACGAGACACTGGGGGGCATGCGCATCATCAAGGCCTTCATTGCCGAAGGTAAGATGTACCGCCGCTTTGAGCAATGCTGCGAGGAGTTCCGCCTTGCCACCAACAAGCTGCTCATACGCCAAGCCTCGGCACATCCCGTTAGTGAGTTTCTCGGCACATGTATGATAGTACTCGTGCTATGGTTCGGCGGCACGCTCATCTTCTCCGGCACGAGCTATTTCGATGCTCCAACGTTCATCTTCTATATGGTGATACTCTATAGCGTCATCAACCCGCTGAAAGACCTCTCGCGTGCCTCTTACAGCATACCGAAGGGTGTAGCCAGCGTGATGCGTATCGACAAGATTCTTGGTGCCGAGAACCCCATCAAGGACAAGGATGACGCCACTGCCATCACGTCGCTCAACGACAGGATAGAGTTCCGCAATGTGAGCTTCAGCTATGTGAAGGGGCGTGAGGTGCTGAAGAATATCTGCCTCACTATCCCCAAGGGCAAGACGATAGCCCTCGTGGGACAGAGCGGCTCGGGCAAGAGTACCCTCGTGGACCTCATTCCGCGCTACCACGATGTTACGCAGGGCGAGATATTCATCGACGGCCATAACGTGACGGACTATACGCTGCATTCCCTTCGCGGCATCATAGGCAATGTGAACCAGGAGGCTATACTCTTCAATGACACCTTCTTTAATAATATAGCCTTCGGTGTGGAGAATGCCACGCGTGAGGAGGTGGAGGCAGCGGCGAAGATTGCCAATGCCCACGACTTCATCATGGAGAGCGAGCAGGGCTATGACACTATGGTGGGCGACCGTGGATGCCGCCTCTCAGGAGGTCAGCGCCAGCGCATATCCATAGCCCGCGCCATACTGAAGAACCCGCCGATTCTCATCCTCGACGAGGCCACGTCGGCCCTCGACACCGAGTCGGAGCACCTCGTACAGGAAGCCCTCGACCGCCTGATGAAGACGCGAACAACTGTGGCCATTGCCCACAGGCTCTCTACCATTAAGAATGCTGATGAGATATACGTGCTATACGAAGGGGAGATAGTGGAGAAAGGCCAGCACGACGACCTTATAGCAAAAGACGGCTACTACAAACGTCTCTACGATATGCAGCAGCTGTAGATTCTGATTCTAATTAACGAATTAACAAATTAACGAATTAACAAATTCCGCCCCACTCCTCTATGCTAAACTAGCAGGGATGTGAAAGGCCACATTTGTAATCATAATTCGTTAATTTGTTAATTCGTTAATATGTTAATTTGAACTGATGTTCACCGTTCCGGTGATACCCTTTCCGTTGGTCACCTTCACCGTCATTGTTCCCGGTGTAGTGGTGCTCTGGACGGTCAGCACGAGCTGTCCGTTGAAGAGCTTCATCGTGGGTTTGGTAAACTGCTCGAGTGATTTGGCGTCTCCGTTGCAGACGCACTTGAACGTTCCCTCACCCTCTACGCTGAATGTCAGCTGGTCGCTGGCAAGAGGACACATGTTGCCGTCCTTGTCGGTCATCGTGACCGTGATGTAACAAAGGTCATTACCGTCAGCCTTGAGGCTCTTGCCTGCAGTCCAAGGCTCCAGACGCAGCCTGGCAGCAGGTCCGGCGGTGCGTATCACCTCCGTCTTGGCAGCCTTGCCGTTCTTGTCGTAGGCCACAACCTTCAGCTCGCCCGGCTGATACTTCACGTTCATCCAGCGCAGACGATAGCGGTCGAGGTTAGGAGCATTGGCGGTATTCTCCTTAGCGTCCCAGTTGCCGCGGTTAGGATTGGCGGCCTCGGTGCCTGTAATCTTGTTACCCTGAGCATCGCGGTTCACCAGTTTATTCTTTCTGATACGACCCTGACTCTTACCGTTGACGAAGAGCTCAGCCTCGTCATAGTCGGAGTACACCTGAACAGGAACGTTCTTGCCTATCATGTCCTTACCCCAAGTCCAGTGTGGAGCGATGTGGAGCGTGTGCTCATCCTTGTTCCATACGGAGCGGTAGAGGTAGTAACGGTCCTTTGGCAGACCGGCCAGGTCGCAGATGCCGAAGTACGACGAGCGGCTGGGCCAGTATTCATCGTATGGCGTGGGCTCACCGAGATAGTCGATGCCCGTCCACACGAACTGTCCGATGGTGTAGGGCAGGTCGTCCATATTCTCAAAGTCCACATCGGGCAGGTTGCTCCAAGAGCACCACTCGTTGTCATAGCTTGAGCACTGTCCGTCCTTGTAGATGCCTCGGTTTGTCACCTTATACGGCAGTTTGTACACACCACGTGAGCTGACGCTGCTGGCCGTCTCGCTGCCAAGCACGAAGCCCTGCGGGGTATTCCTGTAGGCCTTGTCGTACTTCTGTGTGCGGTAGTTCAGACCAGGAACGTCCATCATTCCCATCACTCCGCTCTCTATGGCATTGTCCACACGGTCCAGACCCTGCGTCACGGGGCGTGAGGGGTCAAGCTTATGGCACAGGTCCTGCAGCTTCGTCGACCATTCTATGCCGGCGTTCTTGTCGCCCTGCTCAGGTATCTCGTTGCCTATCGACCACATCACGATGGATGGGTGGTTGCGATGGTTCAGCACGAGGTTGGTGATATCCCACTGTGCCCACTCCTTGAAGAAGCGTGCATAGCCGTTCTTGCACTTAGGATATACCCACATGTCGAAGCTTTCGGCCATCACCATCATACCCAGCGAGTCGCAGAGATCCATCTGCATCGTCGAAGGCATGTTGTGTGCTGTACGGATGGCGTCGCAGCCCATCTCCTTCATCAGCTTTATCTGCCTGATGAGGGCGGCCTCATTGATGGCGGCACCGAGAGGTCCGAGATCATGATGCAGGCAGACACCCTTTATCTTGCGTGACTGTCCGTTGAGTTTGAAGCCACCGTCGCTTGTCACCTCTACGGTGCGCACACCCAGCGGTGTCAGCGTCTCGTCTATCAGCTCGTTGTTGCGGAACAGTCGCGTGCGTACCTTATATAAATATGGGGTCTCAGGAGTCCACAGGTCGGGCTTGCTGAGTGTCAGTTGCGTCTTGATGATACCGTCGGCAGGCAGGTCGAAATGGCTGCCTGTCTGGAAGATACCCTGCTTGTTGAGTATCTCCACCACGCAAGCAATGCCTTTCCTCACGTCGCTGCTCTCGCCGCGAACACCCTGTATGTGGGTCTCATAGTCGATAACAGCCTGCAGTTCGTTCTTCCCGTGATTGTCCACACCCTCACCCAGCGTCATAGTGCGCACATAGGTGGTCCAGGGGTCGATGTTCACCGGGTCGGTGAGCACCAGTTGTACGGGGCGATAGAGACCAGCACCAGGATACCAGCGACTGCTCTCCTCAAGGTTCTGCAGCTCCACCTCAATGTTGTTGCTGCCTTCCTGAAGGAGGTTGGTGATATTCAGACGGAAGGCGTTATAACCGTATGCCCAGCCGCCTATCTCATCACCGTTGAGAAACACCTTCGGCTCAGCCATCGCACCGTCGAAGCACAGCACGGCAGACATCTTCTCCGCTTCCTCCTTCGTCACGTTGACAGTAGTGCGGTAATAGCCCTTACCTATCCAGGGCAGCGCACCAGAGCGGCCACTCTTCTCCGTAGCCTGCTTCTCGCCGTTCTGCTCTATGCGAACCACCTGCAGGTCCCATTTCTTGTCGAAGGGTCCGGCTATGGCCCAGTCGTGAGGTATCTGCACCGTTTCCCAAGCCGTCTTGTCACGGGAGAAGTCCCACGTCTTCAGGTCTATCACCTTGCGTCCTCCCGCCATGCTGCTGAGGGACAGCAGCAGGAGGAGAACAAGATGTAATATTGATAATTTTCGCATTGTCTGTCGTAAAAACGCAATTAGCGAATTTGTTAATTCGTTAATTAGCTAATTTGTAAATTTGTTACAGTCCGAGAGCCTTCTTGGCATTACCGGCAGCATTGTCAATAGCCTCGTTAGCCTTTGCCTTTGCGGCATCCTTGGCAGCTTCCTTGGCATCCTCTACCTGCTGCTTTGCCTGATCCTTGGCATCCTCTACAGCGGCCTTGGCATCCTCTGCAGCCTGATTTGCGGCATCCTTAACCTCAGCGGCACTGCCCTCTATCTGGCTGATGAAGTTGTCAACGGTGCTTGATGCGTCAATAGAGGTGAGAGCATCTACGGCACTCTGTGCGGCAGCATTGTTGCCAACGAACTCCTTGATCTTGTCAGCGTTCTGCTTCAGGAAGTCCTGAACCTTCACAACATAAGCCTTGGCAACCTCTGGGTTCTGCTTCAGGAACTCGGCAATCTTTGCCTTGCATGCCTCCAGCACCTCTGTCAGCTTGCCGGCATCCTTGGCCTCAATGGCGCTGCTCAGCGATACGAGAGCCTGACCTGCTGCATCATTGGCGATAGAATCGACGATAGCCACTGAATCCTGGGCAGCCTCAGCCTGCTCAGTCTTGTTGCCACATGATGTGAAAGAAATGGCTGCTACGGCCATAACAGCAAAAAGAATCTTCTTCATAGTTGTTTTTGTTTTAGTTTGATAATATAATGAATTAGTTCAAAAGTTCGAAGGGTTCAAAGGGGGCAAAAGGTTCGAAGGGTTCGAAGGGTTCAAGTGCGAAGAAGGCACGAGGACGTTTACCAGTCTTCGTCATCATTCCCCACCATACCATTCTTCAGTGCCTCTTCCACCTTGTCCATTATGGCGTTAGAGTATGCGTGAGTCATCACAAGGGCCTTGGCACACGTACGCTTCTGAGCGTCTTTCTCAACGAACGGATAGTGCTTGGCAATCTCCCACTGCTCGTCATAGAGCATCGCGTTCGTCTTATCATCGGCCTTGCGCTTACCGTCACCGAATGACTTGTTCTTCTCGTCAGGCACGCCAAGCCATCCACCGCTGATATCCTTCAGTATGTCATAGTTCTGCACAGTGTATGTCACGCGCACCTTACCTTCCTTTATGTCTATCTTTATGACGGGAGTAATGCTGACAGTGTACTTGCTGACAGTGCCGATATGCTCCACAATCTTCTGTATGGTCGAAGAGATGATAATGCATCCCGCCTCCTTATCGTTGAGGGTGATAGCCTGCTTATCCTTGAAGGTTGCTGTAGCCCAGTAGTTCAGGGCCACATACAGTTGCTGCTTCGTCTTGCCCGGAGCCTCTATTACCTCCTGATATGTAAGACTCTCATTCTTGTCGAGCGTAAGGTTCCTGGCCAGATTGGCGGCAGCGTCAAGCCACTTGTCGCCGTATTTCTCCTTAGCATACTTCTCAAGGTCGGAAGCTTTCATCACCTGAGCCCTGACATTCATCGTGCCGCAGAACATGAGGATGGCGGCAAACACCCATAATACCTTAACTCTCATAATACTGGTCGAATTATTCTGTTTGATTACCGCTGCAAAGTTACGACATTTTTCTGATACTTACAAAATATCATCAAAAAAATCTGTGCAGCATGGTTCCTTACCACACATCGCAGCTCTGTCGCTGCTTGCTCTCCTCTGGGTGCAGGGGCACAGGCTGTGAGCCTATGGTGCAGCCGCGGAAGGTGCAGTCGCGGGTATGGAAAAGATAGTATGGCACGGTGGCTTCAGCCACATGCATATTCTCTACCGTGATATTGCGTATGGGACATTGCTCATTGCCGTCGTAGTAGATGCCGTAGCCCTCGGCCTTGCCCGCCGTGACGTTGCTGATTCGGAAATTCTCATACTGTGAAGGGCTGTTGCCTCCACGATATCCGAAGTAGTTGGTCTCAAAGCGCAACACGGCTCCGTGTACTCCGGCTATGGTGATACTGTCCACCACCACATCGCGTATGTATCCGCCCCTGTCGAGGTTGCTTTTGAAGAGCAGCGCATTCTTCACCTTGCCTATCTCCACGTTCTCCATCCTCACATTCCTCACACCGCCGCTCATCTCACTGCCTATGCACAGACCGTTGCATTCTGAGAAGAAGCGGCATCGGCGTATGGTGATATTCTCTGACGGACGGCCCACCCTTCTGCCGTCGGCATCGCGTCCGGACTTTATTGCCACAGCATCGTCGCCAGTACGGAAGAGACAGTCTTCGATGAGTACGTTGCTCGACGACTCTGGGTCGCAGCCGTCGTTATTGGGATAGTGGCTGTCGATGGTGATGCCGCGCACGGTGACGCTGTCGCAGTATACGGGGTGTATGCACCAGAAGGGGCTGTTCTTCAGCGTGAAACCCTCAAGGTGCACACCTTTGCAGTTATAGAATTCTATGGCACAGGGGCGCAGGAAGGTACCCTTCCCGAATATGCGGTCCTTCACCTCCACGAACGTGTCGGGGTCGCCCATCGTGCGCAGCCTCCTTACGTCGGGCATCTCGATGGTCTCGCCGTGGGTGCCGTGTATGGACTCCTGCCACTCCTCTGTTGCCGTCTGTCCCCAGCGTGCCATCATGCCTCCGTTGGCATCGATGACGCCTTCGCCGGTGATGCTCACGTTATGCTGGCCATTGGTATATATCATTGCCGAACGCCCCATGAGCTCCGTCCCCTCCCAGCGTGTGGGCACTACGGGCAGGAAATCATCGGGCACTCCCGAGAAGCGCAGCACGGCTCCGCGGGGTATGTGAAGCTCTACGTCGTTCTTCAGCATCAGCGAGCCGCAGAGCATATATTCCCGCTGCTGCAGCTCCACCCTACCGCCTCCTGCAGCGCTGACAGAGTCGATGCAGGCTTGCAGGGCTGCTCTGTCGTCACGGACAGCCGGAGAAGCTGAATTTGCCATGAGGCATACGAGGCATAATGCTGCCGTTATGTAGGTCTTTTTATTCATGATTGCTGTGTTCGATAATCGGTTGGTGACAGTCCAACGCTCTGTTTGAAGCAGCGGCTGAAATATTTCGGGTCGGAGAAGCCGCAGGAGTATGCCACCTCTGCCACGCTCCTGTCCGTATTGGTCAGCAGTCGGCAGGCGTGCTTGATGCGTGCCTCTCGAAGGAGGTCCTGCGGTGTGATGCCCATAGCGTGCTTCAGTTTGCGCTGCAGACCCGAACGGCTTGTGGCAGCGGCCTGAGCCATATCGCCCACAGAGGCGTCGCTGTTGCCGATGTTCTGCTCTATGAACTGCATGACGCGGTCGAGCATGGGGTCGGAAGGGATGACAGGGGCTGCTGCACCTGCAGAGGACTCCACACGTTCCGGGTAAACCGGCTGCACCGGAGTTCCCGCCTTTTCATGAGTATTCTCTCGTGCCACGCCAACAGAGCTTCCGTTCCCGTTCCCGTTAACGTTCCCGTTCCCGTTCCCGTTTTCGTCTTCGTTTTCGTCTTCGTAGTGACGCATGTCCCGCTTCGTAGGCAGGAAGCCTCCTGCCGCTTCGTTACCGTTCCCCTTAACGTTATCATTCCTCTCCAACATAGCGAGGTAGGCCTGCAGCGTCTCCTTCTGCTTGCGCTTTATGCGGCGTATGTATAATACCGTTGCTACTATGGCAGCCAACACGAGCACTATGAGCGTCAGTATGAGCAGCTTGCCCCATATAGACTCCCAGAAGGTGGGTGTCACCCGCAGCGTCAGGGTGCGTATGTTGTCCTGCCATTCGCCGTTGGCGTTGGTGGAGCGCAGCTGCAGTAGGTATGTGCCGGGCTCCAGGTCGAGCAGCGTCAGCGTGTGGTTAGTGCCCAGAGTGCTCCATTCCTTGTCGGTGTCCATCCTGAAGGCGTAGCTGATATGTTCGGAAGCGGTATAGTCGAGGGCAGCGAAGTGTATGGTGACGCTGCGCTGATGAGGTTGCAGCACGAGGCTGTCGGCATAGGTCACATTCCACAGGTCGTCACTGCCCTGAATGTTTATGCCTGTGACGAGCAATGGCGGACAGTAGCCACGACGTTTGATGAGACTGTCGGCGGTAAATACGGCACCATCGGTGAGTCCTATGAGCCACCGTCCTCCTGGCAGCGGCAGCGGATGGGCATCGCTGAAGCGCAGGTGGCTTTCGCCGAAGAAGCGGCTGTCCAGCACACGGTTGCCAGAGGATGGGTCTGTAGTAAGGGTATGGTCTGCGTTGAGGGTCTTGAAGGGCAGCAGCGTCACGATGTGCCCTCCCACAACCATGAGGTCTTGGTCTGACCATGCTGCCATCGCCATCACCACATCGTTGGAAAGGTGTTGCGAGGTCAGTGAGAGATGCGTAAAACGAGGGTGCTCGGCAAGGAGTTCCTGTGGCTCCAGCACGTTGATGCCACCGCTCTCCGTACTTATATATATACGTCCTGAGAAGTCCTCCACGATGTCCATTGTGGCGCTGCTGCTAAGACTTTCGGCACGGTCGCTCTCCCGCTGGTGCATACGGAACGTCATCTTGTCCTTGTCATCCATAAGCGAGGCTATGACCAGACACTCCGTACCAGCAGCAAGGAGCGTCTTGCCGTCACGCGTGAGGTGCAGATAGCGCAGGCGCGACGCCTTATCAATGGGGAATCCCTTCGGCACGCGGAATACGGGGTTGGACTCCTGTGGCTTGTCGCAGCAAAGCAACCCGCCTCCCAATGTGGCTACCCACAGTCGTCCGCGGCTGTCCTGCACAGCGTAGTACACGTTGGAGTGCACGCCCTCAATGTGCTCCACCGTGAAGCCCTGCCCCGCCGTCTCACGCAGGCGGTATAGGCCGTCGGGCTTGGTACAGAGCCATAGCGCCCCATCCTTGTCCTGGAAGATGCCGTAAACGGGAGAGCCGAAGGAAGTATGTGCGGCATGCAGCCTGCCGTCCTTGCCGAGGTATCCCAGCAGCCTGTCATCGGCAGCGGAATAGACCCTCACGGCGGAGTCGTCGCGCGTCGACACCCAGTAGCGCCCCTGCCGGTCGGCAAAGAGACACTTCACCTGTGCCTTCGGTGTGATATCGAGGCGCCAGGAGTTCTTGGGGATAGCAATGCGGCAGGTAAGGCCGTTTTGTGTAGTGCTCCACACATTGCCCTGTCGGTCAGTTATGCTAAAGTATATCCTTCCGGGCACAGCGGTGGATATGCTGTTGCGATAGTTCTTTATATCGTCAGCGGCGGTGTTGCGCTCCGACTCGGTGAGGTTACGGAAGGTGCATGTGCGGGTATCGAAACAGAAGTAGCCATCGTCCACGCGACACAGGATGTTGCCGTCAGGGCGCAAGGCGATGTCGCGAAAGCGATCGGTGGTCATAGCGCAGCCATCGCCTACGGCAGGCTTGAACGTACGGAACTCATAGCCGTCATAGCGGCAGAGACCGTTCCATGTGGCAAACCACATTAGTCCCTGACCGTCCTGCAGCAGCTGCGTGACATGCGAATGTGGAAGGCCGTCTTCCTCGTCAAACGTCACCTCCCGGTATTGCGTCTGGGCATGGAGCACAGCAGTCATGCCACAGGCCATAAGGAGCAGCAGCACGACCATCTTTCTCCTGTTTCGCCAGGTGGTGGAAAAGAGGCGTAAGAGAGTATGGGTTAGTAGAAGTTTCTGCATGAAGATGTTAATTTCTGCAAAGTTAATGCTTTTTTATCGAAAAATGTGTATCTTTGCAAAAGTTTTAATATTTTTTGCAAACGAATTGGCTACAATACTTCATATAGAGACAAGCACCGACGTGTGTAGCGTGGCACTGAGCATGGATGGTTTCAGCCTTTATGACGGTCGCGCCGAGGCAGGTGCGAAGGGCAGTCAGGCAGCAGAACGGCTGGCTCCGCTGACCTCTGAGGCCTTGGAGAAATACCGCGGTGCTGCGGGTGACGGGACGGAGAGTCCCTTTGACGCTGTGGCGGTGAGCTGCGGACCCGGTTCCTATACCGGACTGCGCATCGGCATGTCGATGGCCAAAGGTCTGGCCTACGGCAGCGAGGCACGTCTCATTGCCATACCAACGCTGGAACTGCTATGCGTGCCGGTACTGTTGGGCGACAAAGAACTGCCTGATGATGCGTTGCTCTGTCCCATGATCGACGCAAGGAGGATGGAGGTGTTCACCGCCGTCTACGACCGCGCCCTGAACATCGTAAAACCTACGGCAGCAACGGTGGTGGAGGCCGACACCTTCAATGACATCCTCAACGAACGTCAGGTGTTCTTCTTCGGCAACGGAGCCAGGAAATGCATGGACATCATCAACCACCCCAACGCCCACTACATCGACGGGATAGTGCCGCTGGCCAAGAACATGATACCCCTTGCCGACAAGCGCTTCCACCAAGGACGCTTCGAGGATGTGGCCTACTTCACTCCCGAATACTACAAGGAATATCAGGCAAAGCTGCCAAAGAAATTGGTATAGGTGGGTTCTTGCGCTCCGTAGGTGCTCAGGCGCGAGCGGAACTATTAATTAGCTCGTGCTGATTTTTGAATTTTAGGCAGTGACAGGTTGTAAGTCAAAAGCGCCTGCGGCCAGCGGAAAAGAAAGGCGCAGCCTTTTTTGAGCAGAAGATAATACTTCCGTGCCTTTGCAAACAAAGGTGTAGCGGGCTACATGACCGATGAGACTTGACAAGATGTCACGCATAAAAGCAAAAAGAAGCCGAAAAGGAAGAAAGCCCATCAATGTTAAACTCTTAGTGGGAATTAAAAGTTCCGCTCGCGCCTGAGCACCTACGGAGCGCAAGTTCCGCTCGCGCCTGAGCTTCAGCGAAGAACCCACCTATAACGATAACGGGAACGAAAACAATAACGAAAACAAATATAATGAACTTAGACGGATTAGACTACAACACCCAGCGTCAGCAGCTGAAGCTGATGGCGTATGGTCGTGACATACAACAGATGGTGGAGCAATGCGTTACCCTTCCCACCAAGGAAGAACGCCAGGCATGTGCCGCCACCATCATCGAGACGATGAAGCGCGTAGTGTCCAGCCAGCTGAGCTACAAGGAGCGTGAGCCCATACTGTGGTATCACCTTGCGCTGATGAGCGACTTCAAACTCGACATCGACTACCCCGTAGACATCGAGCACGAAGACGAACTGGCCAAGAGCCCTGACGCTATCCCATACAGCAACAAGCGTCCCATGCCCGTAAGGCACTATGGCCGCATGGTTCTGTCCGTATGCGAGAAACTGAAGGACATGGAGCCAGGGGAAGAGCGCGACGAGCTGGTGCGCCTTGCCGCCAACCAGATGTACCGCTGCCTGCTCACATGGGGCATCACCGCAGACAGAGAGAAAGTAGTGTCAGACCTTGCACGCTTCACCGACGGCAAGATACAGGCAGACCCTGACATTATAGCATCAGAGATGGACAGCATGGCCAAGCCTGCGGACTCGGCTCAGTTAGGTAAGAAAAAGAAGAAAAAGAAGTAAACCTATTAAGGTGGGTTCTTTTAATTAGCTTTGGCAGATTTTTGATTTTGTTTCGAGTGCAGAGTGGCAGTTGAAGAGCGCCTGCGGCCAGCGGAAAAGAAAGGCTTAGCCTTCTTTGAGCAGAAGATAATACTTCCGTGCCTTTGCAAACAAAGGCATAGCGGGCTATG
>LXOW01258324.1_pt1 | contig 25340 bp, 18 predicted proteins | sample 1368591 | NCBI WGS metagenome assembly LXOW01 (sample SAMN04884650, study PRJNA319009) | bovine gut metagenome | isolation source: Cow rumen | host: Bos taurus | place: Italy: Legnaro (PD) | collected 2014-07-09
TACCGAACTCTTTACCATGATAATTAATGTTTAACCGTCCAACTTCTGGGGGTCACATCACATGTCGCGCCTCTTTTGCTTTGTGGGAACCTGTTTCATTTCTTCACAACGACCTTCTTGCTCACCATCTTTCCGTCCTTAGTCGTTCCTTGGAGGATGTAAAGGCCGGAGTTGAGCTCGTTTAGGTCCTTGCTTTGCAGAGTTTGGCCCTTGGCGTTGATGATCCTGACGAGGGTGACGATTTCTTCACTTTCGTTTTCATCGATGCCCGTGACGTCAATATAAACGTAGTCTTGGCCATTGTAGGTCGTGGCGGGGTCGGAGAGGCCGCAGTCCACATCGGCAAATTGCGCTCTGAGTTGGTACTTGTATAGACCGACTTCAACAGCGTCGAAGTAGGAGACAGCGTCACCGTCAAAATCGATGGTCGTCTCTTCTTCGGTGTAGACATCGGTGCGGTACAAACGGTAGAAGTCGACGGGCTCCTCGGGGATATTCCACGTCAGCAGTGCGCCGAAGCTTTGGGTCTCAGCGTCATAGACATATTGGCCTTCGAGGTTTTCGAGGCCTGGGCAAGGCAGCTCGGGGGTCACTTCACCCATCGTGCCGTCAGGAGCGAAATTTTGGCCGATGATGCCGCCTGCTTGGGAATTCACCCATGCCACAATGTTCTGTCCCATGTGGAAACCGGAACTTGTCTTGGCACTCGACTTGGGATAGTTTGCTGAGCAGAGTTGTTTGTTCCACAACACGTTGCACCCCATGTCATAGCCAATCGCCTCGACAGTGGCTCTGCCGTCATCGGCATTGCTGTTGCTTTTGTAATAGACTATGGCGAAGCCGCTGCCATCTTCAAAGGCATCGATGTTGAGACCGCCGCAGCCGTTGGTGCCGTTATCATAAACCAGGACGCCTTCATCCCAAACGCGCTCACCAGTGGCAGTGATGCGGTTCACGTAAACCTTGCGTGTTGATTCTGAGTATGAGTCGGTCTGTAGATAGGTGATGAGCAGGTCATGACTGACGGGGTCAACCGTGGCGTCGGCACTGAGATAGTAATTGGAGGGATCGGCGGAATGTACGGGGATACCGTTCGTGTCGCTGATGGTGGAGAATCCGTTGGCGTCGTAATGGAACACGTATGTGTTGAACGCACTGCCGATGCCCGAGTGCCAAATGTAAGCGTATGCACCGCCCATGCCATCCGGCACAACGTAATGGAGATAGGTGACTTGGAAGGTCTGTGACGACATCAAGAGGACATCGGGACCAATCTGTATGCCATCGACGGTGTAGCCCACGAGATGGATTTCCTTGTCTGTCCAAAAGCCTCCCGATGAGGGCGTTTTTTCGTAGGTCAGGAAGACGGAATTGCCCACACCGAGGGTGAGTTGTCCGTATCGGCAAGTGGCTCCCGTCTCTTCGATGGTAACGTAGGGATACAGCGAGCCGTCGGTTTTGATGTATTGCAGATAGAGGCGTTGGTAGTCAAAGCCCAAAGCCCATGCACCGCCGTCGTCGCCAGCGATGATCTCGGCACGCGAGAAGCCGTTGCCATCGAATAGGACAACACCTTGTTCGCCCCAGGCGAAGGTGCCGTCGGCGTTGATTTTCACGGCTACGGTTTGGTCGCTGGCGGTGCCGAAGCAGCTAACCACGCCATGGTCGGCAGTGACAGCCATTGCATGACCTTCCGAGGAGGAGTAGAATTCATGTCCCATGATGCGGATGCCGTCGTCGCCCCATTGCGGTGTGCCGTCAAAAGTGAGGCGTTGAAGCGTGGGACCGTAGCCATTGCTGCCGCTAGAAGTCCATTGGACGTAGGTGTCGCCATTCTCAGCGTCGGTTGCAACGAAAATTTCGCCGCTGTAGTTAGGGGAGTTGGCGATGTGGTTGTTGTTGATCGGGTCGTTGACCCATTGGGCTTGCAGCGCAAACGAGGCTGCCATAGCCATGATGAATAGGGATAGTTTTTTCATAGTGAATTATTTTGTGATGATTGTTGGCGCAAAAATAATAAAAATCGTTTCTTTGCAACAAATTTTGCCGTTATGGAAGAAAAATTCACTCAAGAGGAACAAATCGCCATCGCCAATGTGCTCTTTAATTTGGTCCATGCCGATTTCAACAGCCGTCTAGGTGAGGACGATTGCCTCAAAGTTTGCCTTGACGAAATGGGATTCGATGCCCAAGGTTTTGTGCCGGTTCCTAGAAACGAGTTGCCGTCACAGAGTTACGAGACATTGCGGCGTATGAATAAGGAAAAGAAACACGCTTTTTCACGTATGATGACCCGAGTTTCACGCTCCGACGGGCATTTCGGCTTTAGCGAACAGGCATTCGTGAAGGAAATCTTGGTGATGTGTGATATTCCATTTGTGCATCGGTAAAAAAGAAGCACACCACGATAGTTTCTGAAAATGTGATTTTCTGATAAAAGAAGTTTCTGAAAACGTAATTTTTGTAGTGTAACTCGTTGAAAAAAAGATAATTTTTTTTTTCTTGTTATAGTGAAATTCCTATCCGAAATCAAATATGATGTCATATTTGGGTATAGAAACATCGGACGGAATGAGAAGTTTTATACTTACTCTTATTTCCTTGTTTTTTGTTGAAACGGTTTCTGAAAGAAAAGTGCTGACGGACATTTTGCCATGCTGTCGCCGAATTCTCAATCAAATCTTATTCCAAGGGCTGGTTTGTTGGCAGTTTGTTCATTTATTTTGTTTTTTCTAAAAGTGGTATTTCCTGAAGTATTTGGGTTTTGTTTAATTAAAGTAACCTCGTCGCTTTGATTATTTATACCACTGCTTTTTTTGACCCATACTTTAGCTTTCCAATATTTTTCTGCAAAATGAATTGCAAATCCAGTTAACAAAAAGTCTTCATACACTTCCTTACTGATAGTATAGTAGGCTTCGCCAATATAATTTGTTTGTGGTTGTTTTTCTAAAAGGGGTACATCTTTTAAGTCAGCTTTTATAAGTACTTGTACTACCTGATGTTTTCCAGTTTCGATAAAACTTATAATATCATTCTTTATTCCTTGAAAAGCAAGTATGGAGATGCTGAATTTCTGCTGGTTGATAAAGTATTCACCTTTATATTCTGAAGTCTTATTGGGTACAGTGCTTTCTTTTAGATATTTATCTAATTCGCTTTGGTTTTTCATCCAATATCTTAATAACTCTATTATTCCCGAGGTTCCAACATTTTGATATCCAATAATTGTCTTGTTGAGTAAAAATGGAGGAAGTTTACCGATTTTCCCTCCTTTTATGTTTTTCAGAACGAGAACTTTTGTCCTTTCTTCTATTATGTGTGATAAAATAAAACATACTTCTCCAATATAACATAGCAATTCCTCTTTAGATAATTGAGGTACAGGTATGTCAACTATCACAAGCTTGCAATTTGGATCTTTAATGAGTTTAATAGCTCTTGATATTCGACTTTCATCGAAGCAGAGAGCTAAATCACTGCACTCGAATTTTGTTAAGCGCAAAAAAGGATCGATATAGTCTTTATAGGCTTTATCATGAGCGGTATGATATAGCGTGATGCAGAATGGCTTATTTGTTGTATTGTTGTTTTCCATAATATTGATTAGTTAGTGGTAATATGATTATATAGATCTAATATCATCCAATGAAGTATTTTTTTTGCATGGATACAAAAACGGTCGTCGACTTCAAATATTGATCCATGCATAAAATCTGCGGCATAAGGACAACCACCTCCACAGATGCCTATGCATTCACAGTCAGAGCACTGTTCCATTCGGAGCGGGGTTCTGTTTCTCCAATACTGGAAATTTTCATTTTTTCTATAATCGAAATTCGCTTCTGACACATTGTTAGAGAAGAACTTGTTATTATTCAGATAACCTTGGCAAATTCCAATTTCACCCGATGGATTAATAACGAATTGATTGCTTCCTGAAGCACAGCAGTCATACAAAAACAAGTTCCCTGCTTCAAAAGAACGAACCTTTCTCATTACCCGATCTTCGAAAATGCCTATTTTTCTGAGTTCTTTAAATGCTTCTATCATGAAATCTGAGGCTTCCTCATAGTATGAACTTGGTGGTGCCACAATTTTATTAGGAATAAGCAAATTGAAAGCTACAGAAACAGGATTTATTCTTTTTATCTCATTAATAACAAACTCTCGATTTTCGATGATCTTCTCTGATACTGTTATCGAAAGGCCAAAAGGATGATTACGTTTTCTGCACAACTCTATCTTATCTCTGACAGACACAAAACTATTACCTTTTGTTTTAATGACTCGATTGGACTGGGCTATGTTATCTATATCGTATGAGATAGTTAGTGCTATGTTATATTGTTTAAGTATATTCAATACTTCATCGGTAATAAGAGAGCCATTTGTGATAAGTGCGTATTTAACATCGGATGGCCAATAAATTCCCGACGATTTCACCGAGTTTATCTCCTCCATGAAGTATTGTATCACACGGATATTTAAAAGGGGTTCGCCTCCATAGAATGTGATAGTTTTGTCGTAATCTCCTTTTTGCCTCTCGTAAGTTCGCTGCAATAATGCTACTGTTTTTTTAGCTGTGTCATCTGTCATTATGTTTGAAGGTAGATTCTTTTGAACGATGTCTGATATGAAACAATATTTACAATTAAAATTGCAGTTTTCGGTCACAACGATATAAACGTTGGAAATTGCAGGAGGCGGTATACGCCCTAAACATTTTTTTAGTAACAACTCATCTTCAGCATTATTTTCAACAATGAAATAATTATCGTATAAGTAGTTGATGGTTTTCTTATCAGACTCAGTTGTCGGTGTTCTTCCGTTTAAAAACTCATTCAACATCCTTATTTCGTCATTGTTTAGATATACAACCCTTATCATCAATGATTGATAAAACGCTGTTGTACTGTTGTTGACGGAATATTTGTGAGTATATTTTGAGAATTTCACCTTGGAGTTATTATAAAAGAAAAAGATGCGGCGAATCCATCAACTAAATTGCTTATTACCTCTTGATTCAATATGTAAGTTGAATATTGGTGCATCACAGTTGCAGCCACAAGTGCAATTATAACTAGGAAATGAAATAACAGCATTGATATGAGTATGGTTTTTGATAGGATTATCACCTTTTCTGTTGTCATTTACGGAACAGTAGTTTTCGTCGAAATCAACGATATTACCCTGGATTTTTTTTAGGTCTTTTTTTGTCGGTATATACATAATGCTATTGTTTAGTAATTTTCTTTTTAAGAACGAAAGTGGTAGTTTCAATTAATTCTATTATATAGCCTTTGTTTTGTGATGATTTTGTCATTAATTTTATTTAGCTGAATTAGAATGGATTGGAATTGGTTTGATATAAAAGAATAATTCGCGGTTGAAAAAATACAGTTAATGGTATCATTTATTATTTCAATTCGTTCATCCGCAATACTTTTACAGCTATTTAATGATAGCTTGAGGTTAGCCATTTCTATGTTTATGTCCTTCATTGCAGCATTTAATTCTTTTACTTGTAGAAATTCTTTTATGGCTTTTAAAGAGAGGGAAATAGATGAGTCAAATTCCTTGTTGGTTAATGCTACAAGAGCTCTTGCGCTAGTTGCAGAAGCTTTTGTAACAAATGCAAAATCTTCCAATTGCTGCTGCGCTTCAGCGATTTCCTTTTCTTTTTTCTTTATATCATGTATCTGCTCTTTGATTTCTATTTTATTGAATATTTGATAACCAACAAGAATGGTGAAGATTATACCCATAATTGTGACAAGTACTCCTATATAAGAAGATTCTTGTATGGCATAAGGCTCTACATCAAGAAGAGTTATGATATATAGAACAATAACTGCTATAAATAGAATTGAGAAAGAGATGATGATTTTAGTTTTGTTACTCATTTTAATGACTTCTTGGATTCTTTAATTAGGTAATGACTCATTTTCTCTTTGTTGTTCGTTTTGGCTTTGTAAGAATAATCTCATTATCTTAGAAGAGTCTTACATAGCTTCAGTGTCGGTATCAGTTTGTCTTTTTTTCGATGCAAAAGTACATTGTTTTTCTGAATTGCAATCATTTCATTCTATTTTTTCCTCTATGCAGTTGAGGCAAGGAGGATAAAAGCAATGAATAATTCCTAACTTAAGGTTAAGGAGAGAGGGTAAATGAACACCAATTGATGACACAATGCCCTCAATTCCCGCGTTCCGACAAATCACTTTGACCTTAATGAGTGGGTTTTCGTGAAGGAAATATTAATAATGTGCGATATTCCGTTTGTGCATAAATGAATGCTGAATGTGGAATGCGGAAATACGAAGTATTCGACGAAGTCAATGCTGAATTAGAAATGCAGAATGCGGAATGGGTAAGCGTTGCATCGCTTTGCGCCATTCCGCATTCATAATTCTTAATTCCGAATTCTTACTTGATGTTCGGCTCTTCCAGTCCGAGGTGCTTCTTGGCATCCACGCGCTTCAGGATGATGCCGATGACGAGAGCGGCAACACCGAGGCAGGCGAGCATGACCAACGGCCAGGTGTAGTCGAGGGCCACGGGGTCGGTGACACCCGGGTTGGTGTTTTCCAACACCTTACCAATCAGCAACGGGAACAGCCACAAGCCGATGTTCTGGATCCAGAAGATGAGGGCATAGGCCGAACCGATGATTTTTTCGTCCACCAGTTTCGGCACGCTCGGCCACAAGGCGGCAGGTACCAACGAGAACGAAGCACCCAGCACCAGGATGGTCACGTAGGCCACGACGACACCGCCGACAGCATTACCCTTGAACATGGGCAGGATGAAGGCGAAGGTGAGGTGGCAGATGATGAGCAATAACGAACCAATCATCAACATGGAAGCGGCTTTACCCTTGTTGTCGACATAGCTGCCGAGGATAGGGGTGATAGCCACAGCCAACAGCGGGAACACGGCGAAGATGGTCTCGGCGGTGCCACGCATGTAGCCCATGTAGCAGTAGACTACGAGAGCGACAACGGCAACGGCCATCAGACCGAACTTCATGCTCTTGTTCTTCGAGAAGTTACTGGCAAACGAGCACACAGCCACCACCAACATGATGACGTATTGTACGATGGTAACGCTGTCGCCAGCCCAGAAGGAACCCGCAACAGGCTCAGTCAGCGTCAGGTTGCATTGCAGCATGTTGACGGCGTATTTCTGGAAGGGGAAAATCGCGGAATAATAGAGCACGCAAAGGAGGGCAACCAGCCAGAAGCCGAGGCTCGATAAAATCTTACCGATGTCGCTGACCTTGAAGGGATCGTCCTTCTCTTCGGCCTCGCCAGTCTGTGCGTCAAGCTTCTTGTCCATGAAGAAGTACACGACGAACATGATGAGGGCGATGCAGAGCAGCACCACACCGAAAGCCACGGAACGGCTCACGTTGATGGTACCGCCGAGCTTGGCGAAGTAGGGCGAGAAGATCATGCAGGTGGCCACACCCAAGCGGGCTAGTGCCATCTCGGAACCCATGGCCAATGCCGTCTCACGACCCTTGAACCATTTCACGATACCGCGGCTCACGGTGATACCAGCCATTTCGGTACCGCAGCCGAAGATCATGAAACCGACGGCAGCCAGTTTGGCGGAGGCGGGCATACCTCTATAGAAAGGCGACACGCCCAGCTCGTCGAAGATCGGAATGTAGTTCAGATTCTCAGTGAACCATTTTTCAGCGCTACTACCCATAAAGGCCTCGCTGATGGCATAATATTCGATGATACCGCCAACCAGCATCACGGCGCCCGAAAGCACAGCGGTGAAACGCACGCCCATCTTGTCGAGGATGATACCGGCGAAGATGAGGAAGAACACGAAGACGTTCAGGAAGGTCTCAGCGCCCTGCATGGTGCCGAAGGCGAGGCTGTCCCATCCGCGTTCGGTTTGCATCAGGTCCTTGATGGGGGACAAGATGTCCATGAAGATGTAGCTGCAAAACATGGCCAAGGCCAAGAGCAGCAAGGCAATCCACCTATAGGTGGGGTTGTCTCTCATTGTTGCAAAATTTTCTGACATAATTATTTGATTTAAAATTTAATATTCAAGATTAAAAATTGGCCTATGGCTGATGGCTCATAGCCCATGGCCTGCTCTTACCGAAGTTGAGGCAGGCCATAGGCCATAGGCCATAGGCCATCGTATTATTCGGGGATTTGAACCACTTCTTTCAAGTAGCCTTTCAGAACGGCCTTTGCCATGTTGGCCACGTCGTCGCCAGTGATGCCGTTGATGAGGTCATTGTAATTCTCCATCGGGTTGTAACCGTCGCGTTCCTTGCATTGGATGCTGTTCATCCAGTAGCGGTTGCTCTCCAGGTCTTCGCTGTGCTTCTTGATGAGAAACTCCTTCACCTTCTTGAGGTCTTCGGGACGCGGGCCGTTGCTGGCCACGTTCTGCAACTCGACCTTGGCGATACCCATCAGTTTCTCATACATTTCCTTGTTGGTCTGGAAGCCGATGAGGAACATGAAGGTCTCTTTCGGACGGAGGCTCAGGTTGCCTTGGACGCCGACACCGTAGGTGCCGCCTTCGTCTTCACGGATCTTCTCGGTGTAGACGATGTCCATCACGTCGCTCAAAGCCTGCATGGTAAGTTGGTTCTTGCGGTTGAATTGCATGTCGCCGTTATAGACCATGTAGCAGGTCACCATGGGGTTCTCCATGGCCTTGGTGTAGTGGCAGTTGACATCCTTGTCGGTGAGGGTGGGGCAGTTGGCAGTCCAAGTCTCGTCGTTCTTCTTGGTCTTCAAGGCACCGATGTATTGCTCAATCAGGGGCTCGAAGGTCTCGGGGTCGATGTTGCCCACGAAGGTGAACACGAAGTTGTTGGCATCCTTGAAACGGTCGGCATAGAGCTTCAAGGCCTTGGCATAGTCGACCTTGTCGTAGTCTTCGGCTTTCATGCGCTTGGCGAGCGGGTGGTTGTCGTACATGGCAAACACCATGTTGTCGCGGAAGGCGGTGTTCGGGTCTGACTCGACGTTGGCCACCATTGACTTGGTGCGGTTGATGTATGACTGGAAGGCCTCTTCGTCGCTGCGGGGGCTATTAAAATATAAATAGGTGAGTTGCAGCATGGTCTCCAGGTCGCGGACGGAGCAATTGCCGTCGATGCCTTCGGTCATGGAGGAGATATAGGGGTGGACAGAGGCTTTCTTGCCGGCCAAGACCTTAGGTAGGTCGATGGCGCTGAAGTTGCCCACGCCGCCAAGGGTAGCCAACTCGTTGAGTTCCTGCAAGGTGTAGGGGTCGCTCTGGTCCATGGCGCTGTAGCCGCCGAAGCTGTAGGCCGTCATCAGGATTTCGTCGTCCTTGAAGGTGGTGGGCTTGTAGATGACCTTCACGCCGTTCTTCAGGGTGAGGATGGTGGCATCGAAGGTGTCGTCGTGCTTCTTGCTGCTGATTTCGCCTTTCACGGGCAGGGTGGCGATGAGAGGCTCGTTGCTGACGGTCTCCACGTAAGGCTCAACCTCTTGCTTGTTGGCTTTTTCGAACATGGCCAGCAGCTCTTCTTTGGTGGGCAGCTTCTCGCCTTCCTTCTCGGGGGCGGTCAGCGTGATGACGATGTTGTCTTCGCGGATGAGTTCAGGCGCATATTGGTTGATGGCCTCCACGGGCAGGTTGGGCAGGATCTGGCTGAGCAGCATGTACTCGTTCTCGATGCCCATCAGCGGCTCGTTGGTGAGGAAGTGGGCGAGGATAGGACGGAAATAGCGGTCAGTCTCTTGCTTGTCGCGCTCGTCATATTGGTTTTCGATGCGCTTCATCAGGTCAGCCTTGGCACGTTCAAACTCGGATTCGGTGAAGCCGTATTGTTGCATGCGCTTGTTCTCGGCGACGAGGGCGTTGACAGCTTTTTCGATGCCGTCTTTATCCATGGCGACAGCGTAGCTCGTCCAAGCATCCTTGGTGTCGCTGATGAAGAAGGTGCCATAGTAGCCATAGCCGAAGATGAAGGGCGGGTCAGCCTTTTGGGTGAGCTCTCTCATGCGGTTGTTATACATGGTGGCAATCAGGTCGTCGAGGTAGCCTTTTATCCAATATTGGACATCGTCTCTTTCTTCGAACGGAATAATGTCATGCTTGTAGGACACCATGATGTTGTAGGTAGTCTCTTCCACGTCGGTGGCGACGCTCACGATGGGTTTTTCGTTGTCAGCCACGGGGAAATAGACGCGTTCGGCGGGATCCACGGGAGCGGGGATGTCGGCAAACATCTCCTTCAGGCGGTTCTCGATTTGGTTCACGTCGATGTCACCGATAATGATGATGCCTTGGAGGTCAGGACGATACCATTTGTGATAGTAGTTGCGGAGGTGCTGATGATCGAAATGAGCCACGACTTCTTCGGTGCCGATGATGGGCATGGGAACGCCGTAAGGGCTGTTGGGATAAATCTCGGGCAAAATCTTGTCGTAGATACGCATCTGGGCATCTTGGCCTTGACGCATCTCTTCCAAGATGACGCCGCGTTCGCTCTCGATTTCATCGTCCTCAAGGGAGATGAAGCTCGACCAGTCGTGCAGCACGAGCATGCAGGTGTCCACCAGGCCGGGGTTGGTGGTGGGGACGTTGTTGAGCATGTAGACGGTTTGCTCGAAGCTCGTCCAGGCATTCACGTTGGTGCCGAATTTCACGCCGTTGCGCTCCATGTAGTCAAGCATGGCTTTCTTGGGGAAGTGCTCCAGACCGTTGAAGGCCATGTGCTCCAGGAAGTGGGCGAGACCACGTTGGGTGTCCTCTTCAAGGATGGAACCCACTTTCTGCGCGATGTAGAAGTTGGCGCGCTGAGCGGGTTTCTCGTTGTGACGGATGTAATAGGTCAATCCGTTTTCCAATTTGCCGCGTCTTACGTTTTGGTCGAAAGGTGCGGGCATGGCTTGCTGGGCGAACATAGACGCACTCATGGCAAGCATTGCGATTAAGGTTAAGGTCAGTTTTTTCATTGTGTAAAATGTTTAGTATAAATGAATTACATATTTCTCCAAAAAGTATTCTTCATCAAACCACTTGCTTACAGGCACTTGCTTATGTCGCCAGTAGCGGTTCAGGGCCTTGTATTCTTCCGTCAGGTCGCCGCCTTTCAGGTAGAGGATGCCGCCAGCCTCTTCGTCGCCTCTGATTCTCAACTTGTTGCCAGCGAGGTTGGCGATTTCGGGCAGCGTCATCACGGCACGACCGGTGACCACGTCGAACTTCTCTTTCACTTCCTCGGCGCGCTTGTGTTCGGCCACCATGTTCTCCAAGCCTATAGCTTCCTTCACGGCATTCACCACCATGATTTTCTTGCCAGTACCGTCGATGAGGTAGAATTCGGTTTGGGGAAACATAATCGCCAAGGGGATGCCTGGGAAACCGCCTCCCGTGCCGAGGTCCATAACCTTCATGCCTGGCAGCAGCTCGAAGTATTTGGCGATGGCCAAGGAATGCAGCACATGGTGCTCATAGAAGTGGTCCATGTCCTTCCGTGAGATGACGTTGATTTTGGCGTTCCAGTCCAAGTATAAGTCTTTCAAAGCGTTATACTGCTCCTTCTGCTTGTCGCTCAACTCAGGGAAATACTTGAAAAGGTAGGTCGTATCCATGGTTTTATGAAAAATTGGCTTCAAAAATACGGATTTTTTCGGAGTTGGGGCGTTTTTATTTTAGTTTTATACGTTTTTAGTCGCTTTTTCGTTATTCAATCATGAAAAAAATGTACTTGTTTTTACTGTTGGCCTTGCCGATGGTTTTGACGGCGCAACGCATCACCCCTGAAGAATACATCCAAACTTATAAGGACATTGCCATGCGCGAGATGCGCGACCATAAGATTCCAGCGTCCATCACCTTGGCGCAAGGACTGCTGGAGTCGGGGGCGGGCAACAGTGCCTTGGCACGCGAGGCGAAGAATCACTTCGGCATCAAGTGTCACAAGGGTTGGGAAGGCAAGACCTACATCATGGACGACGACGAGGAAAACGAGTGCTTCCGCAAGTACGACAACGCCGAGGAGTCGTTTGTCGACCATTCCCTGTTCCTCACCACGCGCAGTCGTTATGCCGCCCTCTTCGGCCTCGACATCACCGACTACGAAGGCTGGGCCAGAGGCCTCAAAGCGGCGGGTTATGCCACCAACCCCAAGTATGCCCAGCTGCTCATCGACCGCATCAAACTCTACGATCTCGCCAAATACGATAAAATTGCCCTCGGTGAGCGTAGCGACGACAATCAACTACCTGAAATTGAGCCAGAAGATGAGTTGCTTGAGCTGGCCTATTCCCCGGAAAACCGTTCCGTCTTTGAGTTGGTCGACATGACCCAGGACAAACGCTTCATCTACGAGAACAACGGCGTGCGGTTCGTCTTCGCCAAAGAAGGGGAAACCCCAGAGGGATTAGCCAAGGAGTTTGGCATAAAATTCCAACGATTTTGTGAATACAACCTATTGAAGCATCCCGACGAAATGGTGTTTCACAGCGGCGATGTGGTGTATCTCGCCCCTCTGCGCAATAAAAACTGGAAAGCCAAGAAACACACCGTCGAGGAAGGGGAGACCCTTCGTGATATCGCTTTGCGTTTCGCTGTGAAACCCGACAAAATCATGAAAAAGAACGGTTTGCAGAAAGATGCCAATATCTCGAGGGGACAGGTGCTGTGGCTGAGGTAATGGGAGATTCCCTTCGGGAATGGAGTGCTGTTTTGTATCTATAGGCGGCGGCTTCAGGTGCCTTGTAATTTGTTGGCTCCACAAGCCGCCGTATTATAAATGCTCCTTACACCATTCCCGAAGGGAACCTTCAAGGACGATCCTTTAACGTAGTTCCTCCTTCAAATACTTTCCTGTATAGCTCTCTGCGCATTGCGCTACTTGCTCGGGTGTGCCTGCGCAGACGATGCGGCCGCCACGGTCGCCGCCCTCGGGACCCATGTCGATGACCCAGTCCGCCATCTTGATGACGTCGAGGTTGTGCTCGATAATGAGGACGGTATTGCCCTTGTCGACGAGCTGGTTCAGGACGCTCATCAGCACCTTGATGTCCTCGAAGTGCAGGCCGGTGGTGGGCTCGTCCAGTACGTAGAGTGTCTTGCCCGTGTCGCGCTTGGCGAGTTCGGTGGCTAGCTTCACGCGTTGTGCCTCACCGCCGCTGATGGTGGTAGAAGCTTGGCCGAGGGTCAGATAACCCAAGCCGACATCTTTCAAGGTCCTGATTTTCTGGATGATGTTCGGGATGTTCTCAAAGAACTCCACTGCCTCGTTGATGGTCATGTTCAGGACGTCGTTGATGCTCTTGCCTTTGTAGCGCACCTCGAGGGTCTCGCGGTTGTAGCGTTTGCCTTGGCATTCCTCGCATATCACCGACACGTCGGGCAGGAAGTTCATCTCTATGACGCGCAAGCCCGCACCCTTGCAGGCCTCGCAGCGACCACCTTTCACATTGAAGGAGAAACGTCCCGCCTTATAGTTTCGAATCTTTGACTCGGGCAACTCGCCGTAGAGCTTGCGGATATCGTCGAAGACCTTGGTGTAGGTGGCTGGGTTGGAGCGCGGTGTGCGACCAATGGGTGCCTGGTCGATTTGGATGATTTTGTCAAGGTTTTCTAAGCCTTCAATGCTGTCGTAGGGCAGCGGCTCCTTCACCGAGCGGTAGAACTTCTGGCCGAGGATGGGGGAGAGGGTCTCATTAATTAAGGTGGACTTGCCCGAGCCGCTGACACCCGTTACGCAGACCATTACGCCAAGCGGAAGTTCCAAATCAACATTTTTCAGGTTGTGGCCTTTGGCACCGTTGATTTTCAAGACATTGCCCTCCAAGGGCTTGCGTCTCGTTTTCGGCACTTCGATTTGTTTGATACCGTTGAGGTAGTCGCAGGTGATGGAATGACCGTCTTTTATCTTGTCGGGTGTTCCGGCAAAGACCACTTCGCCGCCGTGCCGTCCTGCGCCGGGGCCGATGTCGACGAGGTAGTCCGCGCTGAGCATGGTCTCCTTGTCGTGCTCCACCACGATGACGGAGTTGCCGATGTCGCGCAGTTCTTTCAGTGACTCAATAAGGCGCTGGTTGTCGCGTTGGTGCAGGCCTATGCTGGGCTCGTCGAGGATGTAGAGCACCCCTGTCAGCTGCGAGCCGATTTGTGTTGCCAGACGGATACGTTGCGCCTCTCCACCCGAGAGTGAGGAGGCTGGACGGTTCATGTTGAGGTAGTCAATGCCGATGTCCAGGAGGAAATGCACGCGCTTGTGGATTTCGCGCAGGATTTCCTTGGCGATGTCGTTTTGCCTTTCGGTGAGTTTGCTGGGCAGTTCGTCAATCCACTTGCCAAGGCTGAGGGTGTCCATGTTGGCCACCTCGGCGATGTTCTTCCCGTCGATGCGGAACCATTGCGCCTCTTTCTTGAGTCTTGAGCCGCCACATACGGGACAACTGACATGGTTCATGAACGAGCCAGCCCAACGTGCAATAGCCGCCGAAGCCTCTTCGTTGTTCTGACTCTCGATGAAGTTGATGATGCCCTCGAAGTTGATTTTGTAGGTAGAGGTGATGCCTAGGGTCTCTCGTTTCACGTCGAAAGTCTCGTTGGTGCCGTAGAGGATGACATCGAGGGCTTCATCGCTGAAGTCCTTTAGCGGTGTGTCGAGGGTGTAGCCGTATTTCAAGCCGATGGCTTCCAGCTGCTTGAAGATCCAGCTGCCAGCCTTATATTCTCCTGTCGGAGCGAGGCCGCCCTTGCGGAGGCTCAAGTTCGGATTCGGGATGAGTTTATCCTTGTCAACGATGGCGATTTCACCGAGCCCGTTGCACTTGGGGCAGGCACCATAAGGCGAGTTGAACGAGAAAGTGTTAGGTTCGGGGTCTTCGTAGGAGAGGCCCGTCGTGGGGCACATCAGCAGGCGGCTGTAGTAGCGCAGTTGCTCGGTGTCGTTGTCCATCACCATCAGCAGGCCCTTGCCGTAGCGGAAGGCGGTCTGCACTGATTTTTTGATGCGGCTGACAGAGTCCTCATGCACTTCGATGCGGTCGATGACGATTTCAATGTCGTGGGTCTTGTAGCGGTCCACCATCATTCCAAATTCAATCTCGCGCATTTGGCCATCTACGCGAACACGGGTAAATCCCGCTTGACGGATATGTTCAAACAATTCGCGATAATGACCTTTTCTGCCTCTGACCGAGGGAGCCAAGATATTGATGTGTTTGCCTTGGAATTCTTTCAGAATCAAGTCGGTGATTTGCTCTTCGGTATAACGCACCATTTTCTCGCCCGTGTTATAGGAATAAGCCTCGCCGATGCGGGCATAGAGCAGGCGCAAAAAATCGTAAATCTCGGTAATGGTGCCCACCGTCGAGCGTGGGTTCTTATTCACCGATTTTTGCTCAATGGAAATCACAGGGCTTAATCCTGTAATTTTGTCCACGTCGGGGCGTTCCATGTTCCCGATGAACTGCCGCGCATAGGCTGAGAAACTCTCCATGTAACGGCGTTGCCCCTCAGCATAAATCGTGTCGAAAGCCAACGACGATTTGCCACTTCCGCTGATGCCGGTGACGACCACCAGGGCATTACGTGGAATGGAAAGGTCGATGTTCTTTAGGTTGTTCTCCCGAGCACCGAGGATTTCAAGGGTTTTATCTTCCGAGAATTCGTTCACCTTATTTTATTGGGGCAGCAAAATTACGATTTTTTCTCATTCTATGGGATAGTATGCCACTCCTGAATCCAAATTCTCAACACACTTCATATTCCCTGAATTAAAAATCCATAAATTTCGATGACCAAATCAAAAAAACTGTATTTTTGCACGTCATTAGTAAGTATATTTACTATACGTTAATTTACTATTTATATGGAATTTAGGTTTAAAGGACATCTTGTTGAAGAATTATATAAAGATTACAGAATAAAAGAGGGGATGAAGGCCTGCATGAACTGCGGCGTGTGTACGGCAGTTTGTCCAGCTGCGGAGTTCTACAAGTACAATCCGAAGAATATCGTGAACATCGTGGCACGCAAGAACGAGACGGATCTGGAGGAACTGCTGAAAAGCGACACCATCTGGTATTGCGGCGAGTGCATGTCCTGCGTGACGCGCTGCCCGCGTGCCAATGCTCCAGGTTTGGTGATTATGGCATTGCGCAAGCTCTCCATGCGAAGTGGGCTTTACATGGAATCAGAGAAAGGTCGCCAACAGTATATCGTGGTGAAGGATTTGTGCTCCAACATCCTCAACTACGGCTATTGCGTGTATCCGCGCACCTTCGACTATGAGACCCACAAGGAATTCGGTCCCGTCGGCAAGTGGATCAACGACAATCTGGACGATTTGCACGCCCGCATGGGTTCCAACCTCGACGGCGACGGTCCCGGCGGCTTGCGCAAGATTCCCAAGGAGAGCCTCGATCAACTGAAGAAGATCTTCGACGTGACGGGCGCCACCGAACTGATGGAGCAGGTCCTCAACGACGCGCATCAGGAAGCGGAGAGGGAACACCTTACCGACGAGGAGTATTTCATGAAGGTTTACACCCAAAACGATGGTGAAAAACACTTGAATCATTAGTTTAGACATGATCTTGAAATATGAAAAAGCTATCAGCCATCAGCATGGTCTCACAGGGCTGAGAGCTGATTGCTGAAAGCTGAAAGCAGAAAAATCTTGAAATCTTGAAATTTGAAATCCAATGATAATTGAAGGAAAACAGAAGATCTGGGCAGATTATCAGAAAGACATACCCGATGACCATTACTTTTATGTGAGAAGCTGCATCCGTCAGGCGTTTTGGCCGGGTTCGGAGGTGACTTTTCTGGACATCACAAGGAATAAGTTGGGCAAGGACTTTTACGAAAACCCCTATCATACCACCTGCGGCGGCATCGCCTATCACAGCGACACCATCCCGCAGGAGACAGCGATGACCATCATCGCGCGCCAGTTCGCGTTGATGCACGAGAGCGGCTACGAGAACTATGTCTGCTCTTGTATCACCTCGTTTGGATGCTACACCGAGACGCTTGAGACTTGGCACGAGTACCCCGAGTTGGAGGCCAAGATTCGCCAATATCTTTGGGACTCATGCAAGAAGGAGTTCGCCAAGCCGAAGTATCTCGCCCATGCCAGCGACCTTATCTATAAGTTCAGGTTCGACATCGCGAAACAGATGAAGTTTCCGCTGGTCAATGTCAAGACCGGCAAGCCTTTGAAGGTGGTTGAACACATTGGATGCCATTATTCGAAGATGTTCCCGTCGAAGGGCTTCGGTGGCGCCGAGTATCCGCATGTCCTTGTCGGTATGATCGAGGCATGGGGTGGAGAAGTCGTTGACTACCCTGAACGCCGTCATTGCTGCGGATTTGGTTTCCGTCAGTATTTCGTGCAAGCCAATAGGGGCTATTCGGAGTCGAACACCTATAAGAAATTTGAGTCGATGGAGCCATACGAGCCGGACTTGATCATTACCAACTGCCCGGGTTGCCCTTATTTCCTTGACAGGTGGCAATACGTCATCGCGGAGCAGACGGGCAAGACCTATGGCAAGAACGGCTACGGCATCCCTGCCCTGACCTACGAAGAGGTGGCAGGCTTGGTGATGGGTTACGACCCCTGGGATCTCGGTCTCCAAATGCACCAGGTTGCCATTGAGCCGCTACTCGAAAAGATGGGCATCCCTTACGACCCGAAGAAGAAATATCAGGGCTTGAACGGCAAGGACCTCGGTCAGCCGATGTGCCCGTCGTGTATCAAATCAGTTTGACAAACCTTAATTAAATAGATGAGTTTTGTATAAATAATCGATGAAAGACTATGACTTGTGACTATGACAATGACTATGTAGGGCTGTTAGCTATTAGCAATTAGCCTTTAGCTTAAGAGCTACCAAGCTAATAGCTAACCGCTAAAAGCTAAAAGCCAGTCGAAGCTGTCATAGTCATGGTCAATGGTCATAGTCAAAAAGTCCCATAGTCAAAAAATAGAGCAAATCAATTCTATGAAAGAAGAAATACTAATCATTGGCGGTGGCGCCGCCGGAATGGAAGCAGCCACACAATTGCATAAGATGGGGCTGAATCCTGTCATTGTTGAAAAAAGCGAGGCTCTTGGCGGCCATATCGCTCAGTGGGACAGACTGTTCCCTGTGTTTCATCCCGCCAAGGACGTGGTGGAGCAGATGCTCGACAACGTGAAAGACATAAAGACCTATCTGAATGCCGAAGTCACCGATATCCAAAGAGACAGCAACGGTTTCCACGCCGTTTTGAGTAATAATGAAACTATCGATGCGAAAGCGGTGATTTTGGCCACGGGTTTCGACGTTTTCAAAGCGGAGCGGAAACAGGAATACGGCTACGGCATTTACAACAATGTCATTACCAGCGTCGAGCTGGAGAAGTTCTTCAGGACCGGCAAGGACGAGCGCATTAACCATCCGAAGAAGATTGGTTTTGTGCACTGTGTCGGCGCCCGCGACGTGAAGGTGTGCAACACCTATTGCTCGAAGGTGTGCTGCACCACGGCATTGAAGCAGGCCTGCGAGATCAAGGAGGTGTTCCCCGATGCCGAGGTCTACACGTTCTACATGGATTTGCGCATGTTCGGCCTGGGTTACGAAGACCTTTATCTCAAATCCCAAAGAGATTTCGACGTGAAATGCGTCCGCGGCCGTGTTTGCGAGGTCTCGGAAGATATGAACGGCAAGATCGTCATCAAGGCGGAAGACACTTTGTTCGGCAAGCCTTTGAAGATGACGCTTGACTTGCTCGTTTTGATGTGCAGCATGGAGAAAAACAAGAGCATCGACCCAATACAGCAGAAACTCGGCATTGCCAACAACAGCGACGGCTTCATGCAGAACAAGGACATGTATCTGGGCATGAACGACACCGCGCAAGAGGGCGTTTTCGTCGCCGGTGCCTGTACCGCCCCGAAGTCGTTGCCCGACACGATCGGCGAGGCCCGTTCCGTGGCTGTGGAAGTGTATAATTATCTTAATAAGTAAGCCATGGATTTCGGTTTCTGTTTGTCACCCAGCTCGCATGTCAAGATGGACAGCGTTGACTTGACGACGTTCAACCGTCTGAAGGAGACCAATCCCGACATCAACACCTGCATTGCTTGTGGCTCATGTACGGCAACCTGCACGGCGGGCCACTTCACTGAGATGAGCTTCCGCCGCATTCTTTTGATGCTTCAGCGAGGCAAGGAAGACGAGGCCAAAAAAATGATTCAACGTTGCATGCTTTGCGGCAAATGCACTTTGGTTTGCCCGCGCGGCATCAATATTCGTATGATTTTGTTAGACATTACACGATGAATTCACAGATATTCCATCCTTTTGTGCTCCCCTTCGTGCTCGGCATGGCTTTCGTGCTGACGTATTGTGTGGTGGGGCTTTTTCGCGTCATCGGCCAGTTGCCGAAAGACGACAGGAAGAAGTTTTGGCGTTCCTTGGTGACACCGAAGACGGCATGGGCCAACATCCGCGACCTGGTGGGCGACTGCCTCTTCCACGTGAAGATTTGGAAACGCAATCCCGTGCTCGGTTACATGCACACGGCCATCGCCTTTGGCTGGTTCATGATTATCGTGATCGGCCACATCATGCTGTTCACGCTGAAACCGCTCGAAGGTGTAGCGGTGGAAGGCTTTCCACGCATGTTCACCAACTTCTATTATCCGATTTTTTTCAAATATTTCGCCGAAGAGACGCCGGTCTTTGCCTTCCTCATGGACTTCTTCCTCCTGATGATTATCAGCGGTATCTTGATTGCCGTGGTGAAGAAGATCCATTCGAAGATTGTTGGCGTAAAGCGTATTATGCATTTCGGCTTTGCCGACAATATGATCCGTTTCGCCTTGTGGACCATTTTTCCGTTCCGCCTCATCGCCGAGAAGACCAATATCATGACGTTTTGGTGGCTCTATTCCATCGATCTGCTGGTATTTATGTTCATGTTGCCGTTCACGAGGTATATGCACATCCCGACGGAGGCATTGTTTATCCTGTTGCGTCATGCCGGTTTGAAGCCACGTGAGCCGCGCAAGGGATATGCCTTGGCCCAGATTTATTCTTGCCCGAGCTGCGGTCTGTGCATCGATGCCTGCCCGATGAGCGTCAATGACAAAAACAGCGGCAACACTTCGGCTTATTTCATGAAACGGTTGAGAAACGGCGATAAAAAAGAAGCCCAACGCATTGCAGAGACCTGCATGCAATGCGGGAAATGCGTTGCGGTTTGCCCAGTGAGCATCGAGTCGTGTGACATCAAGATGAGCCAACGCGAGGCTGTGCCTTATACGATCAACAGCGACCACTCGTATCTCGACGAATACATATGTAGGGACGCATTGAATGCGTCCGCATCAAATGCCCCAGTCCTATATTTCGCCGGCTGCATGACCCAACTCACGCCCAAGATTATGCGCGCCATGAAGCAAATCATGGAGGCGGCAGGGGAGAAGTACGAGTTTTTGGACAAAGACGGTGGCATCTGTTGCGGTAGGCCGATGCTGTTGAGCGGAAAGACAGCCGAGGCACAAGCCATGATGGCCAAAAACACTGAGCTGATCAAGAAATCAGGTGCCAAGCGACTCGTGCTTTCCTGCCCGATTTGCTATAAGGTCTTCAAAGAGGAATACCACCTCGAAGGCGTTGAGATCCTGCATCATACGCAATATATTGACGAGCTGATTAAGAAAGGTAAGCTGAATGTCGATAAGAACGACACCAACTACGTTTACCACGATCCATGCGAGCTTGGTAGAGCCTTCGGCGTGTACGACGAGCCGCGTGAGGTGATCGAAAGCATCGGTCATCTGAAGAAAGCCAAATCAGAGAAAGAACTGAGCATCTGCTGCGGTGGCAGTCTCGGCAGTTTCAATCTCACCCAGCAGGAACGCGACGAGATTACAGAGAATTCTGTCAATGATTTGATGCACAACCATCCAGACGAAATTGTGACGGCATGCCCGTTGTGCTTGAAGACATTTGCCAGGAAATCGCCAGTGGCCGTGAAAGATATTGCGGAGGTGGTCGCTAGTCAGTTAAAATGACCTCATTTGTCCATGCGTTTTAGCATAGTCTCCCGTAGGAATCTTGATCTCATAGCTGTTCCCTGGCGAAACCGTTAGTGAATTGCTGCGCAACCAGGGGTTGAAATATTTCAACAGTTTGAGGTTGGTGCCTTGGTGGTAGGCGAAATCCGTCAAATTGGGAATGGACTGCACGACAGTCACGGTCTTGGTCTCGAGAGGTCTGTACCAGCCATTGTTGCTGATTTGGAAGCCGTATTTCTCGGGATTCTCCGTTATGAGCTTCAGGGCGAGGATGCGGAACACGTAACGTTGCGTCTCCTCGGGCAGAATCATGTCGTAGTACGAGTTCACGCGCTGCTCCTCTATAGACTTGGAGATGCGCCCGTTGCCACAATTGAAAGCCGCCGCTGCTGCTGTCCAGTTGCCGAATTTGCTATAGGATTCCTTGAGGTATTTGCAGGCGGCAACAGTCTCTTTCTCCACGTTGTAGCGCATGTCCACCTCCTTGTTGATTTCCAGACCGTATTGTTTGCCTGTCGCTTCCAGGAACTGCCAGAAGCCGACGGCTTTGGATGGCGAGACGGCGTTGGTCAGTTCGCTCTCGATCATGGCGAGGTACTTGAAATCCTCGGGCAAGCCGTATTTCTCCATTAGCGGCTCCATCACGGGGAACCAGCGCGTGGTGCGTTTCAATAACAATAGGGTGGCGGAATGTCTGTACGAGTTGACGATGATTTCCCTTTCCAACCGTTCGCGGACATAGAACAGGTCGAGTGGCACCTCCTCGCCGCAGAACTCCATCGTCTCGGGCAGCTCGATATCGTGCGTGATGTGGTCGATGCTGTCGAAGAAGAGGTATTCGCAGTCGGTGCCTTCATAGGCTTCCAGTTGTTCGTCATTGGCTTGTGCCAACGAAAAAGTGATGGCCGATGCTACACCTATTAATATAATAGCGATGCCACAAGCGATGAGGAGGGTTCGTGTTTTCATATTTTGGATTTCAAATTTCAATATTTGTCTTGCTTTCAGCTCTCAGCAATCAGCTTTCAGCAGTCGGAACCGAGCTGATAGCTGACTGCTGATGGCTGATAGCTAAATATATGAATCAAAACGGACTAACAAAATCCTTAAACATCGGCGACACCTTATCCTTCTCCGAAAGAATCGGGTTGTCAATATTCCAGGCGATGTTCAAGTCGGGGTCGTTCCAGCGGATGCTGCCTTCCGAGGCCTTGTTGTAGACGTTGGTGCACTTGTAGGTGAACACCGAATAATCCTCCAGGCACGCAAAGCCATGTGCAAATCCTTCGGGAATCCAGTACATGAACTTGTTGCCTTCGGTCAAAATGACCGACTCCCATTGTCCGTAGGTTGGAGAGCCTTTGCGCAGGTCGACGGCCACGTCCATGACGGCACCTTTCACCACGCGGACGAGTTTGCCTTGTGCAAAGGGCGGTTTCTGGAAATGTAGTCCGCGCAGCACGCCTTTCATCGACTGCGACTCATTGTCCTGCACGAAGGTTATGTTGAGGCCATGGTCCAAGAAACGCTGTTTGTTGTAGCTCTCAAAGAAATAGCCGCGTTCATCCATGAACACATCGGGTTTAATGACCAAGAGGTCTTTTATTTTGGTTTCTATGATTTCCATAATATTTCGATTGGGTCGGTAGAGACGCAATGCATTGCGTCTCTACAAACGACCAATGATTATAGATGCACACATTCACCAAACGCCGCCGCCGCTGCTTCCATTATACCCTCAGACATAGTGGGGTGGGGGAACACGGCACGGATGATGTCTTTGCCTTTGGCACCCAGCTCACGGCAGAGCACAGCGGAGGCCACCATCTCGGTGACGTTGTCGCCGACCATGTGGCAACCGAGCCAGTCATCGGTTTTGGCGTCGAAGACGACCTTGATGAAGCCGTCACGGTTGCCGGCAGCGGTTGCCTTGCCCGAGGCCATGAAGGGGAATTTACCGATTTTCACCTCGTAGCCTGCAGCGATGGCCTTGGCCTCGCTCAAGCCGACGGAGGCGATTTCGGGAGTGGTGTAGGTACAGCCAGGGATGTTGGCGTAGTTTAGCGGTTTGGGGTTCAGGCCGCAGATCTTCTCCACGCAGATGATGGCTTCGTGGTCGGCCTTGTGTGCCAGAGCGGGACCATGCACGATGTCGCCGATGGCATAGATGCTTGGCACGTTGGTGCGGTAGTAGTCGTCCACGTTGATTTTGCCACGCTCAGTGGTGATGCCGAGCTCTTCAAGGCCGAGGTTGTCGATGTTGGTCTGTACGCCGACGGCGGACAAAACGATGTCGGCCTCCACGGTCTTCTCGCCTTTCTTAGTGCTGATGGTGCACACGCACTTCTCGCCAGTGGTGTCTACATGCGTCACCGAGGCTTCGGTCATCACGGTCATCTTCAGTTTCTTGAAGGCGCGCTCCACTTGCTTGGAGACTTCCTCGTCTTCGTTCGGTACCACGTTGGGCAGGAACTCGACGAGTGTCACCTTCACACCCATTGAGGTGAAGAAGAAGGCGAACTCCGAGCCGATGGCACCCGAACCGACCACCACCATGCTCTCAGGCAGCTTGTCCAAGACAAGGGCTTGACGATAACCGATGATTTTCTTGCCGTCGATGGGCAGGGCGGGCAGTTCGCGCACGCGGGAACCCGTGGCGAGGATGATGTCGTCAGCCTCGTAGAGGGTCTTGTTGCCCTCAGCATCGGTCACTTCCACCTGTTTGTCGGCGGTCAGCTTGCCGTAGCCGGCGATGACTTCCACGTTGTTCTTCTTGAAGAGATATTGCACGCCTTTGCTCATGGTGTCCGCCACGCCACGGCTGCGGGCCACGACGGCTTCCATGTCGGGTTTCACCTCGCCTTCCACCTTGATGCCGTAGTTCTCGGCATGGTTGATGTAGGTGTAAACCTGTGCGCTCTTCAGCAGGGCCTTGGTGGGGATGCAGCCCCAGTTGAGGCAGATGCCGCCCACTTCGGCCTTCTCGACCACGGCCACTTTCTTACCCAGTTGCGATGCTCTGATGGCAGCCACATAGCCTCCAGGGCCGCTGCCAATAACGATGATGTCGTATTTCATTGTTCTGTATGTTTTGAATGATTATCTTCGGAAGTCTCGTCGTTCGTTTGGGCAGCATCATACTTTTTCTTGGTAATGCGCTGCACGACCTTGGCCAAAATCGCCCAAAGCACGAAGAACGCTACTACGGCGAGCACCCAAACGATGACTAATTCGAGAACCATTATTTCTAGTTTTTGCGGGTGCAAAGGTACGAAATTGGCGGCGCATTAATAATATAAGGTGTAAAAAAGTTTTGTTGAGTTTGTTGAAATGTTGCAGGTTTCGGAAAAAACACTAAATTTGCACCATAATCTAAAAACAAATAGTTATGAGATACGATTCCACCCCAGTACATCTCCTCTACGAAAATGAAGAGTTGAGAGATAGAATTCTCATGATTATAGAAGGCCGTGACAAGACGACTGGCATCACTTTTGTGAACCTGTGCTATCAGGTTATACAGATGGGTTTCCAGGAGAACAAGGTTATGATCCCTGAAGATACTATCATCACGAGCGAAGAACTTGCCCCTGGGGAGCAGGTGCGCGTGAGCCGCATCCTGTGGGAACTCATCTGGGACCACAAGATTTTCCTCCTCTTCGGCCGCAGCGATCTGCTCGGTTTGAGCAACGGTGAAGACCGTTTCGTGAAGTATTGAAAAAATTGGCTGTCCATGTCATTCCTGCGCAGAATTGTGCGAGGGAGGGAATCTATAGACGGTCGATTTTGTGTCATTCAAGCGTCTTTTTCGGCAAAATCAAGTCGGAAAAGACGCTTTTTTTATTCGACAAAGAAAGTTTTCAACATATTTAAACTATTGAAATACAACACTATAAATTGTAATATCAACATTTTTGAGGAAAATTTTCAAAAAAATGCGCGGCGTATTGAAAAATGTTGTACTTTTGCACCCGCTGAATTGAATGAGGGCTTGCCCTTGAAAATGATATAGTTAAGGAACCTGATAAGCTAAAACGTAATAGGTTTCTACACGAAGTGACACCAAAATCAAGCGTAAAATCTGTCACGGAGTGGGTTTTATAGACTTCTAAGCCGTCCTAGGCTTATTATGTTTCCCTGACTACATCTTGAAAGTGCTGCCCTCGGCCAGTTTGGTACGAGTTTGTAAATAATTCCTAATCAACGGATTAAATAACCAACAAATTAACCTAACAAATTAAAAATGCCGACTATTCAACAATTAGTGCGCAAAGGGCGC
>LXOW01268267.1_pt1 | contig 25321 bp, 18 predicted proteins | sample 1368591 | NCBI WGS metagenome assembly LXOW01 (sample SAMN04884650, study PRJNA319009) | bovine gut metagenome | isolation source: Cow rumen | host: Bos taurus | place: Italy: Legnaro (PD) | collected 2014-07-09
CCGATGCCATTCACGGCGACTTGGGCATTGTTCGTGAAGGGGATGTCGTTGTGGTTTTGTCGAAGAGCGGCGAGACCCCTGAAATCAAGATGCTGGTGCCGCTGATTAAGCTGAGAGGGAACAAAATCGTGGCTATGGTGGGCAACCGGCATTCGTATCTGGCTTCGCAGGCCGATCTGGTACTTGATGTAACCGTCGATGAGGAAGCTATCCCGGGCAGCCTGGCACCGACGAGCAGCACCACAGCACAACTTGTCATGGGTGACGCGCTGGCACTTATATTAATGAGGTGTCGCGGTTTTTCCACCGCCGATTTTGCCAAGTTCCACCCAGGCGGGGCATTGGGGAAACAGCTTTATCTGCGTGTCAAGGACCTGTATGTCAGGAATGAGCGCCCTGAAGTTGAAATCGGCGACAGCTTGACACAAGTTATTATAGAAATGACAGGCAAGCGTCTCGGTGCCACTGTGGTCACGAAGGACGAACAACTTGTCGGCATCATCACCGATGGCGACCTGCGCCGCATGTTGCTGAAATACCCAGACATAGAGCAGGTGAAGGCTGGGCAAATCATGACGTCCAACCCCAAGACTATTGACGACGAGGCTCTGGTGGTGGACGCCTTGCACAAGATGCGTGAGAACAGCATCACCCAATTGCCTGTCGTTCACGATGGGAAATACCTCGGTATCATACACTTGCATGATATTCTCAAAGAAGGAATCTTCTAACTCTAACATTCACTGAAAACTCCTAACTAAAAACTCCTAACTAAAAACTCCTAACTAAAAACTCCTAACTGAAAACTGATATGAAGCTTTGGACACAAGATTTAGTCAAGAAATACAAGCAACGCACCGTCGTGAAGGGCGTAAGCGTTGATGTCAACCAAGGGGAAATCGTCGGTCTGCTTGGGCCCAATGGTGCTGGCAAGACGACGACGTTCTATATGGTGGTGGGACTTATCAAGCCTTTCTCTGGTAAGGTGTTTCTTGACGAGCAAGACATTTCCATGCAGCCTATGTTCAAGCGTGCCCAGATGGGTATCGGCTACCTCGCGCAGGAGGCTTCGGTATTTCGCCAGATGAGCGTGGAGGATAACATCGCTTCGGTCATGCAGTTCAAGAAGGGGATGACGAAACAGGAGCAGCGCGAGAAGTTGGAATCGCTATTGGACGAGTTTGGCTTGCAGCATGTCCGCAAGAGCAAAGGCATTCAACTCTCGGGAGGCGAACGCCGTCGCACTGAGATAGCGCGAGCCTTGGCCGTCGACCCCAACTTCATCCTTTTGGACGAACCCTTCGCTGGTGTCGACCCCATCGCCGTGGAGGACATTCAGCGTATCATCTTCAAACTGAAACGCAAGAATATCGGTGTCCTCATCACCGACCATAACGTACACGAGACCCTCAGCATCACTGACCGTGCCTATTTGCTTTTCGATGGCTCTGTGCTGATGTCAGGTACTCCAGAAACCTTGGCCGAAGACGAACACGTCCGCGAGGTTTACTTGGGACATAATTTTATCTTGCACAAGAAAGAGCTATAATCTTTACTCCAATTTCTCTGCAAAGAAAATCGACAGCAGGATATAAAGAATCATCACAAACGGCAACGCCACGAACCTGAAGATGGCGAAACCCACAACAGCAACGAGCAGGAAAATCCACCTCACTTCGTTGCCTTTCCATTTTGCCGACTTCATCTTAAACGAGAAGAAACGCAGACGGCTCACCATTATGAAGGAGAAGAAAAGGGTAATGCCCAAACAGGCCCAATAACTTATGGCTCCTGTACCAAGAAGCCCTAATTGGCTCAGCGCCAAGGGCAGAGAGGCGATAAAGATGGCCATTCCTGGAGCCGGCAGACCGCGAAACAGGGTCTTTTGTGTGTCATCAACGTTGAACTTGGCTAAACGTATGGCAGAGAACACGGGAAGGATGAAGGCCAAGCAGGGAAGAATATTGATGCCGAAAAGGGTAATTACGGGTTTGTCGCAGGCATAATACATCAGCCAGTACATGATGAATCCTGGAGCCACACCAGACGAGACCAAATCAGAAAGCGAGTCCAAATCGGCACCGATGGGCGAGTGGGCATGAAGCAGTCTTGCCGCAAAGCCGTCGAAAAAGTCGAAGAGGCCCGCCACAAATATCATGATGGCGGCTTTGACAGGCATACCCGAAGTGAGAAAGAGGATGGACAGACAGCCCGAGAGCAGATTGCAACAGGTGATGGCGTTAGGGATGTGTCGCTTGAGACTCATTTTTTTGCGTTTTTTTCTGAGGCGCAAAGGTAATGCTTTTTTGGAAAAGCCGTATCTTTGCACGAAAATTGAAAGCGATTTATGCAACACCAGTATTATTCCTTGAATCAAGTATCGGAAATCGTTGGGGGACAGTTGGTAGGTACTTCGGACGAGAAGCAGGTTTGCGACCTTCTCATCGACAGCCGACACCTGATGGATGCACGTCAGGCCTTATTCTTCGCTTTGACGACCTCCCGCAATGATGGCCATAAATATATCGGCGAATTGTATGACAAAGGTGTCCGTGCCTTTGTGGTTAACCGTCAACCTAATGATGCTTTTCCTGGAGCGACTTTTATCGTCGTCCCCGACACTTTGAAAGCTTTGCAGACCTTGGCGGCTTTTCATCGCCAGCAGTTCGGTTTCCCCATCATCGGTATCACGGGTAGTAATGGCAAGACCATCGTAAAGGAGTGGCTGTTCCAGATGCTCAACCCTGACTATAACATCGTGCGTAGCCCCAAGAGCTACAACTCGCAAGTGGGTGTGCCGCTCTCGGTGTGGCAGATGAACGAGAATAACACCATGGGCATCTTCGAGGCAGGCATCTCCGAACCGGAAGAGATGATGGCTTTGCAGGATATTATTCGTCCCACTATCGGTGTGTTTACTAATATCGGACAGGCGCACGAGGAGAATTTCATCAGTCACGCCCAAAAGGCAGGGGAGAAGCTCAACCTGTTCACCAAAGCGGAATACCTGGTCTATTGCATGGACTATTCGGAGATTCAGCAGGTAATCATCCGTTCCAACCTGGCCGAAAAGGTGAAACTGTTCACATGGAGCCATAAATTTGAGGAAGCCGACCTGTTCGTGAAACAAGTAACGAAAACGGAGAAATCCGTTTTGATGGACTGTTTGTATCAAGGCGAGGCACTGTCGTTTTCCATTCCTTTTGCCGACGATGCCTCCATTGAGAACGCGCTTCATTGCATTGCGGTGGGACTGCTGCTGAAGATGGAACCTGATACCATTGCCGAACGGTTGATGTCGCTCACATCCATCGCCATGCGTCTCGAAATCAAGGCTGGCGTGAACAACTGCACCATTATCAATGACTATTATAACTCGGATGTCAACTCGTTGGCTATCGCCCTTGATGTGATGAGCCAGCAACACCAGCACAGGCATCGTACGGTCATTTTGTCCGACATCCTGCAAAGCGGACGCAACGAGATAGACCTCTATACTGAAATAGGGCAAATGCTCAAAAATAAGGATGTCGACCTGCTTGTCGGTATTGGTGAGGCTATCTCGCGACAGTCCAACAAGTTTGAGATGGAGGCGTGTTTCTACAAGAACGTGTCAGACTTCCTCGCGCAGTTCCCGCTTTCGAAGTTCAACAGCCAGACAATCTTGCTCAAGGGTGCCCGCGCTTTCGAGTTTGAGCAAATCGGTATGGAGTTGCAGGAAAAGGCGCATGAGACGGTGCTTGAGATCAACTTCAACCATTTGGTCAACAACTTGAATTATTTCCGTTCGAAAATCAAGCCCGAGACCAAATTGATGGCGATGGTGAAGGCCTTTGGTTACGGTAGCGGCAACTTGGAGGTCTCCAATGTGCTCCAGTTCCACAACGTGGATTATCTTACCGTTGCTTTTGCCGACGAGGGTGTGGACTTGCGTCGCGCCGGCATCAATCTGCCTATCATGGTGATGAGTCCGGAGGTGAATAGTTATGATAATATCATAAAATACCATCTTGAGCCGGAGGTGTTCAGTTTCCGCAATCTGGAGTTTATCGAGAAGGCAATGCTGAATGCGGCTTTGCCAGAAGCCCATCCTCTGAATATTCACATCAAGTTGGACACGGGAATGCATCGATTGGGATTCTCCATCGACGAGTTGCCCGAACTTATTCGGCGTATTCATGCCAACCCGATGCTGAATGTTAAGAGTGTGTTCTCGCATTTGGCTACCGCCGACAATCCTGCTGAGGACGAGTTTACCATGCACCAGATACATACTTTTGAAAAAGGAAGCCAGATGATTGTGGATGCGTTTCCAAATGCATTGCGTCATATTCTCAATACGGCTGGCATTTCACGCTTCACGAAGTATCAGTTCGATATGGTGCGCCTGGGTATTGGCCTATATGGTGTGCCTACCTGCGAGGCTGATAAGGGGGTTCTGCAGCCTGTGGTTTCGCTAAAGACCACGATCACGCAAATCAAACGCATCCCCAAGGGGGACAGTATCGGCTATAACAGGCACGGACGCGCCGAACGTGATATGCGGATTGGCATCGTGCCTATCGGCTACGCCGATGGACTCTCTCGCTTATTGGGCAATGGGAACGGCGTTTTCTATGTGAACGACCATCCTGTACGAATCATTGGCGATGTTTGTATGGATATGTGTATGCTGGATTTGACTGACATCGAGGCTACTGAAGGCGATACTGTCATTGTATTTGATGCTGAACACGATGTCAACGACATTGCGAAAGCCAGCCAAACGATTCCTTACGAAATCATGACCCGCGTCTCGCAGCGTGTGAAACGGGTGTATTATCAAGAGTAGGATGTAGTTTTACAAAAGATCCACCATTGGTAAAGAAACATGGACAGATAGGCCAGCGATGAGGTAATGGCAGCACCCCGAATACCTAACCAAGGTATCAGCATGAGGGCAGCAAGGAGGGTGACCGCCAACCCGATAAGCGAAGCATAGAGGTTGTATTTAGGCTGTCCAGTGCCTGAGAAGTAGTTGTATAAGATGGTGTGGGCAGAGAGGAAGACCACGCCTGGTGCCATCAGCAGGATAATCGTACGGATATTGCCGAACTCAGCCGAAAACAGCCACTCGAAGAATGCGGTTGGAAGCAGACAGAGCACCAACAGGACACCGGCGGTGAGCAGTACGGCGATGCGCATAAGACGCCGAGTAAGCCGAACCGACTCCTGTGTGTCTTTGGCATTGCTCAAAGAGGAGAACTGCACCAGTCCGATGCTCTGACCTATGGTGTTCACCCCTTCAGTGACTTGGGTCCCTGTGGCAAAGATACCGATAGACCTCTCGTCGCAATGAACCTTCAACAGATAGAGGCTTAGGCGCTTGTTCAGTGTGCTGACCAATGTGGAGAGCTGCATGAAAGCCCCGTAATGCAGCATCTCTTTCAGGCTGCTGCCGAAGGGGTCGCGTTCCTCACGTTTCAGGGTGGGGAAGAGCAGTACCCAACCGACGAGGGTGGATAAGCTGTAGCCGCATAACTGTGAGTAGAGCAGGGCTTTTGCTGTCCGCAGGTTGAGAACGAAAATCAGCACCGCCATCATCGTGACTTGGGTGAGTATCTGGATGAGAAACAGCCAGTTGTAGGTGGCTACCCGTTCTTTTCCCAGAAAATGATTGAGGTTGAAGCCGTGAAAACTATACACACAGGTCATCAGNNTTGGAATAGTAGCAGGTAGAGCAGCATCACGACGGCAATCCAGCTGTAGGAAATTGTCATCAGTGTATTGAGCTTCTTGCGTGGCGTGAAGTAGACCAGTCCGCTGCCAGCGATAAGCTCGATGCCTATTAATAAAAAGGTGATATCGGTCTGGGCGATGAAGGCCTTGCCCCATTCGGCGGCACCGAGGCACTTGGTGCCCATGATTAGGGTGGCCATCTGCGTCAATACGTTGACGGCCTTTGTCGCTCCCGTTCCGAGTATCTTTTTGAACATGAACTTTTTTAGTGCTTCACGAATTTCAGGGTCTGGTGTCCATCAATTTGTATGAGGTAAAGGCCTGCTGTCAAATCACCCACAGAGATTTCCTCCTCACCATTAACGGTTTGCTTACAGACACAGACACCAAAGACATTGTAGATGCTTATTTCGGCTTCGCCATCTATACCCTCAAGGCGAATCTTGTCGAAAGCTGGGTTGGGGTAGAGGCCAATCGGATTGTTTCCATTTTCATCCACACCTGTGCCGTTGAAGAAAGCAGCCAGGATGATGTCGTGGTCGACGAGAATATCACGTGGGTTGTCAGTATTGCCGTCACCCCATTTCACGAAATAGTAATTGTCGTTGGCGATGGCGGCAAGCCTTGCTGTTGTTCCTGCATTATAGGTTCCCGCACCCATGATATAGCCTTGGTTTTCGTCATATTGCACGGTGACGGTATAAGTCAACGTAGGCTCTTGTGCGAATGAAGCAATATATTCTGCATTTCCGGTCACGAGAATTGTGCGAGGGTTGTTGGTGTTGCCATCCTGCCATCCGGAGAAGTAATAGCCTGCTTGAGGTACCGCTCCAATGGTGATGAGTTCGTTGAGAGGATAGGTTCCGCTGCCGTAGGTGGAACCTAAGAGGGGATTCTCAGCTCTCACAAAGATGGTGTAGGTCTGCACAGGAGGAATGTATTCAAAGATGGCTTTAAAGGTCATGTCCTCAGTGACGGTGACACTACGTGGATTGTCGGTATTGCCGTCGCCCCAGCCAGTGAAGATGGTATTCTCGAATGGAGTGGCACTAATTTCTATGGTTGTGCCTTCAGGATAGGTGCCGCTGCCGCTTACCTCACCTAAAGTCGGGTCGTTGGCTACGACGGTGACGGTATAGGTAGGCGTGCCGTTGAGGTAGAACAGGGCTTTGTAGTGAGCATTACCCGTAACAGTGACATTGCGGGGGTTGGTGATTATACCATCGCTCCAGCAGATGAACATATAGTTCTCATTGGGCGTGGCTACGAGCGAAGCTATGCTGCCGTAATCGTATACGCCGCTGCCCGTGACGGTACCACCTTCTACAGGGTCCCATTCTGTGGTAATCTCATATTGCAAAGGAGTAAAGAGGGCTTTGTAGGTCGCATCGCCTTCCACAAGGATTTCTCTCGGGTTTTCAGTAACACCATCGTCCCATTGACTGAAGATGTAGCCGATATTGTTCTGCGCGGTAAGGGTAATGGTGTCACCATAATAATAGGCACCTCCTCCTGTAACACTGCCTGCACCTTCAGGGTTTACTCCTGTGGTGATGAGGCATTGCTGCCTGCTGAAGATAGCACTATAGGTATGGTCTTCGGTGACGATTACAGTGCGTGGGTTGTCGGTGTTTTGGTCTGTCCATCTCGAAAACACATAACCTAAGAAAGGTGTAGCCGAAATCTCAACGGTGTCGCCATAATAATAGGTGCCACTGCCGCTGACGCTGCCCCATTCCGGATTTTCGCTTTGGACATCAATGGTGTATTCGATTCGTCCAAATGTGGCGATGAAAGTGCTGTCTTGAGTTACAACGATGTTCCGTGGATTATCGGTGATGCTGTCGTTCCAGCCAAGGAACTCGCAGCCTTCGTTGGGAATAGCGTAGAGGGTTGCCGTGCTGCCTTCTGGGTAGGTGCCTCCGCCCTCGACTAAACCCCATTCTGGATTGGCATTTTCTATAGTGATGGTGTATTCAGGTTGGGGTGGGGCAGGCTTCACGACAAGGTCGGTGATGATGCACCACTCCTCGGGCTGATACAGGACTTCGCCATCTTTATAAACCGTTTCTGCATCGGTATAATACACTCCGCTTTCGTTGACGACCAAGTTGCTGATTCCAGAAAGCTCGGGCAAGGCATAGAGCACCTCGCCGTCTTGCCAAATACGAACAACTGTATCGGTCAGGGAAATCCCACTCCAATAGAGGCTGCCGTCAAATGCGGCGATGCACACGAAGTTGGCGTTTTCCATTTGGTAGATGATGGAGTCGTTTTGCCAAATGACACCGTAGGAAAGGGAGTCGTTTTCAATCTTGTACCCCGCTGCATAGAGGTTCTCGCCGTCGAAGCAGATGTTATAGACGCTCGAAATGGTATCTTCCATCCAAAGGAGCGAGTCGTTTTTCCAAACGCTGGCATACGTAAGGTATTCGCCAGAGAGGTAGATAGCACCGCCTGCATAAATGTCGCCTGTCGTTGTGTCAACGGCCAAACTGTGGATGTGGCACTCGTCATCTCCGTGGCTGTAGGAATAAAGAAGCTCACCGTTTTGCCATACGTTGTTGCCGCCAGCCACTGTCCAATTGTTGCCGTTGAGGGCGATGTGGTCGAAATAGGTGTTGGTGTCGGCAGTGAATATGCACGAGTCGTTCATCCAAACACAGCCATGAAGAACTGTGTCATTGTAAGCATATCCGGCTCCGTAAATTGTCCCGTCTTCCGCTACTTGGATGCCTTTCAACTGAATATCGAGGCTGTCGGTGATGCTATATAGCAGCGTGTTGTTTTTGTAGACTTTGCCCGTGGTAAAGTGGTTGCCCGACACGTACACGTCTGGTGCTTGTGGCTGCGGTTCTTCCCAGTTAAAATAGGTCTTCACTGTCCAGTCGCCATATTCCAAATGATCCCATCCCCATCCGAAAGGGTCACCATGCCAGTTCCCGTTTCCGCTTGGGTCGGATACGCCGCAAACGCCCATAGGCCAGTTGCTTAACTGTTGGTCGCATCGCCAAACAATCCAAATGCTTACGTTTCCCGTAACCCAAACTGGAGTGTCGAGGTCAAATTCGGCCCAGTCGCCGAGGCCTTGCGGCACCTCTACCGTGATGGTGGAAGCTATGACACCTTCGTCGGGCGTATCACCGCCGACATAGACGGAGCAGGCGTAGGTGCCGCCTACGGCATTATATAAGGTATCACTGTAGATGCCCACTTTGGTGATTTGCGTACCTGCATAGTTGATAGCCATCTCGGGAGGATAGCAGGTAGCCGCTATGAAGGGAATGCCGCCGCCGATAGCATTGTTGAACTCTTCGGTGCAGTAGGTATGCCAGCCATGCAGCGGGTTGTTTTGGGCTACAGATATTCCTGCAAGGGATAGCAGGAGAGAAACTATTAATAGTGTAAGCTTTTTCATGGGATGATTGGTTTATCGGTGCAAAAATAGAAACTTTTTCTCGTTTGCTGTACACTTTTGTTGAAAATGCTGTATCTTTGCCGCCGATAAGCGGTGCCGCGAGGCTCAATAGGGAATCGGGTGAAAATCCCGGACAGTTCCCGCTGCTGTAAGCTCTTCATGCTGGCCATCATGCCACTGAAAACCTAGTCTTTCGGGAAGGCGGTCCAGCCCAAAGGAGTGAGTCAGAAGACCTGCCGCTTGTCAGCGAAACGATGCTTTCGGGACAAAAGCAGGCGTTCCTTATAATAATAAGGTGTACCTATCACATTCCCGATGCATTTGTCGTAATGGATTGAACGTTAAACCTTTAAAAACTATTATTATGCGTAAAATCTTTACTTTTGCATTCCTCATGGGAATCTTTGGTCTGTTTACGACCAACCTGTTTGCACAACAGGATGCCACCATCGACCCTGCCGACATCCGCTGGTGGGTTGGCGAAGGTGAGAATGAAGTGGTCTTCATCGTCAACTGGGCTGAGCCCGACACCGCTTTGGCTTGGGGCTACCGCTTCAGCGAGGAATCCGTTACCGTCGAGCACATGATGGACGAAATCGCTGCTGCCGACTACCGCTTCAGCTATGACGGCGCCAACAACTGGCTGAATGACATCTATTTCAACGATGGTGTCCTCAACCTCAGTCTGGCAGGTATGTGGTGGATGTACATTGTCAGCGGCGAGATGGCTGGATTGGGCTATGCCCAGCAAACCATCCACAACGGCGACTATGTGAAATGGGGCGATGAGTCCTGTGGCATCCTGCTTGATCCGGATATGTACATCTATGTCTGGACGAAGGAAGTTGCTGCTGTGTATCCTCTGGCCGAGGAAGCCACGATTGACTTTGCCGACATTCTTTATTGGGTTGGCGAAGGCGAGAACGAGGTAGTGTTTGCCGTCAACTGGAACGAACCCAACAAGTGCCTGGCCTGGGGCTACCGCTTCGACGGTGAACAGAAAATTTTGAAGGAAGTGATGGATGACATCGCTGCCGCTGACAGTCGTTTCGCTTTCGATGCCTCTTATGGTTATGTCTCCGACATCACCTTCGACGAAGGCGAGTTGCATCTGGCTCTTGCCGGCATGTACTTCATGTACAATGTCAACGGTATGGGTGCTTGGTACGGTTATGACGAGCAGACTGTCGTCAATGGTGACTTCATCAAGTGGGGCGACGAATCCTGCGGCACCGAGATTGCCCCTTGGACCTACGTCTGGACGCAGACCGTCGAGCCTGTCAGCGTTTACGATGCTGTCAATGAAAACAGTGTTGCTTCTCTGTCCATCTATCCCAATCCCGCCGTCAGTGAGACCTTCGTGACCATCGAGAATGCTGGTCTGAACGAGATTTCGGTTTACGACATACAAGGTCGTCTCGTCAGCCAGAAGAGTGTGATGGCCAACGAAGGTGATCAAGTGCGCCTCAGCACTGAAACTCTGACCAGCGGCGTTTACTTCGTCCGCGTCAGCAATGACGGTGCTGTCCGTACCGCCAAACTCATGGTGAAATGATAAAAAGGATTACAATCCTTATAATGGCTTTGGTGCCAGTGACTCTGTGGGCGCAGTTCGCACCTGCACAGGGTCAGCCTGGCACCACAGCTATGCATGCCGATTCGTCGGCTTTTGTGGCTTGGGCTACGGGCTGCGTGGCTGAGCCGGGACCGATGAACATTACCAATCCAAGTGGTGGTAACGCTGGAACAGGTTGGCCTGCTTCCAATGTCATTGGCTATCCCGAGGGTACAATGGGTGTTACTTGCCTCGGTGACGGCGGTAGGGCTACAGTGACCTTCGCATCTCCCATCTGCAACAGGGAAGGTCCGGATTTCGCTGTGTTTGAGAACGGTTTTGAAAACGCACAGACGCCAGGCTATTGGTTCCTTGAACTGGGTTTTGTGGAAGTCAGCTCTGATGGTGAACATTTCTTCCGTTTCCCGGCTTACAGCAATACCCAGACGACGACTCAAATTGGCGGCATGGGCTGTATCGACCCGTCTCAAATCCATAATTTGGCGAGTAAATATGGCGCCATGTACGGTACTCCCTTCGATTTGGATGAGGTTCCTGACGATCCGCTGCTTGACAAGGACAACATCACTCATGTCCGCATCGTTGATGTGGTGGGTTGCATTGATCTTGAATATGCCACTTATGACTGTCAGGGAAACCCTGTCAACGATCCTTGGCCTACAGCTTTTGCTTCGGGAGGAATGGATCTCGATGCTGTTGGTGTGATTCATGATATCGCGCATTTTCCGGCACCGGATGAACCACCCTATATCGCTAACCCTGTCGATGACGTCATCTTCAATGAGTTTCCTGAAACCATAGAAATCAATTTGGAAGGTGTGGCCTCCGACCCGGATGACCCGGACGAGAACATCACCTACAGGATAGTTTCAAACTCAAATGAAAGTGAGTTGTCGGTGTCGTTGCTCGGTCGTCTGTTGCAACTGACGCGTCTTTCGGGTGAGGAAGGTGAGGCAACGCTTGTCCTCCGTGCCTCATCCAACGGCCAATCTGTTGAGTTTGAAGTTCATGTTATCATGCATTATGTGTATGATGGCGTTAATGAAAAAGAAACGGATAGGGTATCGGTTTACCCGAATCCGATGCGTGATGTCTTTTTCGTTGGAATAAATAATGGTTCGCCCGTGCAAAGCGTTGAGGTTTTCAACGTCATGGGACAGAGGGTTATCTCTTCAACTGAGACCGAAATCAATGTGTCGGAATTGGAATCGGGTATGTATGTTGTCCGTGTCACGGCTGATGATCGGACAGTTATTCGTCATATTGTGAAACAATAAAATTAGCGTATGAAAAAAACAGTATTTGTATGGATCATGGCTTTGCTGCCGGTGGCTATGTGGGCACAGTTTGCGCCCGCTTCATGCTTCCCTGGCACCACAGCCATGCATGCCGACTCGTCGGCTTTCGTGGCTTGGGCTACGGGCTGCACTGTTGAGCGCGGCCTTATGCGCATCAACAAGCCCAACCTGGGCTATGCCTCCTTCGGTGAAGAAGCTTTGGTGGCCGGTGTGCCCGGAGGCACTTACGATGTGGTCAGTCTGGGTGACGGTGGCTCGGCTACGGTGACATTTGACTCGCCGATATACAATGGGGATGGTCCCGACTTCGCCATCTTTGAGAACGGCCTTCATCCCGATACGGACTCGACGATGACGCTGTATTTTCTCGAACTTGCCTTTGTGGAGGTCAGTTCCGACGGTGAGCATTTCTTCCGTTTCCCTGCCGTCACTCATGTGCAGACCGAGACGCAGGTGGGCGGCTTCGACGCGATGAATCCGGCTCAAATCCACAACTTCGCAGGAAAATACGAGGCGTTTTACGGCACGCCTTTCGACTTGGACGAAGTGGAAGACAACGTTCTCTTGAACAAGAACAGCGTGACACACATCCGCGTCATCGACGTGGTGGGCAACATCAACCCTGAATATGCCACCTACGACTCGGAAGGCCATCCCGTCAATGACCCCTGGCCCACGGGATTCAACACGGGCGGCTTCGACCTGGATGCCATCGGCGTGATTCACGACTTGGCGCACGGCGTCTCCTCGAATGCGTCAGAAGCCGTTTCGGTATACCCCAACCCGGTTCGCGACCGACTGTTCGTCAAGGGAGAGAACATCCAGTCCATTGAGGTGTTCAATCTTGTGGGACAAAAGATTTTGACCGCAGAAGAGACCCACATCGACCTGGGTGATTTGAACGAAGGCGTTTATTTCCTCCGTGTGGTTTTCCCAAGTGGAACAGTTACGAAACGTATTGTGAAACAATAAGCAATCTTCGTTATGAAAAGGAAACCTCTGTTCTTGTTGTTGGTTTTGGCCGCGACGCTGCTCGCCTGCAAACCTGATCCGCTACCCACACCCGTTGACCCGAACGACACCATCCAACCCCTTGAGTTGAAAGGCGTTTATGTGCTCAACGAGGGCAACTACCAGTTCTCCAACGCCTCCCTGTCGTTCTACGATATTGAAGGTGACACGGTGTATAACAACTTGTTCTACAAGGCAAACAACGCGCCCATCGGAGATGTGGCCCAAAGTATGGCGCTGATTGGTGACAAGCTCTATATCGTCGTCAACAACAGCAACTATATATATAAGGTGGATGCCAACACCATCGAATGCGACATCACAAAGCCTTACAAACTTACCGACTTCTGCTCGCCGCGTGAGATGTATGTGGTGTCTCCCGATAAGGCCTATGTCACCGACTTGATTGGCACCTCCTTATGGATTATCAATCCGCAGGAGATGACCCATACGGGTAGCGTGGCGATGGGCAACACCACCGAGAAGATGGTCAGGACGGGCAACGAACTGTATGTCAGCAACTGGTCGTACTATTACACCGATGCCTATTCGCATGAAAGCTATCACACTGTTCAGGTGGTGGACTTGAATAACGACGTGAAGGTAGCTGACATTGAGGTGGGCAAGGAGCCCAACACCATGGTGGTCGACAAGAATGGTCATGTGTGGGTGCTATGCGAAGGCCGCTCGTGGGATGAGGAGTATGATGAATTGGGCAATCCCTACGGCGAGAATCCCACGCTTTGGGAGATTGACCCGATGCTGAAGACAGCCACGCGTCGCTTCGTGTTCAAAGGCCCTTACGAGGATGACGACGAGATTATGGGCGTCGCCACTACGTTGAGAGCCAATCTTGCTGGCGACAAGTTCTACATGATCTACAATAACGAAGTGCGCCGTTTCGACCTAAACACCATGGACTTGTCGGAAACGTTCCGTATCGTCCCCGAGCAGGACGGCCTGTTCTATAATATGGCTGTAGACCCCAACACGGGTGACCTCTACGTCGCCGATGCAAAGAACTATGTGATGAACGGAACCGTCTACCGTTATTCAGAAGACGGTGTGCTGCTTGCCTCCTTCAAGGCAGGCATCATTCCCAGTGCAATGTTGTTTAAATAATTGATATTTTTTTAGTGGAGCCTCCTGCGGGAGGCTCCGCGCTTTTTTGCCTATGAAAAAGACCTGTCCCCGCTGCGGAAAAGAATTTGAATGCGTGCATAGCATCGACTGCTGGTGCGTGAAGGTGAAGCTCACCGACGCCACTAAAGCCTACCTGAAAGAACATTACAGCGACTGCCTGTGCAAGGACTGTCTCGAAAAACTGAACGCACAATGAGAAAACTGTGGACCCTCGTGTTGGTTGCATTGGTTGCATGTGCGCCAAAGACAAAAGAGAATGCCGAGCGGACGCAAGGCGACAACCTGATGCGTTATGCCCGGAATATCTCGATATATGAAAAGGACTACGGCTATCGTGCCGAGGTGATTTGTCCTTGGGACACGACGCTTTCCTTGGGCTCGTTTGCTTTCGTCAAGGACACCGCCAAAGCTGTCGACCCGGATGTGAAAGGCGTTCTCAGGGTTCCTGTGAAGTCTGTGATTTCCTTCTCGGCCACCCAATGGGCCGTGTTTCTGCGCTTGGGCGAGATTGACCGTGTGAAAGGCATCCTCGAAGGCCGTTTCGTGAGCGACAGCACCATGCTCTCGCTGCTGGCTCAGGAAAAGGTGTATGACATTGGTACGGAGGCCGCGGCTGATGTGGAACGGATGATTCAGCTGCACCCCGATGCCTTGTTGTATTCTCCGTATTTCGATGGTAACCAGGGCGGATTGAACGTTACGGGAGCCGTCCTGTTCCCCTTTGCGGATTATATGGAGAACACGCCTTTGGGCCGTGCCGAATGGATTCGCGTCATCGGTATCCTTGCGGGCTGCGAGGACAAGGCCAACGCTTGGTTTGACGATATAGAGGCACGTTACAATGCCCTTTCAGGTCTCTGTAATGAGGTGAAGCACCGTCCGAAGGTCTTTTCCGACCTGGCTTTCAACGGACAATGGTATGTGGCGGGAGGAAGGAGCTATATCGCCAAGCTCTTTGCCGATGCGGGTGCCGACTACATCTGGAAGGATAACCCCTCGACGGCCAGCGTCCCGATGGATGCCGAGAGCATCCTGGCCAAAGCCCAGCACGCCGACTTCTGGCGCGTCAACAATTCCTATCCCACGCCGATGACNNTGCGACATCATCAAGACGGGCTATTTCGAGCAGTCGCAGTGCGAGCCCGACTTGCTGCTGGCGGATTTCATCAGTTTCTTCCACCCCGAACTGCTGACAGGGGAGTGGGAGGGGTATCAGCCGAAGTATTACCACCTGATGGGTGAATGATACCCTCACCCCCGGCCCCTCTCCCCGAGGGCGAGGGGTGGCGCGAAGCGACGCTGGGCGAGGGGAGAAGGTCACTGAAATCTTTTTACGCTCAATGTCGGTGAAGTGAAATTTTTTTTTACTTTTGCCGCATAAAAGTATTCCGTGAATATGCAAACCACCTTGCAAACTATTAATATACAGTTAGTTACACGCTCCATGGGGGGGGTAAACGCGCTGATTATCAGTCGGTTTGCACGTCTAATCCTTTTTTTTGCAACATCATGTTTCATCCGCTCCGAGGGCGCGAAGCCCTGGGGATGGATGATTTGTTCTGTCATCATATCTTAATCAATACAAAAATTATGTCCATCACATCATTCCTCAACAAGTTGAAATACGGTTCCTACAAGGACTCCAGCATGGCTTCGGTTTACGAAGAAATTGCCAAGACTTACAATGTGCAGCCGCAGCATGTGTATGAAATCGCGCATGGGAGAAGGCCGCAGACACGAGAAGAAAACGACATCTTTCAGGAACTGTTATCGAAGGGCATCATTGTAAATAGGTTCGTCTGATTCATCAACTCTTAAATCATTAAATCATAAATCTTAAAATCTCACAAAAATGAACAATAGAAAACTGAAAGCCTTTGCGCTTTCTATGGGATTGGGGGCGGCGATGCTCACAGCGCCCCCAGTGCAGGCCCAGACGGTTGGGCATCGCAATGACTTGTTCAAGGAGAAAGGCCAAAACGGACTGATGCAGCGGGGAGGCAACCGTGATGGAGGCTCAACCGTGAGCAATGAAGCTTTTGGCGCAGCCGGAAGCGTGATTAACAACGAGCCGTTTGGCGTCCCAATGGGCGGCGGCCTCGGCATCCTGCTCGCCGCAGGCGCGGGCTATGCCCTCATCCAATCGAAGAAGAACAAACAGGATTAACCAACCAAGAAAACAAAGAAAAAAATGAAAAGACTGAGTTTCATTGTCATGGCCTGCCTGTTGGCGCTGGGCCTGACACAATGCAAGAAAAACGAACCCACCAACAATAATAATGACGACAACCGCGTGAGCATCACCCTGCAGCTCACTAACGGCGGACAAAAGGTGCATCCCGAAGAGGAAAACGGACTGGCCAACGTAGTCTACGACAACGGCGACGTGGTGTATGTGGGCAGCGACGGCAAATACATGGGCTACCTGACCTACAACGGCAGCCTGTTCGTAGGCAGCATCAATGCCGAGGCCACCGAGGGACAGCCCCTGCAGTTCGTCTTCATGGGCGGCCAAACCATCGAGGGCCTGACTGAGAACAGCTCGACCGAATGCACCTTCAACATCGGCGACCAGAGCAATGGCTTGGCCGTGATTTCGGGCGCGGCTTCCAACGAGGACTTCAGCCTCACCAACCTGAGCTACACCGCCTACCTGCGCAACAAGTGCGCCTTGGTGAAGTTCGACCTGGGCGAGGTGAGCACCGATGCCGCGATTACCCTCACGGGCATGAAGACCGAGGCCACCGTCGGCTTCGACGGCACGGTGACCAACGGCGAGACCACAGGCAACATCACCACCTACGGCACGGGCTCGACACGCTACGCCGTGGTGCTGAGCGACCAAGAGGCAGTGACCGAGGGCACCGTCAGCGCGGAAGGCTACGAGGGTACGTTCAGCATCCCGACGGCAGCCTACACCAACGCTTTCCTGACCGATGCTACAATGACGCTGACTGGGTCAGTTGGCCCCACTCCCGTAGACCTCACCACACCGCTCACCCTCGAGGCTCTGACAGACGGCACCGTCGTGGTGAACATTAGTGGCGAGCTGTCGACAGGCATGAAGTACTCGGTGAACAACGGTGAGAAGACCCTCATCACCACGACGACGACCATCCCTGTCACCGCGGGCGACAAGGTGCAGTTCTACGGCAACGGCACCAGCACCCAGGTCTATGGCGACAACCCTATGGTGAGGCTCCAAGGCACGGCGCAGACGAAGGTCTATGGCAACATCATGAGTCTGATAGACGAGACGGGCTACGCCACGCTTACCACGCTGCCGAATCAGTACTATGTCTTCTATTGTCTTTTCTGCCAGAACACCACCCTTACTGACGCGAGCGACCTGTTATTGCCCGCCACCACGCTGGCCAACGGATGCTACTTCAACATGTTCGGGGGCTGCACCAGCCTGACCACGGCCCCCGCGCTGCCTGCTACTACGCTGGCCGAAAGCTGCTACTACGAAATGTTCTATGGCTGCACCAGCCTGACCACGGCTCCCGCGCTGCCCGCCACCACGCTGGCTAATTACTGCTACAGAAGCATGTTCTCTGGCTGCACCAGCCTGACCACGGCTCCCGCACTGCCCGCCACCACGCTGGCCAATTACTGCTACGAAGGCATGTTCTATGGCTGCACTAGCCTGACTACGGCCCCCGAACTGCCCGCCACCACGCTGGCTAATTACTGCTACAGAAGCATGTTCTATGGCTGCACCAGCCTGACCACGGCTCCCGCGCTGCCCGCTGCTACGCTGGCCGGTTACTGCTACTACGAAATGTTCCAAGGCTGCACAGGTTTGACTACGGCCCCCGAACTGCCCGCCACCACGCTGGCTAATTACTGCTACAGAAGCATGTTCTATGGCTGCACCAGCCTGACCACGGCTCCCGCACTGCCCGCCGAGACGCTGGCCGAGAGATGCTACGATGGTATGTTCTGGTTCTGCACCAGCTTGACCACGGCTCCCGTGCTGCCCGCCACCACGCTGGCCTACGGCTGCTATATGAATATGTTCGAGGGCTGCACCAATCTGACCACGGCTCCCGCGCTGCCCGCTGCTACGCTGGCCATCTACTGCTACTACGAGATGTTCAAAGGCTGCACCAACCTGAGCAGCATCACATGCCTTGCCACTACGGGAATCAATTCAAACAATAGCACTTACAACTGGGTGAATGGTGTGGCTTCCACCGGCACGTTCACCAAGGCCAGTGGCGCAACCTGGCCCACAGGCAGCAACGGCATCCCCACTGGCTGGACGGTGGTGGGACCAACACCTGCGGCTCCCACAGGTGCCATCAACGGTTTGTTCACCATTAATGCTAACGGCGACCAAGTGCATTTCTCGCAGGGCAACCTGCAGTACATTGGCAGTGCGGCTGAGCCTTACTGGCAGTTCGCCGAGCACCAGTGGGATTATCTTGGTAACAATGGACAGGCCAGCAGCAGCCAAACCGCCGACCGCGACCTCTTCGGCTGGGGCACGAGCGGATACAATCACGGCGCATCTGCCTACCAGCCCTGGGCGACAAGCACCTCGTATAGCAGCTACTACGCCTACGGAAGTTCCTCCTACAACCTCTATGACCAGACGGGCAAGGCCGACTGGGGCTACAACGCCATCGCCAACGGCGGCAATCAGGAGAACTTCGGCTGGCGCACGCTGACCAAGGACGAGTGGGGCTACGTGTTCAACAGCCGCACAGGTGCCGCCTCCAAGAAAGGGCACGGCAACGTGAACGGCGTGAACGGCATGATACTGTTGCCTGACGACTGGACACTGCCCGAGGGACTGACTTTCACCTCCGGCAACAGCAGTTGGGCCAACGTCTACAATGCCGAGCAATGGGCGCAGATGGAGGCTAACGGTGCGGTGTTCCTTCCTGCCGCTGGCAGCCGCAATGGTGCGTCGCTCAACTATGTGGGCATCGTCGGCTACTACTGGTCGAGTTCGTACTACTATAGCAACTACGCCTTCAACATGTACTTCAGCAGTGGCTTCCTCGAACTGCAGTACTACTCCTACCGCTACTACGGGTATAGTGTGCGCCTGGTTCGCAGCGCGGAATAAACTGACGATACCCATCCCCGATAACGTAGACACTATCTACGTTAATGTAGACACTATCTACGTTTACGGAGACACTATCTACGTTTTTGGAGACATCGATACAAAATACTGTTTTCACCATTATCAACTTAAACATTTAACAACATGGCTTATTTCAAGAGTGTCCTCCGCCGGACGGACAGAACAAAGCCCGGCAAGTATTATCCTGCTGCAGTTACCGTTGGCCGCGTGACGACTGACGAACTGTGCGACGAGATTGCTGAAATCTCCACCGTGAGCCCCGCTGACGTCGTGGCTGTGCTGAAAGCATTGAACCGCTGCGTGGGCAGCCACCTTTCGCGTGGCGAGAGCGTCCAGCTCAAGGGTCTGTGCAACATCCGCCTCACTGCCCTCAGCAAAGGCGCAGGCGTCGATTCGCCTGAGAAGGTGTCAGCCGACCAAATCACTGGCTATCGAATGGTATTCAGTGCCGAGCGTCAAGGCACTGCTGCCACAGGCAAAGGCTACGCCATCAATCTCAACAACCTGCGCTGGCGTCCCTTCCCGGGTACCACTGGCTCAACCACCAGCGGCAATGCTTCGACGGGTGAAGAACCCGGCGGCGAGACCCCAGGAGGTGAGACCCCAGGAGGTGAAGAGCCCGGTGGCAATGGCGGCGGCGGCGGCAACGGCGGCAACGGCGGCAACCCCCAGACCGAGTAATAGCCCTCACCCCCGACCCCTCTCCCCGAGGGCGAGGGGAGAGCCAGCGCCCGGCAGGCACCCCTCTCCACAGTGGAGAGGGGCAGGGGGTGAGGTCAAAAAACCTCAACGTCTAAACGGACAATCTACAGAGCAGCCTGAACAGCTGCTCTTTTTTTTGTCACCACAGGCGCAGCCGCCTTTGCCCATCCGCAGGACGCGAATGGCGACAACGACGAGCGCAAGCACTACCAAAAGCACTATGACAGTGGCCCAGTTCATGCGATGACGGCATTGGCAATGAGATAGGCAATCCAGGCGCAGACCCAGGCGACGACGCACTGGAACAGGATGATGAACAGCATCCAACGGCTGCCCAACTCACGACGAATGGAGGCTACCGCTGCCACACAGGGCGTGTAGAGCAGGCAAAACACCAGCATCGAGATAGAGGTGACGGTGGTAAACAGCGACATCGCGTCAAGCACCTCAAGGGTGGCCACCACGCTCTCCTTCGCCATGAAGCCGCTCACCAATGCGGTGACAATTTGCCACTCGCCCAAGCCTATCGGACGGAACACGGGAGCCATCCAGCCGGCAACGGAGGCCAAGATGCTGCCCTCGCCGTTCTCTACCATATTGAAATGGATGTCAAAAGTCTGCAGGAACCAGATGACCAACGAGGCGAGGAAGATGACCGTGAAGGCGCGTTGCAGGAAGTCTTTGGTCTTGTCCCACAGCAGATGGGCGACGTTTTTCATTCCGGGCAAGCGGTAGTTGGGCAGCTCCATCACGAAAGGAGCGACATCGCCTTTCTGTCCTATCCATTTGGTGACCAAGGCAGTGAGGATGCCGATGATGATGCCCAACAGGTAAAGGCATATCAGCACCAAGCCGCCATGACCGGGGAAGAAGGCCGCCGTGAAGAAGCCGTAGATGGGGATTTTGGCCGAGCAGCTCATGAAAGGCGTGAGCAGGATGGTGCGCCAGCGGTCGTGGGTGGAGTGCAGGGTGCGTGAGGCCATCACGGCGGGCACCGTGCAACCGAAGCCGATAAGCATCGGGACGATACTGTGTCCCGTGAGGCCGAGTTTTCTCAGGAAGCTGTCGCTGACGAAGGCCACGCGGGCCATATAGCCGCTGTCCTCCAACAGGCTGAGGAAGAAGAACAGCAGGATGATAATAGGTACGAAGCTGAGCACGCTGCCCACGCCGCCGAAGATGCCGTCGACGACGAGCGACTGCACAGCGGGACTCACGTCCCAACGGGCGAGGGTGTCGCCACAGACTACCGCCAGCCAGTTGATGCCTTGTTCGAGCCAGCCTTGCAGCGGAGCCCCGATAGCATCGATGGAGAGCCAGATGATGCCCATCATCACGAGGATGAAGATGGGGATGGCCGTCCACTTGCCGGTCAGTATCTTGTCGATGCGACGGCTGCGTTGGTATTCCTTGCTTTCTTTGGGCTTCACTACCGTTTTGTCGCAGAGGCGTTTGATGAAGGCGAAGCGCATCTCGGCCATAGCCGCAGCGCGGTCGAGGCCGCGTTCCTCTTCCATCTGCACAATGAGGTGCTCGAGGGTCTCTTTCTCGTTCTGCGAGAGCTTCAGGGCCTCAAGGACGATGGGGTCGCCTTCAACGAGCTTCGAGGCTGCAAAGCGCACGGGGATTTCTGCCCGCTGCGCGTGGTCTTCGATAAGGTGCATGATGCTGTGGAGGCAGCGGTGTACGGCGCCGCCGTGGTCGTCCTTGTCGCAGAAGTCCTGCCGGATAGGGGGCTCCTGGTATTTCGCGATATGGATGGCGTGGTCAACAAGTTCAGAGATACCTTCGTTCTTGGCGGCGGAAATGGGCACCACAGGCAGACCCAGTATCTGTTCCATTTCGTTGACGAGTATGCTGCCTCCATTGTTGCGCACCTCGTCCATCATGTTCAGCGCGAGCACCATAGGCTTGCCCAACTCCATCAGCTGCATGGTCAGGTAGAGGTTGCGCTCGATGTTGTTGGCGTCGACGATGTTGATGATGGCCTTGGGCTTCTCGTGGAGGATGAAGTCGCGGGAGACGATTTCCTCGGAGGTATAAGGGGAGAGGGAGTAGATGCCCGGCAGGTCGGTGACCGAGGTCTCGGGGTGGCCTTTGATGGAGCCGTCCTTGCGGTCGACGGTGACCCCGGGGAAGTTGCCCACGTGCTGGTTGGCACCGGTCAGCTGGTTGAAGAGGGTGGTCTTGCCGCAGTTCTGCTGCCCGGCAAGGGCGAAGGTCAGTTTGGTGCCTTTGGGCAGCGGGTGCTCGTGGGTCTTGTCGTGATAGATGCCTTCCTCACCCAAGCCCGGGTGGGCGTTATGGTCGTGCAGCGAAGTGATATACAGCCTCTCATGGTCCTGATGGTCAATGTCTTCGGCTGCTGTCGAGTTGTTGCAGGGTTCCACTTCGATGAGTGCGGCATCGGCTTTGCGCAGGGTCAGCGCGTAGCCGTGAATCATGATTTCCATCGGGTCGCCCAAAGGGGCGTATTTCACTAATTTGACGACGGCGTCGGGGATGAGGCCCATGTCCAAGAAATGCTGTCGGCGCGAGCCTTCGCCTCCGACAGCCTGTATGCGGGCCGATTGTCCGATTCCAAGATTATCGAGGGTGGTCATTATTGATCTCTTTTATTCATGCTGCAAAAATAGGCAATTCCCGCTCACGTTTGCATCCTCATTAGTGGTGAGTTTTCTCGGCGGGGTCACCATTATTGAGGGTAAAGAAAACGCCTCGCGTTTTGCGGGGCGTTTTCGGTTGCTTTACTTCAGGTACTTGTCCAACCAGTTGTAGAACCTCCGCTGCCAGAGGACTCCGTTCTGAGGCTTCAGCACCCAGTGGTTCTCGTCGGGGAAGTAGAGGAACTCGGCATCGAGGCCGCGCAGGATGGCGGCGTTGTAGGCCTGCATGCCTTGCGTGAAGCAGATGCGGTAGTCCAAACCGCCGTGAATGACGAGGATGGGAGCCGTCCATTTGTCCACGAACAGGTGGGGCGAGTTGGCGTAGGTCTTCTTGACGGTGGGGTTGTTCCAATCCCAGAAGGGGCCGCCGAGGTCCCAGTTGACGAACCACATCTCTTCAGTCTCAAGATACTGGGCTTCGAGGTTGAACATGCCGTCGTGGGCGATGAGGGCCTTGAAACGTCCCTCGTGGTGACCGGCTAACCAATACACGCTGAAGCCGCCGAAGCTGGCACCCACGGCACCGAGGCGGTTCTCGTCGATGTAAGGCTCTTTCTTCAGCTCGTCGATGGCACTCAAGTAGTCCTTCATGCACTGCCCGCCGTAGTCGCCGCTGATTTCCTCAAGCCACTCCTGACCGAAACCGGGCAAGCCGCGACGGTTGGGGGCGACGATGATGTAGTCGTTGGCGGCCATCATCTGGAAGTTCCAGCGGTACGACCAGAACTGGCTCACGGTGCTTTGCGGTCCGCCCTCGCAGTAGAGCAGGGCAGGGTATTGCTTGTTGGCATCGAAGTGAGGCGGGTAGATGACCCACACGAGCATGTCCTTGCCGTCGGTGGTCTTCACCCAGCGTTCTTTCACCTCACCCATAGTGAGTTGGGCGAAAATCTTGTCGTTGACGGTGGTGATTTGAGTAGCTTCGCCAGTGGCGGGATTCACGCTGAAGAGCTCCGTCGGGTGGCTCATCGACTGACGGCCTGCAATGAGGTTGTCGCCGTTGAAGTGTACAGAGACGTAGTTGTGTTTGCCAGAGGTCAATTTCAAGATGTCGCCGCTCTCGAGGTCGAGCGCGTAAAGCTGGTCGGTGGCGTAAGCGTCGCTGATGAAGTAGAGGGTCTTGCTGTCGTCGGCCCAGCTGAAGCCGTTGCTGCATTGGTCGAACTTGGCGGAGTAGTCGGTTTTCTCGCCGGTTTCAAAGTTCATCACGAAGATGCGTTGCTTGTCGCTCTCATAGCCGTCGCGTTCCATACTTTCCCAGGCCATCAGTTTGCCGTCGGGCGAGATGACGGGGTTGAGGTCGTAGCCCATCATGCCTTCGGTGAGGTTCTTGCACTCGCCGCTTTGGATGGTGTATTGGTAGATGTCGGTGTTGGTGGAGAGGGCGTAGTCCTTGCCGACCTTCTTGCGGCAGCAGTAGACGAAGCTCTTGCCGTCGGGCAGCCATTGCACCTGCTCCATGCCGCCGAAGGGACGCACGGGGGCTTCCCATTGCTCGCCTTTCATGGCATCGAAGGCGTTCTCAATCTTGCCGTTGCTGAAGTTGCCCACGAAGATGTGTCCGTAGGTGTCTACCCAATGGTCCCAGTGGCGGTACATCAGGTCGTTCATGATGCGGCCTGAGGATTTGTCAAGGTCGGGGTAGATGTCGGCGACGGTCTCTTTCAGCTTCACTTCCTTGGTGAAGAGCACTTGTGCGCAGTCGGGAGAATAGAGGAAGCCATTGATGTCGTCGGGCTCATTGGAGACGCATTTCATGTCTGTTCCATCGGGATTCACTTCCCAGAGCTGCATGACATCGTCTTTAGGGGCGAGGAAGCCGATTTTCTTTCCGTCGGGGCGCCATTGCGGGCTGTATTGGCTGTCGTTGCTCACAACCAGCACCTTGTTGTCGCTGCCGTCGGCGTTCATAATATATAAGGTGGAGCCGCTGCGGTTTTCAGGCACGCTGTAGTAGGTCACAGCATAGACGATTTTCTGATGGTCGGGCGAGATGCTGTAGTCGCCGATGCGGCCCATGCTCCATAGCACTTCGGGCGTCATGATGTCCGATTGCAGGGTAAGCTCTTTCGGCCCGATTTTCTCTTTTGTTTCGGTTTTTGCTTCGGTTGTCGAAGTGTTTCCAGGTTTTTGTGTGTTGCACGATACGATTAAACTGGTAATCATGGCTAACAGGAATAGGTTGAATTTTCTCATATTGAAATAGGTTTATGAATTGTCTGTAAACTGCATCTTGCCCCGCATAGGGAAAGAAACACTTTTAATCCGAGGGACTACATCCCAATAACCTTCGATTGTATACATTGTTACTCCTTGGATTTAACCCTGCAAAGATATGCAAATTCTTCACATGTAAGGAAAAAAAGACCAGTTCTTTATTTCGGAAAGCGATAGGATTCTACGGGGAAGATTCTTGTTATCCTATTGTCACGTTATTGTTACCTTAGTGTTATGTCGAAGTGTCAACGAATTTGATTAGTATTTGAGTAAAGTTTCAGTAGTGTTTGAGTAAAGGGGGAGTAAAAGCTATAGACCAATGCGAGAAGAATTGAAAGAATTGTTTCCAAATTGGGATAAAAGTGCTATTTTTGCAGCACAAACAAACGAAACAATCTCAAAATCTAAATCAATATGAAAAAAGTAATGAAGGCAGTGGCAGCCTTGATGCTAATGACAGCGGTGGCTTGT
>LXOW01263326.1_pt1 | contig 25270 bp, 18 predicted proteins | sample 1368591 | NCBI WGS metagenome assembly LXOW01 (sample SAMN04884650, study PRJNA319009) | bovine gut metagenome | isolation source: Cow rumen | host: Bos taurus | place: Italy: Legnaro (PD) | collected 2014-07-09
CGCAACATATTAATCAGCAGGTCGTCGAAATCCATCGCGTTGGCGGCTTGGAGTCGTGCCTGATAAAGTTCGTAAACCGTGGCTGTTTCATACATCCGCATCTCGCGGTCCTCGCGCAACAACTGCTGGTTCATACCGTATTGCGCCGGACTGATACCGTTATTCTTAGCCATCGAGATTCTACTCAGCACCGCTGCGGGTTTGTACACTTTCTCGTCCAATCCGCGTTCTTTACCTATCGCCTTGAGTACAGATTTGCTATCGGAGGTATCGTAGATGGTGAAGTCGCGGGTGAAACCCAACAACTCCGCATGAGGGCGTATGAGGCGCGTACATACACTATGGAACGTACCCATACACAGGTAGCGTGCGTCTGTGGAAGAAACCAGTTTTATGATGCGCTCTTTCATCTCCCGCGCCGCCTTGTTGGTGAAAGTGAGTGCCATGATACTGCTCGCCGGCACACCCTGCTGTAACAAGTAAGCAATACGGTAGGTGAGAACGCGCGTCTTGCCCGAACCCGCACCGGCTACAATCAGCGAAGGACCTTCCGTGCAGGTCACCGCTTCGCGTTGTGAAGTATTTAATTGATCCAGAAAATCCATTGGTAGTGTTTATATGCGCCGAATAGCTGCCAGATGATGGGTATAAGCACCTTGCTCCGCGGAGAAAATACCGGTCTCATCGAGTTTCTCCACTTTCACTCGACCCGAACAGTGAATCACCCGTTCGGCATCGATGACGATGCCCACATGACTGACCTTGCCGTCCTCATGGTCAAAGAAAACCAAGTCTCCTGCTTGCACGTTCTCTAATTTCTCAACCTCCTGTCCCTGCGTCACTTGTTCGCTTGCATTGCGAAGAAGCGACTTGCCGAACAGACTCATTACTACCTGTGTGAAACCCGAGCAGTCCATCCCCATCGCATTCTTGCCGCCCCAAAGATAAGGGATATTCAGGAAGAAACGAACTGTCTGTAGCAAGTTCTCTTGATTCATCTCCCGCGGCGCAGTAAGAACCATCGAGGGGTCGATACGAAAACCTACACCCAGTACCTCAAAGCGTCCTTCTTTATACTTCGTCAGCCGTGTACCTGCCGTCAAAGGAATCGTCTGACCATTGTTCTCGCTTACGGCGTACGCCATAGGCATCGCAACCATCGCCGCGTCTTTCAGCGCCGTACAATAACTCTTCTCTTCCTCCGCATTCATCGGCGCAATCATCTTCGCGTCCACCCATCCTTCCTGTCCGTCAGACAGCAGTTTGATGCGATTCCATCGGGGAATTTGCTCTAAGATCGTGCATAACTCGCCGAAGAGCATTTGAGTACTTTGTTCCGCGCCTTCGCGAGCTTCTGTCCGAACAGGCACGACACTATGTAGTGAGAGAGCATTCATAACTTAGAAAACCGAATTAGTAGGATAGTCGAAACAACGACAATCGTAGTTCTTGTGAATGTTTGGTTTTTTGTGGTGTATTTTCTTCTGTGGTTGTTCGCCAATCGGGAACAGCCAAGTAGCACGAATGCCAACCACGATATTTCGAAGCAAACCGGCATCGCTGTCGGCGGAGGAGTACACATGGTTCATAGTTACGTGCATGTATTCAGACACATCCCATTTCGTCTTGGTCTCTGCGGTCGAGTTGTCCAGCACGTTTAGCATGCCTATTTCGGCAAATGCTCCAAGGCGAAGCAACCGATCTACTCCGTACGCGCTTTTTCCGATAGCAAAAGTACCTCCTGCCTCCACCAGCAGACGGATATCGTTTTTGTATCGGATATGTCCTTTTGTGGACTCCGGTTCGAAGTCATGGTAACCATGAGTGGGCATATCGTCAATATAGTCGGTATAGTATCGATCCCCGTAATCCGCCGCAGAAGCCATCAGTGCCGTCTGGTGCGTTGAGGAAACGAGCGATAGACTGTATTGTGCACCCACCATCACATAGAATGGACGCATCTCAAAACCCACCATCACCGGGGTGTGAATCCATAAGGTCGAACTCCAGTCACAGCGATTTTTCAATGCACCGAGATAGACAAACGGGATTCCGCGGGTGTCTATCATATGAGGGGCATATTTCTCTTCCGCAACCGATACACGCGGGTGTTCGCCGCTCACAGCCGCTCCGATACTTAGCAGAAAATGCTCATAGCGGTATTGGTATTGTAGCGTGATACCTTCGCCTACACCAAAGAGCGGCTTGATCGCCTCGGACTGGTCCAACTGAATCGGAGAAGAAAGGGAAGCGCCAAAGCCGAGATAATGCTGCGCAAAGCTCGTCTGCGCCACCAATATCATTATTATGATCACCCGTATCCGTTTCATCTCACTATGATCTTAATCACTTTACGTTTCCCAGATTGCGATACTGCCTCCGCTATATAGATGCCCGGTGTTCTCGGGGCTTCTACCGGCGTGTCCCCCTGAACGAGAGTGTGTCTGCAAATTCGTTCTCCCATCAGGCTATAGATCGTCAGCACTGCATTCTGCGACACAGACACACGCAGCATCTCTCTCTCTTGCGCGATGGATAGATTGATGTAGGCGGTGTCTTCAATCGGATAAGGGAAACTATCTATCTGCTCGACGATAGTAAGCGGGCAGGTTAATAAGGTTATACCACTTTCCTCGTCTGTCAGCATCGCGCTGTATTGATCACCTACCTTGAGGGGCTGATACAAGTACGGTCCTGTTTCTCCTACCAGAGGATAACCGTTCTTATACCATTGAAACGCATCTTTCTTGAAATTATATCCGCCGTTATACTTGCTGGTCAGCACGAAGATAGCGTCCATCCATCCCTGCTCTAAAACTGTCGAAGGGAAGAGCAGTGTAAACGATTCAAAGGCGGTGTATTTAACACGGTCACGGAATAGCAGTTCAATCTTCATCGAGAAGTGACCTGCTCTAATACTGTCGAAGGGGATACTAATGGAGTCATTATCCAGCGAGCAGACGGTGTCCCTAAAACCGGCCTGTAGTGCCGCAGCATCAAACGTCAGCCGTGCGTCTGTCAGAAAGCCGGTATGATGTACCACCATCTCAAACACGCCTTCGCCCGCACATTGCGGCTCGGAGATCTGGAAAGTCACATTCTCCACTTTGTTCTCCAGCACTTTCAGGTGGAGCGTGTAGATACTGTCGCATCCATGCGCCTTAGTCGTCGGGTTCCACTCATACGTGCCCGAAGTGGTGTACGTTTCTCCATCCCTATTCCACGTATACGACTCGCCCTCAATGATAGTGTCCGTATCCGCCGGCATGTCATAACTGGGCCATTCGATTAGCGTTAGCGTGACGATGCTGTCACAATACGGAGCAAGTTTTGAAGTGTACGTGTGTGTGATAGGCATATCCGCGACAGTGTACTCTATACCGTTCCATTCAAACGAAGATCCTTGACAGTAAGAAGCGATTGTATCTCCTATGAGTTCCGGTCGTTTGATAGGAGAGCGATAGGATGCCTGATGCGGAGCATTGTCCTTACAACTTTCTGCACCGACGAAATATGCCTGGAAGGTATGGGAAGCCACCGGATCCTCCCACGGAAGATCATGAAACGTCCAAGTAGCGGAAGTAGCGGCATATGCTGCATCAGTGGACACCAATCTCTTCTCATGGCCGTTCTCATCGGTAATAATCAGGTCGTGATCTTGTGAGTTGGTGTACTGCACCGTCACTTTTACCGCATAATCTGTGTCTCCGCATTCATAAGGTATTACTTCAGCCTGAGTGGAAAGTATTTGCGGTCCGTAAGGCGCAGCAGGGAGAGACATACTTGTCGAACATCCGTGTGTACCACTGAAAGCCACATGCAGCGTGTGACCACTTGTCCCGTCTGCCGGCAGGTCTTTGACTTTCGCCGTAAGGGTTTGTTGAATATTACTATTTGGGATGAAGTTCAGTGTAGCAGGGTCAGCCGAAACACCATCTACATCCACGGACAGTATTCCGTCTTGGTTGGTGTACTGAATGACAACATCCAGGTCGTAAGTCGTCTTGTCGCAATCAGTGTTGACGATCTTCGGAGTGACGTTTATTTCGGGTTTTGCAGGTGTGTTAACTGGGACAGTTTCTGCATAGGTTGGTTGGTCATCGAAATATACTTTGAGGGTGTGGTTACTGCTAAAGTCGAGGTTCAACGAAATAGGCTCAGTTCCGTCACCGGTAAGAGTGTTGCTGGTAAAGAGGTTCGTGCCATCTTCTTGGACAACGATAAGCTTCGATCCCGACGCTTTTAGATAGGCCACATTCAATGTAACATGAAATGTGGGAGCACCACAATAATAGTCTGGTGGTGTTAACGCATAGGAGAGCGAACTGATAACCGGCTGGTTTGCTAAAGGGATGGATACGGATCGTTGGTCACTGCAGGTATGTGAGTTGCCGACGTTAATGGTGTGCGTCTGCCCATTCGCAGAAAGACCCGTAAAGGTAACTGTAGCTGACTGTTTGGTCGGACTGTTGGGTATGAAGCTCGGCGTGATGCTTGTAATACCGTCTATATCCACCGAAAGTGCATCCATGTTATAATAATCGAACGTGACGGTGAGATTATAGGTAATATAGCCACTAAGGTCTGTTACCTGTGTTAGTGTACGAACGATATTCTCAATTCGCGGTTTAGCTGGCGAAACATAAGGTCCCAGATGATAATTCTTACAACTGTCTGCACCCTCGAAATACGCTTTGAAGGTATGTTCTGCGACTGGATCCTCCCACGGCATGTCAAACGTCCACGTGGCCTTGGTCGGGGTATATGCAGCATCAGTGGACACCAATCTCTTCTCATGGCCGTTCTCATCGGTAATAATCAGGTCGCGGTCTTGGGCATTCGAGTAATTGACCGTCACTTGAACCTTATAGTAGTCATCGCCGCATTGGTAGTTCTGCACTTCCGCTGTCACCGAACGGATCTCGGGACTGTAGGGCGTCTGCACATCCGTCACCGTATAATCGCAGTCCAGCGTCGCGTTCTCCGAATAGACGCGCAAGTTGTGAAGCTTTCCGTCTGCCGGCAGGTTCTTGAGCGTATCGGTGGCTGTTTGAAAATCGCTCTCGTTATAACTGAGCGAAGAATAGTTTGCATCCGTCCAATCCGCACCGTCCCATTCGTATCGTAGTTGGGAACCCTTAAAGGCTTTGTACTCCGTGGCAACTTGCAGATCGAAAGTCGTCAGGTCGCACTGCACATTCAGTGCTTTCACTTCCGGTTTTTTGATGATGGCAGGAACACCCGGAGCGGTATACGTGGTGCTGTAACTGCCGCCTTTATCCTCTCCGTGATGGTCATAACGGATGATTTGCGCCGTCAAAGTATGCACCTTCCCGTCTGCTTTCAGCATCGGATATTCGGTACTCGAAAAATGGAAAGTAATAGCATCCGGATTGAGAGCCGGATCAATCGATATAGGAGTAGTGAAGAGATCGCCGTAGATATTATCCGTCAGTTGCAAACTAATTGGGTATTTGTCATTAAGTGTGGAGTAATTCACCGTCACATCCATCGTAAATTGGTCATCGCCGCACTGTGGAGTCTGAGTGATAGCGATATCAGACGGATTGACTGTCACCGGTTCTTCGAAGATATGCACCACGAACCGCTCACAGTTTTTGATGGCTTGAGAATGAACGGAGATTGCTTGGAACTGTATGTCGTCCAGCGCAAAATCATTACCTCCCGGGTTCGCGCTGTTATTCAGGTCCCGAACCATAATCTCCACGTTGGTCGCATCAACTTGAGAAGCATACACATGCGAATTCTGGTGCCAGATATTATCCTTGTACTCATTTAAGTCGATAGGATTTCCTAATAGTTCCTCTGTGCTCCACGAGCCGTCCGCTTTTTGGTAGCGGATGGCGAATTGTAACTTAGCGGCATTGTTCATCTCGCCGTAGTTGTTGATGTTTGCCACCCAGAAAGAGAACATATAGTTCGTCCCTTTGTCTAATTTCAGGTCTGGACTCTTGTTTGAATCAACAAACCACGCTTTCTTGGAACCGCTGTTATCGGCGTCGAATAGCGCATAACGGTCGTCGGGAATGGAGGTGTTCTTCGGAGTAATCTTCTTTGTGAACCGTTTCCAGAATTGATTGGCATCCGTCACGATGGAGAAACCGCCGAACAAACTGGCACTACTACCTTCCTTAAATTTATCATAGAAATCACTTCCGGTGGTCACATCCTTGCCCCAGAAGTTATAGTCACTGATGGCAGAACCAGAAATGACATTACTTCGCTTAACGGTGCCATAAAAACTTTCATCGGTGGTAGCAAAGTCCCCGTTTTTAATTAGGTTACCCGAAGGGGGAGGCGTCGGTTCGAACTCGTAGTATGTATATACCAATGTGGTATCAAAGTCATAGGACTCGGTACTACGCTCATGGTCGGTCGTGTTGCCATCATGCCATTTGAATCCGCCCGCTCCGTCTGTGCTTGGTTCCAGGGTATAGGTCTCATAATGCGGGATGGTGACGATAGTGGGTGCCACTCCTGCTTGAATAACAGGCGCATCATACGCATTGGACTCACGACTATAGTCGGTATTCAAGAAACGTGCAGTAGCTTTGATGCCCGTCGTACCGTCTGCATACAAATTCGGAAGACTGAAGATAAACGGCGTTGTGGGGTTATAAAAGTCCACATAATGTTCGCCTTTGGCATCCTTGACGCTAATACGCAAGGTCTTACCCGAAGCATCTCCAAAAGCTACTACGCCATCTAAGGTGTAGGTACTATCCACCGCATTGACACTCGAGGTCACCACGCCGAAATCGGTGATCTCGCATGTCGAAGAGCAGTTTTTGGTGACCGCTATCTCAATGAATCGTTGTTTGTTGCGGTCTTGTGTGGAAAGAAAATAATACGTGTGCGTTCCCTGACTGCCGATCGTCTCGTTCAATCCACCCGGACCGTCAAATCCCCAGTTGCTTTTAGAATATGGGAGTTCCTTCCAACTACCACCATCCCACTTATACCAGGTGCGTGTTTGATTATAGTCATATCCGTCCGTTTGATTGATCAGGCGGGGCTGCAACGACAACGGATCACCCTCGGACTGCGGGCATACCTGCACCACTTCCTTCTCGGCGAGGTCAATCGCTGAAGCATAACGGGGATTGGCAGCAGGACGACAAGGACCGAAATCATTACTCCAATGCCATTTATTGTTCGGATGATACTCCGCTTCCTTGTACTGGTAGAAATTATCCAAATAATTTTGGTTAGCAGGAATCTCAATGTCCGCAGTCTTTTGGACATTGTTATTTCCGTTATTATGCACATTGTTCCAAGCGGGATTGCTGTGCACCTTGTTTCGCGTTAGGATCACATGGGTCCAATCGCCTGCGGGAACTCTAATTAAAAGTACACCCTCGCACTCCGATATCGCTTCTTCACTCCAGGCCGACAAAGAAGTCCCGTTTTTGAAGAAATACGCGAATAGACCGGCGTCGGTATTTCCGTACCAATCCCAGTTGCTCGGGTGTTGGTTGGCATAAAGCACATCCCCTTCGTTGAACACGCGCGCATTGGCAGGCGCTGCCCACCCGAACAGAGCCAAAACGAATAGGATAGCAACGATAATATGTGTGCTACCCTTTCTTACCATACCTCCTGCGGGTGATCGGATTCCTTCTTGGGGTAGTCTATTGAGTAATGCAGTCCGCGGCTCTCTTTGCGCTCCATTGCCTGACGGGTGATGAGATAGCCGACGTTAATCATGTTACGCAGCTCGCAAATCTCCTTATCGGCCTTCACGCGCTTGAAGAGGTCTTCAGTCTCTTCGTACAGCAGATCCAAGCGCTCCCAGGCGCGACGCAGACGCAGGTCTGAACGCACGATGCCGACGTAGGTGGACATAATCTGACCTACTTCTTTGACGTCTTGAGCAATCAGCACGCGTTCTTCGTTACTCAATGTCCCCTCGTCATTCCATGCCGGGATTTTCTCGTTGAAACCATAGTTGTCAATCACGCTGAGACTGTGTTTAGCAGCCGCGTCAGCATAGACTACCGCTTCGATCAAAGAGTTCGATGCCAAGCGGTTACCTCCGTGCAAGCCCGTACACGAACATTCGCCCACCGCATACAGACGACGGATAGACGATTGACCATCCAAATCCACCTTGATACCGCCGCACATATAATGCGCACACGGGGCAACAGGGATATACTGCTTCGTGATATCAATACCGATACTCAGGCACTTGGCATAGATGTTCGGGAAATGATGTTTGGTCTCTTCGGGATCTTTATGGGTCACATCCAGGCATACATGATCGATGGCATGAATCTTCATCTCGTTGTCTATCGCCCGAGCCACGATGTCACGCGGAGCAAGACTTAGACGCGGGTCGTATTTCTGCATGAACTCCTCTCCGTTCGGCAGTCTCAGAATACCTCCGTAACCGCGCATGGCCTCCGTGATAAGGTAGGCAGGATGGGTCTCTTTGGGATTGAATAGACTAGTCGGGTGGAATTGCACAAACTCCATATCTTTTACCAACCCTTTTGCTCGATATACCATCGCGATGCCGTCGCCGGTAGCAATCTCGGGATTCGTCGTGGTGGCATATACTGCACCCGTTCCACCGGTAGCCATCAACGTGATACGACTCAGATACGTATCGATCTTCTGTGTCTTGGGATTTAGAATATACGCTCCGTAACACTCGATATCCGGAGTCCTTCTCGTTACACGAACACCTAAATGGTGTTGCGTAATAATCTCCACAGCAAAATGGTTCTCCAGTACGTCGATATACGGATTATTACGCACCGCCGCCATCAGGCCGCGTTGAATCTCTGCACCGGTATCATCGGCATGATGCAGAATGCGGAACTCCGAGTGCCCCCCCTCGCGATGCAGGTCAAAAGATCCGTCTTCTTTCTTGTCGAAGTTAACACCCCAGTTAACGAGTTCTTCGATACCTTTCGGCGCATTGTGTACAACCTGCTCCACGGCAGCAGGATCGCTCAACCAATCGCCGGCAACCATCGTATCGTGGATATGCTTCTCGAAATCATCCACCAACAGGTTCGTTACCGAAGCGATACCGCCCTGTGCCTTGGCCGTATTAGCCTCCTCTAACGTCGTCTTACAGCACAACGCAATCTTGTATTTTTCTGCTCGCGCTACTTTCAGCGCAAAACTCATACCGGCTACTCCGCCGCCGATAATTAAAAAATCGTATTTCTTAGTCATATCATCTTGCCTTGCATAGCGCAAAGACACTAAATGTTGCTCCTCTAAATTTCTTCATCGCCTTGAGGTAACTGCGCATCGTCTCGCCCGTCGTGATCAGATCATCCACGACCAGTATATGCTTATGGTACATCTGCTCCGGATGATTGACGGCAAAAGCCTCTTTGACATTACTCTTTCGTTCTTCTCCGCGCTGCAGCGCTTGCTTGGGTGTATTCCGCGCACGCGTAACATGCATCGTGTCCATCGGGATTCCCGTGATGTCACTGATGCCTCTGGCAATGTACTCCGCTTGGTTGTAACCTCTTTCTCTCAGGCGTTTTGGATGTAACGGCATAGGGATAATCAAGTCGATTCCATCGAAGAAATCTGCATATTGCATATCCATCGCAGCCTGACGTCCTAACCAATACCCAATCATTGGTTGATCGGCATATTTCATCTTGTGTACAACCGATTGTATCGGGTGTTCTTTCTCATAGAAGAGAAAGGCGGCAGCACGGTCTAAATGCATCACTCGTTTGGCTGCAGCCTTCGATTGCTCTTCACCCCATAACACCATCTCTGTGCCATTCTCCCGCAAAGCAGCTTGTTCGGTGCGGGGCAGTGATGCGGCACATGACTCGCATAACTGCCCTCGCATCGCCTTTTCTCCGATATACCTACCGCACATCGGACATATTCGCGGGAAGAAGAGACTACAAAGTGACACCGTTCTTAAAGATAGCTATCTCGTGATAACCGTTCTTCTCGTTGTTGGTCTTGGCGCCGTTTGCCACCTCAATCACGAAGTCCGCAAAGCGTTTTGCCACCTCTTCCATCGGTTCGCCTTCGGCGATGACACCTGCGTTGAAGTCAATCCAGTTCGGTTTGTTCTTATACAGATTCGAATTGGTGGAGATCTTCATCGTCGGCACATAGGTGCCAAAAGGCGTACCGCGACCGGTTGTGAAGAGTACCATATGACATCCGCACGAAGCCAATGCCGTCGATGCCACCAGGTCATTGCCCGGTGCGGAGAGTAAGTTCAGTCCCTTCACCTGCAAGCGTTCACCGTACGGCATCACACCGCGAACCAGCGACTTGCCGCATTTCTGCGTGCATCCCAGCGCTTTGTCTTCCAGCGTCGAGATACCACCGGCTTTATTACCTGGACTCGGGTTCTCGCCTACGGGTTCTCCATGACTCAGGAAATAATCCTTGAAATCATTAATCAAATGTACGGTTTCATCGAACAATTCTTTGTTCGCACAACGGTCCATAAGAATCGTTTCTGCACCGAACATCTCCGGAACTTCAGTCAACACCGTTGTTCCACCTTGTGCAACGAGCCAGTCACTCAGACAACCGAGTAGCGGATTGGCAGTGATACCACTGAATCCGTCACTTCCACCGCACTTCAAACCTACGCGTAGCTCACTCAGAGGAACAGCCTCACGTTTGTCATGTTGCGTCTTCGTGTATAAATCCCGCAAAATCGGCATGCAGTATTCCACTTCATCGCCTTGGATCTTCTGGGTTACAACGAACTTTACGCGGTCTTCGTCTATCTCACCGCAGAATTCCTTGAAAACGTCGGGCTGGTTGTTCTCACAGCCCAGACTGACAACGAGGATAGCGCCTGCGTTGGGGTGATGGATCATGTCACGAAGGATCTTCTTCGTGTTCTCATGATCGTCGCCCAACTGCGAACAACCGTAGTTATGCGTGAAAGCAAAGATATTGTCCGCACCGGTCTCTTGACGCAGACGTTCCGCGCATTTCTGGATGATACCGTTCACGCAACCTACGGTCGGGATGATCCATACTTCATTGCGGATACCCACCTGTCCGTCTTTGCGGCGATAACCCATAAAAGTGCGCTTTTCATCGGGAATATTCAGCACTACGTCTTTCGGATGATACTCATATTCCAGCAGTCCGGCGAGGTTGGTTTTGATATTGTTCTCGTTCATCCACGAGCCGGCTTTCTTTGCCTCTCGGGCATGACCGATCGGAAAACCGTACTTGATGACGTTCTCGCCCTCTGCGAGATCCTTGATGGCTATCTTATGTCCGGCAGGCACGTCCTCAAGGACTGTGATCTTCTTGCCGTCCACTTCAATAACCGCACCTGCGGATTGCGGTTGTATTGCTACCACCACATTATCCGCAGGATTGATTTTCAGAATATTCGTCATATTAGAGAATCGTTTTAACAGTTTCGAGCATACCCTTTGCTTCGATTTCATCGAGGAATTTTACAACGAGATCGGTCAGACCCGGGATCTTATTGAGGTCCTCTTTGCTCTCTTTCCAGATGATGTCGGTTGCACCGAGCACACCTTCTGCCACCTTGCGGGTGTCGCCGGTAGCCCAGAGTTGTTTCAAGAGGTCCATGATCTCCTGTGCATCGTTCGGCTCGATCGGCGCACCGTCTTCGCGAACACCGCCCTTGTAGTACTCGATGATGGCAGCCAGACCGAGAACCAAGCCCTTCGGCAACTCACCCTTGCGCTCCAAGTAAACCTTCAAACCCGGCAGGTCGCGTGTCTCGAATTTCGGGAAGGAGTTCAGCATGATGCTCGTTACTGCGTGATCCACGTACGGGTTGTTGAAACGCTCCAGCACGCTCTCGCCGTAAGCTTTCAACTCTTCCTTCGGCAAGTTAAGCGTCTCAAGCAATTCATCGAACATCACTTTGTGGATGTATTTGCCCAGAACCTCATGGTTGCAAGCGTCGCGAACGATGTTCACACCGCTCAGATACGTAACCGGACTCAGTACGGTATGCGGGCCGTTGAGCAGCGTCACCTTGCGCTCGTGGTACGGTTTCTCGCTCTCTGCGATCAGCACGTTCAGACCGGCTTTGTTGGCAGGGAACTCAGCCTCGAGCTCTTCGATAGACATGTTCTCCGGTTTCTCGATCACCCAGAGGTGGAAGATCTCAGCTTGTACAACGAGGTTGTCGTTGTAACCTACTTTCTCTTGGATGGCTGCGATGTCCTTGCGCGGGAAGCCCGGAACAATACGGTCTACGAGGGTAGCGCAAACGTAGTTGTATTTCTCGAACCACTCCTTAAAGCCCTTATAATCAGCTCCGAAATCGTCTTTCCACAACTCGATATACTTGCGGATACAATCCTTCAGGTGGTGACCGTTTAGGAAGATCAACTCACACGGCATGAAGATCAGACCCTTGGTCGGATCGCCGTTGAAGGTCTTATAACGACGGAAGAGCAACTGAACCAACTTACCCGGATACGAACTTGCGGGAGCGTCGGTGAACTTACAACTGTCATCAAACGTGATACCTGCCTCGGTCGTGTTCGAAATGACGAAACGGATCTCCGGCTGCTCTGCCAACGCCATGAATGCCCAGTTCTGCGTGTACGGGTTCAGCGCACGACTGATCACGTCAATACGCTCCAGACTGTTTACCGCCTCGCCTTTGAGACGACCCTGCAGATTCACATGATACAAGCAGTCCTGACCGTTGAGCCACTCTACCATACCTTTGTCAATCGGCTGAACGACAGCTACCGAACCGTTGAAGTTCGTCTTGGCGTTCATGTTCCATACAATCCAATCCACGAATGCGCGGAGGAAGTTACCTTCACCAAACTGGATGATTTTCTCGGGAGCGACACTCTTCGGCGCGGTCCACTTGTTCAATGCTTTTTTTGCCATAGTTTTTAAGTATTAAATGATTGATTTTTGTATTGCCCATACTTTGCGCTGCAAAGTTACGAAAAAAAAATGATATACACAAGAGAAGAATTGCTTTTTACACAAAAGTTGTCAAAAATTTGCGTATTTCAAAAAAAAGCAGTACTTTTGCAGACGTTATGAGGTATACATTCTTATTTTTGTGTGCACTCGCACTAATGGCTTGCAACAGACCTTCGCGAGTGGAGCGGTACAAAGCCGACAAACACCGGTCGGACAGTATTCATCTGGTGGAGCAGACAACGAGTCTCGCCTATTACCAATCGCAATTGGAGCAGTTGATGCCGAAAGCAGATAGCCTCTTGCCGTATTTTACCTATGAGAAGAACGAGAAATATCAGGATCACGGGTACTATGTGGTGAAGGGCAAACAAGGACTTCGCGTCAAAGTGCGAGACGACGGAAAAGAACCGATACTACTGTATCGAGATGGTAAACGGTTGGACAAAACCGACGACCCGATCTTTGAACGCGCAGAGCACCTTCGAATCGTGATTTCTGATATCAGAGAATGTGAGAAACGTATCGCTCGCACCTCACTCGAAGTGCAAAAATACGAGAAAAGATTACAAAAGCAATAAAATATTTGCATATTTGCAAAATATTTTGTAATTTTGCGCCGCAAAATATGTGTTGATATATGTCAGAGAGTAAATACGAGAGTAAAATTACCTCCGCTCCTTGTTCGGCCGCCCAGATTTATCGCGTGCTGAGCAACATGGAGAATCTGGAGCGTGTGCGGCAATTCATCCCGCAGGACAAAGTGCAGGAGATGGAGGTGAGTGCCGATCGTGTGCGTATGAAAGTGGACGGTTTGGCGCAGAAAATCACCATCGCTATCGTGGATCGCATCGAGAACGATACGGTGAAGTTCGGAGCGGAAGGAATACCAATGGATGCGAATTTCTGGATCCAACTCAAAGAAATCAGTCCGACGGATACGCGTATCAAACTGACCGTGAAGGCCGACATCCCCTTTATGTTCAAAATGATGTTGGATAAAAAGCTGCAACAGGGATTGGACCAGGCGGCAGACATGCTCGCCCAATTCCCCTACGCCATGTGGCAATAAATTAGAATTATGAAAAAGCCAAGAATACACAAAGAAGGACGCGGCTTGATCGTGGGTACCGTGCTGCTCCTGTTTATCATCAATGTACCTATTTATCTCTTCGTACACCCGCATTGGGTATTCGGCATCACGCTCATCCTCACGGCGATGTTGCTGGTGTTTGTGACCTATTTCTTCCGCAACCCCGTGCGCGTGCTAGAGATTGATGACCCCAATTTTATTATCGCGCCCGCGGATGGACGCGTAGTAGTGGTAGAACCGACGGAAGAGAATGAGTTCTTTCACGAGCGCAAACTCCAAGTGTCAATCTTCATGTCGCCTTTCAACGTGCACGCCAACTGGTATCCGATTGAAGGAACGGTGTTGGTAAGCGAGCATCAGAAAGGGCATCATAAAGGTGCATGGCTTCCCAAGTCCAGTACGGAGAATGAGCGCTCGCTCGTTGTGATCGAGACGCCGAGTAAAGTGCAAATCGCCGTTCGTCAGATAGCCGGTGCGATGGCGCGTCGAATCGTTACCTACGCTAAACCGGGTCATCAGGCCCACCGTAATACCCACCTCGGATTTATCAAACTGGGCTCACGCGTGGACATGTACCTGCCGGTTAATACGGAGATGTTCGTCACCGTCGGCGAAGCTGTGCGCGGCAATGAGACGATCATCGGACGCTTGCAAGACGATCCGACCATCAACACCAATGAAGAATAATCGTTTAATCCTTAAAATACCAAAAGTATGAATTTTGAAGAATTATTTGCGCAGTACCCCTGCCCGTTTACCGATGAACAAGTAAAAGCTCAAGTGGCTGACATCGAGGCAAAACATTTCGCAGAGAATAACAATATCGAAGTGTGGAAAGAATGCCTCCACCAAATCGACTACACCACGCTGAGTGCAGACGATACGATTGCAAAGGTGGAGTTCATGGCAAATGCCGTGAATACTTTCGAAGAGAAATTCCCGGGAATCCCGAATGTAGCAGCTATCTGTGTATATCCCGCTATGGCGGAGTTTGTACGCAAAGCGCTCAAAGACCCGAAATTCAATATCGCTTGCTGCTGTGCCGGCTTCCCTGCTGCACAGACTTTCCCGGAGATCAAAGTGGCAGAGACCGCTCTCGCACTCAAGGCCGGTGCTACCGAAGTGGATATCGTGCTTTCCGTAGGTAAATTCCTCGAAGGACGCTACCAGGAGTGCTTCGACGAGATCGCGGAGATCAAAGCTGTTTGCGGCGAACACCACCTCAAAGTGATCCTCGAGACCGGTCTCCTCAAAACCGCAGAGAATATCTGGAAAGCATCCATCCTCTCGATGGCTGCAGGTTGCGACTTTATCAAGACCTCTACCGGTAAGATCAGCGTCAACGCTACGCCGGAAGCTACCTTCATCATGTGCCACGCCATCAAGGCTTGGAAAGAGAAAGCAGGCATCAAGATGGGTTACAAACCCGCCGGTGGTGTCTCGACAACCGACGAGGCCGTACAACACTTCACGTTGGTAAAAGAAATATTAGGCGAAGAGTGGCTCAACAACGAGTGGTTCCGTTTCGGTGCATCCCGTCTGGCCAATAACCTCCTCTCCTCGATTGTAGGAAAAGAAACAAAACATTTCTAATGAATAAGATTCTTTCAAAGAAATTTTTCTCGGACAATGTAGCGGAGCTCGTAGTGGAAGCTCCGCTCATTGCGCGTAGCCGTCGTGCCGGTCACTTTGTGATCATCCGTGTGGACGCTAACTCCGAACGTATCCCTTTGACCATCTCTGCAGCCGATGTAGAGAAAGGAACAATCACCCTTGTGGTCCAACAAATCGGCGTTTCTACGCATAAATTGTTGGCACTCAATCCCGGTGACTCGCTGCATGACGTTGTAGGACCGCTCGGTCGCGCAACGCGTATCGAGAACTACGGCACAGTCGTTTGTGCTTGCGGTGGAGTAGGAGCTGCACCGATGCTGCCTATCGCGGAAGCCCTGAAGAAAGCAGGAAACCGCGTCATCACTGTGCTTGCGGCGCGTAACAAAGACCTGCTCATACTCCGTGATGAACTCGCGCAATGGTCCGACGAGGTGATCATCATGACGGACGACGGTTCTGCCGGTCAACAAGGCGTTGTAACGGTAGGTGTCGAACAAGTCATCAACCGCGAGCCGGTCAACAAGTGTATCACCATCGGACCGGCCATCATGATGAAGTTCGTTGCACTCACCACCGCCAAATACAATATCCCGACGGAAGCGTCGCTCAACACCATCATGGTCGATGGAACCGGTATGTGCGGCGCGTGTCGTGTTACTGTAGGCGGCAAGACGAAATTCGTCTGCGTCGATGGACCCGAGTTTGACGCCCACGCAGTGGATTGGAACGAGATGCTCTCCCGCATGAAAGCTTTCAAAGCAGAAGAGACGGAAGCGCTAAACGCCTATTTGGCAGGCGCTAAAAACGACGGTCAACCGACGGTCAACCGACAGTCAACCGACAGTCAAGGCCAATGTCAGGCTTCCATAAGGCCTGTAGAACCCTTCGAGGGAAAACCCAAAGACCGCGTAGCGATACCCCGTGTTCAGATGCCTGAACTGCGTCCGGAAGTGCGTGTCAAATCGCTCCACGAAGAAGTGAATCAAGGATTGACCTTCGAACAGGCTATCACAGAATCCCATCGTTGTCTCAACTGTAAGAACCCGACTTGCGTACAAGGCTGTCCGGTCAACATCAATATCCCGGGCTTCATCAAGACCCTCGAGACCGGTGACATCCTCGGCGCAGCAGCTGTCATCAAAGAGTCTTCGTCTCTGCCTGCAGTCTGCGGTCGCGTGTGTCCGCAAGAGAAACAATGCGAGTCGCAATGTATCCATCTTAAGATGGGTCACCCTGCCGTAGCCATCGGCTACCTTGAGCGTTTCTGCGCTGACTTTGCCAATCAGAATACTCGGATTAATCTGAATAATCCGAAAACGCCAACCGGTCCGAAAATCGCCGTGGTCGGTTCCGGCCCTGCCGGTCTTACTTTTGCCGGTGATGCCGCCAAATACGGCTATGAGGTGCATGTCTTCGAAGCACTCCACGAGATAGGCGGTGTACTCAAATACGGTATTCCTGAGTTCCGTCTTCCGAACGCGATCGTGGACACCGAGATAGACGGTTTGCGCGCACTCGGCGTGCAATTCCATGCGGACACGATTATCGGAAAGACTATTTCTGTCAAGGAACTCGAAGAACAAGGCTTCAAAGGCATCTTCGTCGGCTCGGGCGCAGGTCTGCCGCGCTTCATGAACATCCCTGGCGAGAACCTCAACGGTGTCATGTCGTGCAACGAATACCTCACGCGCGTCAACCTCATGGATGCTTCCAACCCCGCTACCGACACACCGCTGCTCTATGGCAAGAACGTAGCTATCATCGGTGGCGGTAACACCGCGATGGATGCCGTGCGTACCGCCAAACGTCTGGGCGCTGAGCACGCGATGATCATCTACCGCCGCTCCGAAGAAGAGATGCCGGCGCGTATCGAAGAGGTACATCATGCCAAGCAAGAAGGTATCGAATTCCTCACGCTTCATAACCCCATCGAGTACCATGCCGATGAGAACGGCCGCGTGAACGAAGCCGTACTTCAAGTCATGGAACTGGGCGAACCCGATGAATCCGGTCGTCGCAGTCCGGTGCCTGTAGAAGGAAAAACGATCACCATACCCGTTGACTTAGTAGTCGTAGCAGTCGGCGTTAGTCCTAACCCGCTTATCCCGTCCTCTGTAGAAGGTCTCGAGATCAGCAAGAAAGGAACCATCGTGGTCAACGAAGGTATGCAATCTGCTATCCCGACCATCTTCGCCGGAGGCGATATAGTGCGCGGAGGTGCAACCGTCATCCTCGCGATGTCGGACGGCCGCAAAGCCGCCAAAGCAATGCATGAATATCTAACGTCTAACAACGAAGCGGTCTAACATCTAACAGTGCTAACGGTCTTAACCGCCATATTACTGAGTGTCAATTTCCTGACAAGCCACCCGCTCACCGGGCAGGCAAATATGTCTGTGTTGGTGCAAAACCTCAACACGGGCGAGGTGATTGACACTTACCGCGCAGATAAAGTCGTGCCACCGGCGTCGGTAATGAAATTGCTGACGACCGGTGCGGCACTCGACATTCTCGGACCCGGATATCGTTTCCCGACCGTACTGGAATATACCGGTTCAATCGAGAACGGAATCTTACACGGTGACCTATACATTCACGGCAGTTGTGATCCATCCTTGGGATGGAAAGGCCGCATAGGTTTTCTCGACCAGTGGGTCAAAGCCGTGCAGAAAGCCGGTATCACTTCCATCGAAGGTGCGGTAATAGCTGACATGACTATCTTGGACGGCGATGCGCAGAACCCCAACTGGCTGTGCGAAGATGCGGGAAACTACTACGCGCCGGGTATCTTTGGCCTCAACTACTATGGAAATACGATGAATATTGTGCTCCAAAGTGGTGAACCGGGGACGGTAGCAAAGGTCATCAAGACAGAACCGGCCGTAGAAGATATCGTCTTCATCAATCGTATCCGCTGCGATAAGATTCAGTACGACGGTGCGTTCGTCTCGGGCTTACCCTATAGCCGCGAGCGGTACTTGACTGGCGCAGTGCCTTCTAACTTAGGCACATTCGGTGTCAAAGGAGACCTACCGAATCCGGGTTTGCTCTTGGCGCGTCACTTCGCGGCGCGCCTGCGTGAATCAGGCATCTCCGTAAAACGAGACGCGACCTTCGAAGCCGATTATAATCCCCTGACGCCGCTCCGGACGGAACTCTATATCCATTATTCGGAACCGCTCTCCGAGATCATCAAGGAGACGAATGTGAATAGCAACAACCTCTATGCGGAGTCGTTGTTCCGTTATCTGGGCACACGGTATACCTTGCCGGGCACGATTCATAACAGTCAAGATCTGTTGCGTGATTACTGGCGTCGCCGCGGAGTATCTATCCAGAATGCCATCATCAAAGACGGTTGCGGATTGGCACCCCAAGATGCCGTGAGTGCGCAGACATTCGTGCAACTTTTGACCATCATGCGTCGCAGCCAGAATGCAGACGCGTGGATTGCCTCGCTACCGGTTAGCGGCCTGAGCGGAACACTCAAGAGCTTGTGTCCTCAAACCGAACTGGAAGGACGAATCCATGCCAAAAGCGGAACCATCGCCGGAACAAAGAATTTCGCAGGCTACATTGACATGCCGAATGGTGATACATGGGTATTCGCCATCCTCATCAATTCCGCACCCGGCAAAGCGAAGAATATACAGACGGTGATTCAACAATACCTGCTCGATGTATATAAGCAGCACAAATAGTACCAACTCCTTGGTGAAGGAGCTGTTGGCAAAAGGCGAGTGGCCGCAAACCGAGCGTTATATCTACGCCGGCTACCAAACTGCCGGTCGCGGACAGACAGGAAACGGGTGGGAGAGCGAAGCAAACAAAAACCTCTTATGCTCCATCCTCTTGCCGCCAAACAAGAACCTGTATTTCCTGAATATAGCCGTTAGCGTAGCAATAATAAGACTCCTTGGCGAACCGTTTACGATTAAATGGCCGAACGATATATACTATAACGACAAGAAGTTGGCAGGCATCTTACTCGAAAACGCGATCATTGGCAACGAGGTCAAATATGTGATCGCCGGCATTGGATTGAACGTGAACCAAACGGAGTTTGTCTCCGATGCACCCAACCCTGTTTCGCTGAAACAGATAACCGGCAAAGAGTACAACATTGACCAATGGATGAAAGACCTATTCGAAGCAATAAATAGGGTTTTGAATGAACCCGAAGAACTCGTTTGGTCCGAATACAAAACCCATCTCTATCGCAGGGAAGGATATTGGCCGTTCGAAGATCAAAAAGGCCGCTTTGAAGCGAGCATTGAAGACGTCCTGCTCACAGGCGAGATAGTCCTCCGCGACAAAAACGGCCAAATACACCAATATGGATTTAAACAAATAAAATATATTCTATGAAAAAGAGTATCATCATCACCGGCGGAGCCGGATTTATCGGAAGTCATGTAGTTCGCTTATTTGTGAATAAATACCCGGACTATCGTATCATCAATTTGGATAAGTTGACCTATGCCGGTAACTTAGCAAACCTCAAAGACATCGAAGACAAACCGAACTACCGCTTTGTGCGCGCAGATATCTGCGACTTCGATACCATCTATTCCTTGATGCAGGAAGAACATGTCACCGGTGTCATCCACCTTGCCGCAGAGAGCCACGTAGACCGTTCCATCAAAGATCCGTTCACCTTCGCCCGCACGAACGTAATGGGAACCCTTTCCCTCTTGCAGGCCGCGAAACTATACTGGGAGTCCCTGCCGGAGAAGTATGAAGGCAAACGCTTCTATCATATCTCGACCGATGAGGTGTACGGAGCGTTGCAACTGACTCATCCCGAAGGTATCGAACCGCCGTTCACCACCAAGGCCTCGTCCGGAGAACACCATCTTGCTTATGGTGAAGACTTTTTCTATGAGACGACGAAGTACAATCCCCATTCGCCCTATTCGGCATCGAAAGCCTCGTCCGATCACTTCGTTCGCGCCTTCCATGATACCTACGGCATGCCGACCATCGTCACGAACTGCTCGAATAACTATGGCCCGTACCAGTTCCCGGAGAAACTCATTCCGCTCTTCATCAATAATATCCGTCATCGCAAACCCCTTCCTGTGTATGGCAAGGGCGAGAATGTACGCGATTGGTTGTTCGTAGAGGATCACGCGCGCGCGATCGATATGATATATCATAAAGGTGTCGTAGCCGAGACATACAACATCGGTGGATTCAACGAGTGGAAGAATATTGACATCATCAAGACCGTCATCAAGACCGTGGATCGTCTGCTCGGTCGTCCCGAAGGAGCAGACCTCGACCTCATTACCTATGTTACCGACCGCGCAGGCCATGACATGCGCTATGCGATTGACTCCACGAAGCTACAACGTGAACTCGGTTGGGAACCGTCCCTGCAGTTCGAGGAAGGCATCGAGCGCACCGTACGTTGGTATCTCGACAACCAGGAATGGCTCGACAATATCACATCCGGCGAGTACGAGAAGTACTACGAAGACATGTATAAAAACCGTTAAGTATGAATCTTAAACGAATCCGTATTCGAATGCCTAAATGGCAGGCCATCCGCAGCGCTGATTGGGCCAAAGAGTTACTGATGACCTTCATTGGTGCTACGCTTTCCATTATTCTGACCTTCGGAACTGCCCACTTTCTGGATCAAAAGCAGCAGCGTGAGGATGGTCGCCAAACGGCGATGATGGTGATTCATGATATCGAGAATGCGGCGGAGATATTCCGGACATATTCCAAGCATGAAGAACGGGCTTTTAATACCGCGCAATACGTGCGGGAGAATAAGCAGCATTTCGATGCGATCGATAACGATTCGTTAATAATATTCGTAACGTACGTCACTTCCTCCGCAGGTCAGACGTATATGTTTGATGACTCCAGCGAACGCACCTTCCTCAGTAGTCAAGACGCATGGAAGAATATCGATAACACGACGTTTATTGATGCGGTACAGAGTTTCTATCATTATCGTCGCGTGATATACTCGACGCTGAATAAGGATTATCTCTTTCAGAAACCGGTATCTGACGGAGAATATTACCAAATCTTGCTGCAGAGTTCGAATTGGCAGGAATTAGACACTGCGTTCTACGTAAATTGCGCAAAACAGTTTATGGACCGCAAGGACGTCGAGATGTATGTGAATTATTCGTTCTTCCGCCGCAGGTACTTTAACCAGTATGCGGATGAGTTCCGCTCGCTGGCCAACCGCTGCAAATTTATGATGAATATCTCTGACGAAGAATTGGCGCAGTATGTGCAGAACCAATCGCGCACCGGAAAACCCCTAACAGAAAAGAAACTCATTGGTAAGTGGAAACTCCAGACCTCTGATGACTATGATGCGGTGCGCGAGTATCGAGCGGATCATATTTACACCACATCGTTCGCTCAATATGTCTCTTATGCCTATTTCACGGGGCATCTGATCATGAAATTCACCATGAATGCGGCGTGGGAATTACGCGGCGACACGCTATACACGGAGCAGTTGCCGGAAAGTACCTATGAATTGGATCGCAGTCAGATGCATTATCCGCCGGAGATGGAAGCTGTTGTTGACCAGTTTGTAGAGGCGTGTGAACAAAGCGCTATCGCGTGGGTGGAGCAACGAAAAAATCAAAGCGAACAACGGCATGCCATGTTCGCTTCGATAGATGCTTCCGGTAATAAGATGGAACTCCGTGATAATGAAGGAGCCGTCTATCTTATCCGTTCCGATAAGCCTTAGGCGTCACGCCTACATGGCTCTTGAAGAACCGGTTGAAGAACGCTACGTTGTCAAATCCTAAGTTCAGCGCGATTTCTTTGATCTGCAGATTCGTTATCTTCAGTTGACTCTTGGCGTCGGTGATAATCGCCTCGATGATGATATCGCCTGCGGTACGGTCGCCGACCGACTTAATCGTCGAGCAGAGGTGCGGTAAGGTCAGACGCAGCGCATCGGCATACTGACTCACATGATGCCATTCCTGGTAATGTTGCAGTACCAGTTGGCAATAATCCTGATAGATCTCCGTCTTACGATCCATCGGTTTCACAAGATACTCGTCTTGCTCATGCGCATACTTGGCATAACTGGTTTGCAGCAGATTGAAGATATGCACCATCTTCTCCGAATCGAGCATGGTGGGCTCGGCATTCAGCGCCGCAACAATCGTATCGTACATCGAGCACAACACTTTCGCATGATTTTCACTGATACTTAGCTTGGGCGAATGCAACTGAAGCGCCGAAAGCGACATGCGGTTGTTGATGGTATATTTCTCGAGGAACTTGCTTCCGAAAACAATCCAGTAAACCAGCGCATCATCCGAGAACTCACGGATAAGCAGAAAACTACCCGGCTCCAGAAGCAGTACATCGTTCGCCTTGAAATCATATTCGGTGACGTTGATGGTTGCGTGCGCCGTTCCGCGAACGAGCAACGCATACACGCCGCACGTGATCTTACACGGATATCGACCGTACTCATTCATCAGTTTGCCACTGGCATCACCAATCATGTAGTCGCCGTAAGGGCAGTCAACAATAGGGATATTATTCTCTTTCATCTTAATAAATGTATCAAAAACGGCACAAAGGTAGTACTTTTTTTTGAATTATACAAAAAAATTTGTCAAAATTTGCATATTTAAAGATTTTGCAGTACCTTTGCACCCGAAAATGATATGTGAAGAGATACATAGTGCCATTTATGCGCTTACGGCCAACTATGCGCCGGACCAGGTGTGCGTAGTGATGGATGAGAAAGTCGCTGCTCAGGCAGAATCGATTCTCGATCCTCATTGGGCTACCTTGTGCCTGGCGGTGAGCGAGGAGAAAAAATCGCTTGAGACCGTGCAGCATATCTGGGACTTTCTCTTTGCGCATAACATCACACGCCGCGGCCTACTGATCTGTATCGGCGGAGGTATCCTGACAGACCTCGGCGGTTTCGCTGCGGCTACCTATAAGCGCGGCATCGACTATGTGAATGTACCGACCACCTTATTGGCAATGATCGATGCTTCGACGGGAGGAAAAACCGGCATCAACTACGGTGGTCTGAAGAACAGCATCGGCTGTTTCGCACCGCCGGTAGAGACGCTTATATGGACAGGATGGTTGCAAACCCTTCCCGCCAAAGAGCTACTCAGCGGGTTTGGCGAAATGTTGAAAACGGGATTGATTTCTTCTGACTTATGGGATCAACTCTTGCAATATGATCTCGATACGATGCCGCTTGAGTCGTTGACTCCTCTAATAAAAAAGTGCGCGCGCGCGAAGGAAACGATCGTAGCTTCCGATCCGAAAGAAGAAGGACTGCGTAAAGTACTCAACTTCGGGCATACTTTCGGACACGCGCTGGAAGAGCTGAGCATGGATGCGCATGCCCGTCCGGGTGTCGAGCCGCTCTACCATGGCTATGCCGTCGTGTATGGGATGATCGCGGAGTTATATCTGAGCGTCGTAAAACTCGGTTGTCCCAAAGAACCCCTGCAGCAACTGACGCAAATCATGCTCCATTATTACGGAAAACCGAACTGTAAGTGTTCCGACCGTGAGGCCCTCATCGCCCTCATGCAGCAGGATAAAAAGAACGAGCGCGCAGCGCAAATCAACTGCACGCTCATTCAGCATATCGGTTCGCCGCTCATCAATCAGGTCATCACGCCTGACGAAGCGAACGAAGCCTTAGAGTTCCTCTTCTCTCTCTAACCCCTAACCCTTATACGCCGCCACAATCTGCTTTACCAGCGGGTGGCGGACGATATCTTTCTCATTAAACTCGATAATACTGATCTCTTTGATGTAGCGAAAACGATCCATCGCATCGCGCAGACCTGACTTCTGGGTGGGCGGAAGGTCGATCTGCGTCATGTCGCCCGTAACAATCATCTTACTGCCGAATCCGAGACGGGTAAGGAACATCTTCAGCTGCAGCGCAGTAGTGTTCTGCGCCTCATCGAGGATAACCACTGCATCGGATAGTGTCCGTCCGCGCATGAATGCGAGCGGCGCAATCTGTATCGTACCTTTCTCCATATACTCCGCCAGTTTCGCCGCAGGAATCATATCCTGCAACGCGTCATAGAGCGGTTGCAGGTACGGATCGATTTTCTCTTTCATGTCTCCGGGCAGAAAACCGAGTTTCTCCCCGGCTTCTACCGCCGGTCGAGATAACACAATACGCCGCACCTCTCGGTTCTTGAGTGCCCTCACAGCCAATGCGATAGCCGTGTAGGTCTTTCCGCTTCCGGCCGGTCCTACGGCAAAAAGCAAGTCGTTCTCTTCGTACGCTTTCACCAGCGCCTGCTGGTTCGTTGAACGCGCATAGATAGACTTACCGTTCACGCCGTGCAGAATAAGGTTGTCGGTCGCCTGTTCCTGCGGTTTGTCGCCGTGCAGCAGCATCAGAATATCCTGTTCCGTCAGGCGGTTGTTGCGGATGCAGAACTGCTCGCATACTTGCAGCGATTTCTCGAAGTTCGTGATAGCAGCCTCCGATCCGGTCACTTTCACCTGATACCCTCGCGCCACCACCCGCACATCGGGGTGCTGGTTCTTGAGGCAAAGGATATTCTTGTTATTCACGCCGTAAAAGGTCGGCGTATCGAGGGAGTCGTTGAGAGATAGTATTTGTTCCATGTCTCTTATACACAT
>LXOW01247418.1_pt1 | contig 25246 bp, 29 predicted proteins | sample 1368591 | NCBI WGS metagenome assembly LXOW01 (sample SAMN04884650, study PRJNA319009) | bovine gut metagenome | isolation source: Cow rumen | host: Bos taurus | place: Italy: Legnaro (PD) | collected 2014-07-09
GCTGTCCGTCTTTGTTCTGTACGTATACCGTCATCGGTAACGGCTCCTTTCGTTGAATGCGGAGTGCTTTATGCTGTAAGCCGGCGCACGCCGGGCCGTTAGGTGTCCTTCCCCAATGTTAAAAAGGCTTTTTATGCTCGCCACACTGCCCCTGCCTCTCAGGACTGTTTAATGACAAACCACAGAGCGGCCGATTAGAACGCACGTCTGCCGGTGTGATGACCTTCTTAACGTAGCCTCTGTTTCAAGACTTAGGGTAGTCAGCAAGGGCTTGGTTGTTATTCCAAGCCCCCGGCTTTAGCCGTGAGGCACTGACGCTTGTACTTGTAGAATGTTGCCTGAGATACTCCGCAGAGCTTAATTACGTCGACGTCGCTTAACGTCCCGCCGAACGCTTTGCAATGCTTCCGGATAATCTCTTTGGCAGGGCCTTCCTTTTTGCTGTGCGCAGACGAACCCGCNNATCATCAGGTACTCGTTCACTCCTTCGAGAATTACGTCGACCTTGTCGCCGGTAAGGTTAACCTTCGATGCCAGGGCTGCCTTATAAGTCGCCGTGTTGATATGCGGCTCTTTCAGGAAGACAAGTTCTACGCCTCTTTCGTACAGAGACATATACAGCTCCACTCCCTCATCGGCTGCTCTGGACATACGGGACACGCTATCGAATACAATCGTGTCGCCTTCCTTCACTTTCTTGACGAGCTTATCGAACTCAGGCCTTCCCTGTACGGTTGTGCCGGTGTACACCTCGACGACGAGTTTTGCGTCCGGGTACTCGGCAAGTATGTTTCTCTTCTGCCGCTCGATGTTCTGGGTCGGAGTCGAGATCCGGCAGTATCCGTATATCGTATTTTTCACTGAAAAATCTCCAAAACACTTTAATTAAAACGAACGACTATATTATAGTGTTTTTTTGTCCGAAAATCAAGCCAAAACCGCCATTTTTGCACTANNGCTCCAACTTGCCTCTATCGTCTTTCGTCACGACAACGACGGTGGTAATGTGGTCAAAGGTGCTTCTGTGCGAGAAACGCTCGTTTGTGAGGTTGCTGTCGATGTCGTCTTCAGCATCCTGAACGATCCGGTCGGATATTTTCGACACGACCTTTTCTATCTCGTAGAAGCTGACGACTGTTCCACAGACGGGGCACTGAAGGCAGGGAACGTTCTTTACCATTTTCTGATCGGGCGTCGCGCCGCACCTTCTCGGCTTCTCGCCTTCGGGTGCTACGTTGTGTCCGCACTTGAAAGTGAGGTATTTCCAGAGGTTCGATACGTTTGATTCTTTTCTCGGCATCTCCGCTTACCCCCTTGCACTGGCCCACGGGTCTTCGAACGCGTTCTCCTCGATAATGCGGTCCGGCGTTCTTCCGTCGCCTATGTAATCAACAATCATCTGCGCTGAGGCGTTTCCACGGAAGATGTTATATCCGAGCGTGCCTACGACGGCTACCGGCGTACCGGGTTCGAGTTCGGGCATGCCTTCCTCGACGGCGCCCCACTTGATTGCTTCGAGGTTGCCGCCAATCCACTTGGCGTGCTTGCCGGCCATTATCTTCACGTCTCTCGGTCTGAAGTCGTCGACGCAAATTACCGGCTGCGGGTTGCCCTCGCCGAACGGCTCCATTTTACGAAGCTCTGTAAGCGTACCCGGCACGTCCCTTTCGCTGATAACGAGATCGCATTCAACGTCCGTATGGATAACGGGCTCTATGCCATGTGCTATGCAAACCTCGGTGAACTTTTCGCGGAACGCCGGTATATCTTCCTCGCGGATTGTTAGTCCCGCAGCTCCCGCGTGTCCGCCGTATTTCACAAGCAGATCAGAGCACTCGTCGAGCAGGTTCTTTATGTGGACTCCTTCAACCGATCTCGCCGAGCCCTTGCACTCGTCTCCGTGACCGTTGAACACTATTGAAGGAACTCCCCACTTCTCGGTTATCCAGCCTGCGTGCAGTCCTATGATACCGGGCGCCGAGTCGGGTATGTGTACGACTATGGGACACTGTACCTTCTGCGCCTTTATCTGGCGTTCGATCTCGGCTCTTTCCGAGGTCGTGACCGTCTTGCGTTTGTCGTTTATTTTTACAAGCTGTTCCGCAATCTCTCTCGCCTCGCGATTGCTTCCGTCTGAGATTAGGCATTGATACGCAAGCATCGCTCCGTCGTCACTCATTCTTGACGCCGCGTTAATGCAGGGCCCGATTCTGAATCCGATCTGGTCGGCTGTAATCACCTGATGCGCTGCAAATCCCAAGGGAATGTCCTGCGTGTTTACCTTGTTCATCGCAAACAGCTGGGCAAGCCCCGTCGTCATATTTCCGAGCTGGACGTTCTTCGCTCCGCGTATGTATATGTTCCGGTTGTCCTCGACAAGAGGCATTACGTCGGCAACCGTCGCTATCATAGCAAACGGGTACAGCTTCTCGATTATCTGCGCCGGTTTTCCTTCAAGCAGCCGTTCTGCGAGCTTCAGCGCGATACCGGCTCCGCAATAGCTGTGAAAATCGTATCCGCCCTGTCCGCTCAGTCTTTCGATGTGCGGATTGATTACGCAGTCCGCTTCGGGCAGTATAATCTTGTCCCCGTCTATTACCGGTTCGTGGTGGTCGGTGACAAGCACGGTAAGTCCTTTCGCCTTCGCAGCGGATATCGCCTCGTGCGCTGCTATTCCGTTGTCTACGGTTATAACAAGACCGCTCTCGATCTCGTCAACCATAGCCGTATTCATTCCATACCCTTCGGAGAATCGCAGAGGCAGCCTGACGTCGGGATTGACTCCGAGCTGACTCAGAGCCGTGAACAATATGGCCGAGGCGCATATGCCGTCAGCGTCGTAGTCGCCGATAATCGTTATATGCTCTCCGTCAGCTATTGCCTTATGGATTATCTCGATAGAGTTCTTCAGATCGAACGCGTAAGGGCGATCGGTATTATCTATGCCCGGGCGCTGTGCGCGCAGGTCTGCTACGGTCTGCGCCGTGCCTCTCTTAACAATTCTCAAACGGGTTGAAGAATCCTTCATCGCCTTCGTTCAGGACATCTGTGTGTCCCTGTTCCTCACTTTCTCCAGATAGTTCGGATATTATATCCAGCTCTTCTTCCTCTTCCGGCTCCGGCATGGCCTGGGAATACCATTCCTCAACCTGCATATAGGAGCAGTCGTAGGTATCGTCGATAATGGTATCTATCAGCGCCGTGCAGTGCTTGCGGCCGTCCAGCATAATAACCAGGCGGGATTTATCAAACGGCTCGGTTTCGAACCAGCAGTTGTCGCTTCTCAGTGCCTTGATAAACTCCATAAGCGTTATACTGACCTTGTCGCCGGTCGGCCATTCTTCAAGTGGCTTCTCGTGGCGCACCCAGTTGTACTTGTTGCAGAGAAATATATCTGTTATATACTCCGTGCCGTAGGAATGCCCGAATCTGAGAAACAGTTCGGTAGTTTCCTGGATAATCTCCCTTTCGTATTTATCCAGAGCGGTCGCAAGAGCACGAAACCAGCAGTCGGCTGTATCCAGATCGGCGAGGTTGGCGTTGTTGTAATGGAAATGGTCGTTCTCTTCAGGCATTAAGGACGTCTCCTTCCTTCAGATTGAGAACGGCGTCTGCAATCTCCTGTACTTCGCTGTCAACGGAGACACCGCTTGCTACCGTCTCCGCGTCTGTTTCCATGCCCGGCTTTTTGAGATCGATGTCTGCTTCAGAGCCGACGTAACTTGCGGCGTAGCCGGCAGTCTTACGGACAATTTGCGGCGCCTCGCAAACGTTTACGCGGATAAACTCTATTCCTCTCGGTATTATCTCGGTAACGTAGTCTTCCAAAGCGAACTTCGTACCGCAGGCATCGCACGGTATCTTGCGGAATATCCGGCGCGTCGCCAGATGACCGCGGCAAAGGACGAGATTGCCTCTCGACAGCATATCCGACGCCTGGAGCGCGTCCTTGCCGTAAATCTTAACGTACGGGAAGTCTACCTTCGTGGACATATCGTCCTCAGCTATGAAATAGGAACGCTTGACGGCAATCGGGAAGGAGAGCATTACGTTCTTCTTGTCAAGATCCTGATAAAGCGCCGGTTCAGTTGCAATCGCGCCTATAACGGATATGTTGTTGGAGATTTCCACGGCGGACTTCAGAAACGCCTTTGCTTCCGCAAACAGCAGGTTCTCTTCCTGCTGCGTAAACGCTCCCGTTACAATACCGTGCTCGGCAGTAAGTGAGCGAATCCGTTCAAGGTATATAGGATACACCGCTGTTTTGGTGGCGAGAAATCTCTTCGTCTCCCCGCATTCTGGACATGTGCAGCGTTTTCTTACCTGACTGACTCTCAGAACTCCTTTGCACTGCACTATATCGTACATTCTCAAAGCGTTGATTCTGCGTATAAATACCGGATCCTTCGTCGAGATCCATATCGAATCGTAGTGCAGGCCCGACACATCTATCTGATCGCGGTCTCCGGCAAGGTATGATTCAACATACGAGCGTTTGCCCGTGCATACTATAAGGTTGACGGCCGCCTGTACAATCTCGCCGTCTTTGTTCTGTTTTACACTTGGTGCCTCACCGACGAATCCCGTCAGAAGACAATCGTTAAGTCTCGGCATAGCTGCCTCCATATCTGTTGTTTCTTTCTAATGTTATTATAGCATTTTTAGCCTCTTTTTTTACCCTCGCGCCGATATTTTTTCAGAATAAAAAATCGTTATATAAAACTCCCCTCGGCATTGAACCGGGGGAGTTCTTTTCTGTTCTAATGTTATCTGCCGCCAATTACACCTTCTGCCAGTTCCAGGTCTACGTCCCGGGAAAGCACGCCGGTTCCGGAAAAGAAAGGATCGTCTATTTCCGGACAGATTAACCCCTGAAGTCCGCTCTCAATGACGCCCCCGATATCTGTTACCTCAGGAGCAAAGCTGATTATTTTTGACCCGTGTTCGGAATCTAACATAGTGAGTTGCAGTTCGGGAGCATCGCCTGTCGTTTTATGGAGAGAAAAGGATATGCCGCCACACACAGCGCACATTCCGCTCGCGAACGCTCCGTCCTCAATAGCTGAAGCAATGGTTCCCGCGACTTCGTCTGTCGGGAGTTTTTCACTTAGATCGGGAGTGTCTACCATTAGTTTTGCTGCTGCCCGCATATTTCCACCGGGTACGGTGTCGCCCCATACAATCGCAATCTTCCTATCTTCTATGTCCAGAACGACGTTTTTCGCATTCCCGCCGTCGTGCGTGATGTCCGCTATGCGATTGTCTAGCGTCATCGCTTCGTCTACCGTCAGCTCGGGGTTCTGCAGATTCGAAGGGCCGTTCATCACCTCTCGAACGTAAAGAGAAAACAGTGCAGCCGCGCTCAGCTCAGCAAATCTGTCCGGCTTTTCTTCTTTCTTTTCCTCTTCCCCGACCTGTTTTTCCTCTCTCTCCTCGGTTCCGTTTTGACGTTCGCGCTCCGGCTCTTGGTCGCCAGTTTCGGAACGATCAATAGCTTTCTTCTCTTTTTCTTCCGTCTTTTCGGTCATATAATCAGGAAGCGTACGTGTTTTTTTGAGTTCTGCAAGAATCTCAGCAACGTGTTTCTCTATAAGAGCCTTAACTTTGGCAGGCTCTATGTTGGGAGTTACGGGTTTACCGTTTTCGATAGTGTATTTCAGCGTCTTTCCGTTTGTCAGAACAGCGTCGACAACAAAACGGCCTTTCACCATTTTCACGGCGTAGCTTGCAATTACAAGAGGTGTTTCGGCAGTCTTTTCATCGGTGTCCCTCGCCGCGTTGATAGCGCGTTCGAACTCGGCAATCTTCAGCTTCGGTTTTTCGGCTTCTTGTCCGTCATTACGAACTTTTTCTTTTGCTTTTGCTGGCTCTTTGGGCTTTTCCGTTTCTTTCTTCTCAACGAATCTTGCGCGCATCTTATCCAGGCGTTTCTGAGTTGCCTTCAGCACGTCGGAGGGACAAAGTGATTCCGGATACAGCTTTAGCTCGGACGTGGCGAAAAGGGACAGTTTTGTGCCGTCACGAAGGACAACGTCAATCTTGTAAGTCTTGTTGTTTATAACCGGCTCGCACGCCCTGACCTTATAACTCTTTACAGGCTCTTCCGTCTCGGGAGAGATCTGACGCTCCTTTACAAGCATTGCCTGAAGCTCTTTCGTCATAGCGCCGGCGTTCTTTACCGCCGCGTCGGTTCTCTCGTCGGCTTCCTTCTGCCTGTCGGCCTCTTGCAGCATTTTCTTATATTCGGGCGCCGTCATAAAGATCCGCTGCACTACCCTGACTACCGCAACAACGGCTGTAGTGACTATGCCTACTACAAACTCCATCGCACGGCGCAGAAAGGGGAATCTTATTGTATCTCCCCTGGTGGTATTATCTATCGTATTCTCTTTTTCACTTCTTTTCGACATCTTCTTTTCCTCTCGTTTCTGTCTCGGAATATTTCTGTTCCAGATCGATCAGCCGGTCGCGTAACTCTTTGTTTTTTTCGTCCGTGCTTGATAACAGATCTTCCCTGATCCGCATATATATCTTGCATGCGTCGGTTAGATCTGTCCGTCTCGTACGCGCTATGTCTTGGATAATATGTACCGCAACGGGATTTCTGCACTCGGGCGGCAGAGCTGCGGTCAGCTTCCTGATTATTTCCGCTTCCGAATCTATGTCGGTTAGCAGCTTGTCGTAAACGTTCGTTGCCTCGCTAATGCGCCGCTCGTATTCTTCCTTGTGTCTTTTCAAAGCGCGTCTTCGGTATATGATACGTATGATAAGTGGAGCGGAAACCTTTTCGGCTTTCAAACCTTCGAGCTTGTCCCGGATAGTTCCGACCGCTTTTGTATAAAACTCTTCCGCGCTGTTCTTCATACCGAAAAGACGGCGGTATGATCTTTCGCAATCGGACAGATAGCTAATACTCTGCTGTGTGGTTAACATTTGTCTTTCTCCTCAATGACTTCCGGAGGCGGATCGGACTCGCCTTCCAGGGCAAGTTCAGTTTCTCTCTTCCGCTCCTCTTCCTCGGCTTTCTTCTTTTGCAGAGCAAGAGCTCGGCGGCTTTTTCCGCGCTTATCTGTTCTGTCAAGCAGTGATATGCGAACTTCCGGCTGAGGCGGTTGATCAGGCTGTTCGGAAACCTCGTTATTCTCGACGAGATCCGGAGTATCCGCGTCGCCGTTTTCGTTTTCCGTCGTTTCTTCTGGCTCCGTTGTATCGATTTCCGCCTGTGCTTTGATCGGGACTGGCGGCGGCGTGGTATCGGTTTTCGGCTCCGGTTCGGGCTTCTTTGGTGTTTTTCCTTTCTTATTTTCAGGAGCAGTAGTCAGAATGCGTCTCAGTATATGCTCTATTTCGTCCGGCTTAACGTCGTGTTCATAAACGATTTGCCCTGTATCTCCGTTCACCGCCAGGATGGTGGATATCCATTCGCAAGTCATAGGGCCTGTCGAATCGGTGTAGTACAGACAGGGACGGGTTCCTACGGATATTTTGTATGTTGTGCCACTGATAAATCCCGTCGCCTCGCCGTCGTTTATCAGAGACTCTATTGCGGTTTCGAAGTCCGGTACCCGTATCTGCTTTCCTTCCAGCGAGCTCTCTGCTTTCAGCGCCCTTGCCATTGTAGGATCCTCGCCGAACGTTACCGCCTGAACCGCCGGAACCGCAGCCCATTCGCGCTCAACCGCCGCATCCGGGTGCCGTATATCTTCTATGACCGTTGCAAATCTTTTCGTGACTTTGTCTTCCATATATTATATGTCTCTTTATGTGTGTTTTCTCTGTCTTCTGCAGATATTATAGCATTCAGTTGCCTCTTTTTCCGGCAAAAGCAAATCCAGCCCGTTTTGGTGGGCTGGATTATATGCTGTGTGCAATCATATCAGTACGTTCCGTCCTCGATATCCGAATCGAAGAAGGAAGCCATGTTCTTGCGGATCGCCTGAAGTGTCTGACCCGCGGTTGCAATGTATCTGTCGGTGCTTTCATCGTCGTCTCTCTTCCCGGCAAACGAGCGCATAAGCTTGGATTTTGCGAGGCTTTTGAGCGCCCGGCGTTCGTTAGCCCAGCGAGTTCTCTCATCCATACCGAGCTTCGCGCATATCTCTTTGGAAGACAGACCACGGACGTAGTGCAGAACGAGTTGCTGGTAAGATACTTCGCTGAGCAGAGATCTTGCCTCTTCCCAGAACATCCGGACGGCTTCCATGTCCATATAGGATTCAACGGGATCGTATTCGGGACCCGCCACCTGCATTTCGGCGTGTTCGTCGAGTCCAAGCAGCGGAGCGTAAGCAACTTCCCTTCTCGAAAGAGCCGCCTGAACAACAGCCGTCGAAAGGCCGGTGTCCACCTCGATCATAGCCGGGGTTATCGCGCTCTCATCGACGGTTGCGCTTAGTCTGTCAATAGACTTTGCGACCTGACCGTCTATTCGGGCCTCGTACCTGGTCTCGTGTTTGATGTATTCGCTTATGTAAGTCTTGATCGCCGTTTCCGCAGCAATACGGAAATATGTTGAAAAAGCGCCCTTCTCCGGAGCAAACTGGAACCTGACTCCGAAGCAGTACATCATCGCTTCCTGAACCATATCCGCGCCGTATTTCTTGGAATACTGACCGAATTTGGTCTGGACGAGCGTTTTTATAAGCGTTTCAAGTTCAGATACGAAAGCATTCTCTCCGCGGGTCCTGACAAGCGAGTTATCCGACCGCATGTCCGAGAACATCTTCTCTATCCGTTCCGCGGCTTTGTCTGAAGTCCAACGCGCACCGAAGTACTTGATATCTAACGCGCTGTCAATGGTGTCCGACTTGCCTTCGGATTTCTCATCGCCGTCATCGTCAGAAGGTTCGTCTTTGCCGGAACCGTCTTCGTTGGCGTCGTATTCTCGACCGTCGAGAAGCTCTTCGCTCTCCTCTCCGTAGTAATCTGTGTACATCATTTTCTCGAATCCTTTTTTTTGAGTTTTTAATAATTAGTCTTTCGGGGCTTTGGTCGCAGCTTCGCGCTTTTCGAGATACTCAATCAGCGCCTGCTCGACAACATACTTGATAGTATGTCCGTTCTTTAGGCAGAACGTTTTCAGCCGTTCGCGGAGGTTAGTGTCAATGTTAACGTTGACCGGCTTCGCGTTTTTGGTTTCCATTTTTTCATCCTCGTGAATTTTCTTGGGGTTTCTACAACCTTCTTTATTATTCTACACTACTCCTTTTCGTTTGTCAAGGCTTTTTTCAGAAAAAAATGAGAAAAATGTAGATTTTCCCTGTTTTGCGGTTTTACACAACCGCTTCCGACGTTGCCGCAGCAGCCGCTTCGGCCGCAGCGTGCTCTTCTTCCATTCTAATATACTTATATATCGTCGGACGGGGCTTGTCCAGCAGCTTTGCAATTTCGGTGATTGTCAGCTTTCCGGATCGATACAGAGGCAGTGCGGTGAAAAAGCCGGAAGGAATCTGGTCGTATCTAAGGCGGGGCCTGCCGAGACGGGCGCCCTTGGCTCGTGCGTTGGCAATACCCGACTTTATATTGCGAGAAATCATCTGACGTTCCAGGTCAGCAACCATTCCCATCATCATTATCATACCACGGGTCATTGGATCGGGGTCTTTACTTCGGCAGTCCAACTCAGTTTCACCGATTCTGAGGCATAGCTTTTTCTCCTGCACCAGATCAATTATCTCATTGAGGTGCTGAAGCGACCTGGAAAGCCTCGAAACGTCGGTAACGCAGACAGTGTCCCCCGCCGACACGGCGTCGAACAGTTTATTCAGTTCTTTTCTGGTCTTTGAGGCTCCTGAAGCATACTCGCTGAATACGTGCTTGCGAGGTACGCCCATAAGCAGAAGATCGCGAACCTGTCTCTCTACATCCTGAAGTGTTTCGTTGGTAGAGCAGCGCGCATATCCCCAGATGTTTGCCATTTTTATGCCTCCGTGTGTATTGTTTTGTATACTTAAAATATGGTAGTATTATTGGTACAACAAGGCGCGTAACGATATTATTCGGAATTATTACGCGTTGCTTTCTCCACTTGTGCCGAGACGTTTTTTGAGCTGTTCGACTATGTCTGAACTCTCTGACGTCGCCGGCTTCTTCTCTTCCGTTTCGGTTGACGTCATATAGTCCCAGACTCTGAGCGATATCCAGTCGGAGACGCTTATATGCGAATCCTTCGCAAGTTGCCTCAACCTTTCTACTGTCTCCGAATCAAGCGATACGTTGATCCGTTCTCTCTTTTCTGCCATTTCTCGAATCCTTTCGTGTGTATTTTTGTGTATTTTAACACATATTTGTGAGATTGTCAAGAGAAGTGAGCGAAAAAGAGCGTTTGAAAGTAGTTGTTATTGCTTTTAGTCCGTATAATAAAAGCAGACTCGGAATCAGCCGCGCAAGCGGACTACCGAGAAAAAACATAGGAGGTAAAGCAATATGCCTATTAAGATTTTTCAACTAGCCTCCAACATTGCCAAAGCGGTGCTATAGCTGCTGGCGGTGCTGGGGATTCTCACGGCTCCAGCGGTTGCAATTTTATCGTTGGTTTGCATTCTCGTTGATGTTTCATGCGACATTGCGAGATTTGTCCGCGATAAAAACAACTAATGTGGTTTTCAGGGGGATGAGCAATCACCCCCCGTTTTCTTACATTGTACAAAGAAAAAGCACTCCGAAGAGTGCTCAATCTACTGGTTACCGCCAGCAATTTGTAAAAAGGCTTAACCATTCAACAAGGCTTGTTCAATCTTTAGAACATCTGGAAAAATTAGTTTTGCTCCCTGCCTTTGTAAAGCTAATACCCTTTTGGCTTTTCTAATTAGATCAGCTTCAAGATTTCCTGCAATTGAGACCGGGAGACTTGTGGCGCTATCGATATACTCATTCTTTATATATTTCGGCGTTATAGGGCACATATTCTGGATTAGGAACGCTTTTTCGTAGCCAAGAACATATCCAAAGGTAATTGTATCGCACCGATGGTATCTTTGGATTTTTTTATTATAGATGTTCCAATATTTTTGCACTTTAGACGAAAACGGGATCATCCAATATAAGCCAGTTGATGAATCCAAAAATGCATAGAAACAAGGTCGGTCGTGCGGTTGCCCATTGATTGTGTCCTTATTTGACTCCAATGACATGCCCTTAAAATCGCTATAATATTGATCATCAATAAAATAAAAGTGCCCAACATCCATGTTATATACCCCTAAACAAAGAAGCCCTATTCATAAGAATAGAGCTTCAAACATTTGAACTCGATCTTTTGTTAGTCGCATATCGAGTAGCGACAGACATTTGAGCTCGAACTTGTTTTAGTTGCCTATCGAGTCGCAACAAACATTTGAATAGACTTCCGTCTACGCCTATAGTATATCACAACATTAGCAATTTGTCAAGATTTTCACGAGAAAAATGCCTTATTCGCGAGAAAGCACTATGTTATCGGCTCTATTCAAATTTCGCCACGTAGTTGCTTTCTACCGTAATAGGAGTATCGAGCGTGAAAAGCGTAACTCCGGCAAACGTTACCGGTATCCGAATTACGTAGTCCGCTTTCAGCTTCAGGTTACTGTCTGTCAAAGAGACTTCCGGCATAGTAATCCGGTATGTTTCTTTTGTGCCGCCGCCTTCCTCGTACTTGACTATCGAATCGCCTTCCACTACGCAGGCGCCAAACTGATTTGCAAACATAGTGTCGAAGTCCGTGCTTTCAACCAGTTCGCGTCTCACCGTATCGCTATTGCCCTGCTTTATGCTGTCGTATATGGCGATGCTGTTCTTGACAAGGAAACTGTCAAGGACAATCTCTATATTGTTCCGCGTGTATCTGATCAACGCCATAGTGTTGACGTAGAACATCACCACAGAGGCAAGCATAGCGAACGCCATTACTATAACCGCGGCCTTGATGTAGGAGATACCCCGTCTGTCCTTGAAGACACGCCCGGCTTTGTGTAGGAGCTTTTTCATTATTTCCAATACTTCTCAGACAGCCCGGAGTGAGCAGACGTCAGCGTTATATCGCTCGCTGTGCCGAGGTCCTCATTCCCCCAGCCGAGAATTTTTGCCTGATAAATAAGCGTTACCTTGATCTGATCGCCGAGCTGAACCTTGCTGGAGCCGCTCTGCATGTACTTTGTGCCTGACCAGTCTATCGTCAGCTTGTCCGGATCGAGCCCGAGTTCGGCGCAAAGCTCCGCTTTACGGTCGTTCAGTCTTGTGTCGCCGGTCATACCGTAGGCGGACGCGGCTATTATCAGCTGCTCGCCGAAATATTCGAGCTGTTCGTATGTGGCGAAAAAGCTGAATATGTTGATGAAGAAGGCGACCAGAAGGATCAATATGATAACTATTATTGCCGCTTCAAGATAGGACGCGGTGCCTTTTTTGTTTTTGGCTGCCGTTCCGGCTCTCCGGCACAATGTTTTGACCGTCCTTCTCATAATGATCCCACCTGTCCAATCGACACGCCGATCTCGCCTATAATAACGACAAAGTAAAGGATTATCATGCAGGCAAGGAGTATCATTGAAAGACGCTGGATCTTGCGGGGCATCTTCAGAGCCTCTCTCTTCAGACGCTGCCTTTGTGTATCGGAGAATTCAGCTTCGAGGTTCTGCCAATATCCGGGAGCGTCGTTGCCTTCAAGTATTGAGAGCAACCCCTGGACAACTTCGGACAGCATATTGCTTCCTACGCGTCCGTCAAGACGGATTAGCGCCGTCTCCTGGCTTCCGGTCTGCCAGTCGGCAATCGTTATGGACAGTTCCTCACGGAGTTCCGGACCGGCTGTGTCACGGTAGCTTTCAAGGATGTCCAAAACGTCACGGGACTTCCGGATTCTTGTGCAGGAATCTATTCTCGCGACAAACATAGGAAGCTCGTATTCTATCGCTTCCCTTTTCGCCTGGACTCGTTCCTTGACCGACGTGACGTGCTTAACGTAGATCAGGGCTGCCAGAGCGAGAACGATCAGTGCAAAGAAGGGGGAAACAAAGTACGCGGGAATCGCAAATACCGCAACGATAAGCGCTTTGACTATCGCGTTGGCGATGTGCATTTCGGGAGTAATCTGCATACCGGCCGAGCGGAGGTTGACAAGCATAGCCTCGCGCTTGAACTGGTTCATCCGGATAATACCGGAGATCCTCGTGGCGACACGCTCGCAGAATATATCGAACCGGCTGACCTGACCTTCCTTCTTTGTCCGCGTCATGTTCGTGACGGCACGGACGGTAGAAGAATACGGCATACGGAACAGGTTGGCAAGTATAAGCCAGAGGCCCACGCCTACCAGAAGCCCGGTAATCCCGCGTATTACTATCATTACAATTTGATTCTGCATTTTGCGACCTTACCGTTTGTATTCTATCGGTTTAGTGTACTTTCTCATAAGGATTGCGGTAATCAGAATCGCCGTGCCTACAATGGCAAGAGCGATCTTCCCGGGTATTGACGTCATCAGATATGTGTACCAATCGCGGTTAAGAATATACAGAAGCGGTATATTGAACAGAAGAAGTCCTACCATTGCCCAATATTCGAAGCGGCACTCCTGTATCAGCGTTTCGTGTTCGTTGTTGATCAAGCGGACGTCACGGAGTTTGGTTATTATAGGAGGGAGCGTATCGGAGTTCCCGAAATCGTCCTGGCAGGCTATCAGCGTTGAGCACCACTCGTGGAAAATGTAGTTGTCTACCTTTCCCGACAGCTTGGTTATACAGGCCCGGATGTCCGAGTTGATAACGGTAGCTTCCGTTACGAAGTCCTCGAATATCGTCTTGATCGGCGGACGCAGGAAGGGCGTTACCTCTTCAACGGCAGCTATAATGTCCTGTGTTCTGCAGTAAGACGATGTGATGAGCGACAGCGCCGTTTCAAGGTCTTCGGCTATCCTGCGGTAGTAAAGCGTTACCTGAGCGTCGGCATATGCGAACGGAATCAGGACTCCGGCAAGAATGAACACGGGGAGCAGGAACCAGTTGGACAGTAGCATAGCGATCACTATGCCAAGCACCACCAGCACTATTGCTCCTGTGCAGCACAGAGCAAACATACCTACTCTCCCGGTCGCGGCGAGAGCGTCGCGGGCGCGGAGTATGTATTCGGCAAGCCTGTGCCGCTTCTTCTTGCCCTGTTCGAGCCTTGCTCTGTCCCGGAGCGTGTATTTGGCAGTTGCCATATCCACGACTCCCTGAGCTATCTGGCCCGGCGTCAGGTTAAGAACCAGGAAGAATCCGACGACCATAAGTATGAAGCCGATAATTCGGATCAGGATTATTCCCATTGTTAGTACCTCTTCGTTGTAATTAGCAGAACTGCGCGAGCTTCTTCTTCGGTACGCCGTGCTCTATGAGCGTCTGGCGCAGTCTCGGAGAAATCGGGTTGTCGCGTACGAATTTGCCCGACACTACCGCCTTGCCCTTCTCGTTGATACTGTTATCTTCAATCTCGAAATGGTACAGCTGGCGGTACACAATCTTGCCTTCATCGGTGGTAACGGCTTCGGTGACGTCAAGCACTCGGCGGCTGTTGTCTTCCAGCAGGCCCGTGAACACGACCACGGGAAACGCTTCCGCGCATTGTAGCATAGAGGTCTCGAAAGCTATCGGGAACTTCTTCTGCGTCAGAAGAGATATTCTCGTATAGGCGGACTTCCCTGCCCCCGAGTGTACCGTCGACACAACGGTGTGACCTGTCATAGCCGCTTCTATCGCGGCGTATGCCTCAACGTCTCTCATTTCGCCGACAACAACTATCGTGGGGTTGTAACGCAGCGAGGCGATAACCAGATCTTCCTGCTTAATCTCGTTGCTTGTCCCGTTGGCTGAAGTCGACAGCGTATGTACCACGTTGCTCGTTATCTTCCCGTTTTCGTCCTTGTGAACGAAGTTGAGTTCTCTCGCGCCCGACTCTATCGTGAAGATTCGCTTTGTGTCGGGCATCTGATTAAGCAGCGCGTTCATCAGCGTCGTTTTACCAGTGCTTGTTGCGCCGGCAAATACAACGGATACGCCGTAGTGAACAAGCGTGTCAAGCAAGAGCGCCATATCTTCGGTCAACATTGCACGGTTGACAAGCTCTTCCATAGACATCTTGTCGTTGTGCAGAAGTCTTATGGAAATCGCTACGCCGACGTCTCTGTCCAGGATCGGCGTGATCATAGCCGTAATACGGTTGTTGCCTTCAAGCTGTCCCTGGGCTATCGGACGGGCTTTGTCAATCGTTGTGCCGGAGACGCGGAGCAGTCTTGATACTATGTCCTGCGCGTGCTCGGGAGAATGGAAGTGTATCGGGCTCTTTTCTATCGTACCGTCGCGGCGGNNCGCGGCGGGTGTAGGCAACGTCATTCCAGGCGTTGACGTTGATTTCCTCGTACTGATCCGCAAGTGTCGTAAGATACGGCGTCAGGAACGAGAACTGCCACATTTCCTGGCAGATGTTTTCTACAGTTTCGTCAAGCGGCCACTCCCTGCCCGTCTTCTCGTCAAAAACGATATAGTCGCCCTTGCGGACGTAGTCCTCAACGTAAGGAATGAACAGGTTCTTGTCCTCGACTCTGAGGTATTCGTTTGAATAAGACGTCGATATATGTTCCTGGACGAGTTTGAGCAGTGTCCAGAACTCTATTCTTGTGCCGGTTTCCTGCCCTTCGGCTTCTTCCCGGCTTTTCTTCTTTATAAGGCCCATAGATTATACCGTCTTGCTTTTGATTTCTTTCCTGCGCTCTTTTTCTTCGCGTTTCTGAGCTTTCTTTGCCTTCTTCTCGTTCTCCCACTCGTCGTCGGCGGCTACGAGCTTGAAGAGCTTCTCAAACGCCCTGTCAACTTTCGACCCGGCGACCGGCATATAGAGCTGCCCGTCAGCCATTTGCTGTTTGAGAACTTTCATGAACGGAATCACGGCTTTGCAGCCTTCCATTCTGCTTGCGATCTCGTCAACCGGAAGAAAGATGTCACGCGAGGTGCAGTTGAGTACCTTGACGTGGTTCGGGAACTTGTATTCGAGTCCGTTGTAGAGCGACGCCTGGCTTTCCATATACGCAAGGGACTTTATGTCCGCTGCATACAGCCGAACGACCACGTCCGCCATTTTGATGGCGACCTTCGATAAGACGTTCTCTCTGGCGTTGGAAACGCAGTCCACGATAACGTAGTCCGCCATTTTGGACAGGACGGTGTAGAAATCTCTTGCCTTCGACTCATATACCACCGGATAGGAGTTGATGTTCTCGGACCGGCAATAGCCCATATAGAGCAGATCGGGACAGTCCTCAACCGTGACGCTTCCTTTGAGCACGTCTTTCTCAGCGCAGGTAACTGCGGAAAGAGCCGCGCCTATCGACTGCATTTCGGATGTCGCATAGTTGGTGAACAGCACCTGTATCGAGGGCGTTTCCGGATCCGTCAGCACGCAGATGACCTTGTGCTTGCGGAACTTTGTGATGTATCTGGAGAGCTTGACCGCCAACGTGGTCTTGCCGCTGTTCGGCGTTCCCCATATAGCTACAATTTGTGACATAGCTTATTCGTCTCCCTGATCAATGACCTGCGGCGTCGTATCCTCGCCCTGACCGTTGTAGGACGCTTCCAGCTCGGCAAGTATCGTCTTCTGACGGTTCATATACTCTTCCGCCTTTTCGTCGTCGCGGTGGCAGAGGAATACAATGTGCAGCGAACCGTACTTGTGAATATATTCGACGATCAGCCTTGACTGCAGCTCGTTAACCTTCAGCATTAGCGCCGACGGGTAGGTGTAAGTACCGTCCTCGTTCGGCTCGATCTCATCCTTGTTAAGGCCGCTGCCTATAACAGTTGTGATAATCTGAGTGTGCTCGAAGCCGGGCAGAACCACCGTCTTCTGCGTCTTTGTGTCGTAAGCACAAAGCCTGACGATGTCTCCGTTCGTCAGCTGTCCCGCGAAGCCTGCGGCAAACGACGGGAACCCGATTGTTATGGCGTATTCGCCGTCTTCCAATCTCGTGATTACGTCGGCAGCCTTAATGGACTCCTTCGTTACCATTGACGGAAGAATGTAGCTGCCAGGCACGATATCCACGGCTGCATACAGTCCTATAACTTTGGTGACGTCCTTAACTACGTTGGCGGGCAGATTGTAAGCTCCTACCGTCGCCGTCTCGAAGTCCGCTGCGGTCAGCATCTGTCCTTTCTGGATTGTGCCGACGGCACGGATTATGGTCGTTCTGCCGTTCATCAGGTTCGTTACAAGCGGTGCCACGAGAAATACCGTGACGAGCGCAAGGATTATGCAGACTATTCCCAGAAGTGTGCGATGTTTCATTTTTTTCTTCCCTTCGGAATCGTTTATTATCTTGTGTTAAAACAACATGTAAATCAGAAGCCCCGCAAGAGATATGTAGGGCACGGCGGCAAAGCCTTGCTGTGCCGGTTCGGGCGTCTTTTCAGCTTCCGCCTTTTTTGATTTGCTGATCGAACCGGTTATGAGCGTCACGATGATTGCGACAAGCAGTCCCGCGGCAAGTCCTATAAGCCCGCCGAGCGTACCGTTTACAAAGGCAAACGCTGCGGCGATCTTCATGTCCGCGCCACCGAACCCGCCGTTAGGACGGATCATCAGGTATATGAAGAGCGGGACGAAGATTATTGCCGCGCCTATCGCGCCGTTTACAAGCTGCTGCCAGCCGTGGACGTCGATAAGTCCGGCTATGAGCAGACAGACAGGCACCGAATCCGGCACTTCCCTGCTCCTTAGGTCATCAAGCGACCCTTTTATTGCTACGGCTGCGAGCACCAGTCCTTTCAGTGTTGCCATTGACAACCTGTGAGTGAGTATCATACCCGCACCAATAACCGCGAAGGCGATTGCGTATATGATTGCGTACCGCTTGCGGATGAATTCGGATATCATTATTATTCCAAAAATTCGCGCTCGATTGCGAACCCAAGCCTGCACCAACACCAGAGATCCGGAACCCAAATAAGCCTTATGGTTTCCCGGCTTAGTTTGCCATCGTATGGGTACACAGCTATGACTTTGGCTCCGTACGATATGCCTGCGCTTCTTGTTTTGTAGTAGTCGGTCTCAATTTCTATGGGGTATTCGTCGATGTTTTTGAGGAATTCTTCTTCGAATTCGTCAACGTATCCCCTATAAATGTCATTTTCAATATAAGTTCCGACGTATTTTTTTGTCAGCTTTATCTTCGGCTCTTGGTCAAAGCTCCCGCTGAACTTTCTCATCGTCCACGTCTTACTACTGCCATACTCTTCGAGAGTTAGTGTTTTACCATTGATTGCGTACTTGCCGGACAATCTTGCATTTTGTTCGTTATATCGCTCATATATTTTCAGACTGTCTCCGTCAATGGAATAATTGAAGCTGTCCAAGTAGTCTTTCAGCGTATATTCTTCCGTAACATAAGCGATCGTACAAGTTCCGTCTTCATAGAAAGTATATAATTCGAGATACCCCGGGAAAGTATAATCCGGATAATGATTAGCTGTGATCCACGTCCCGATAAGCTCCGCGTCTTCTTCGTTTCCCCATTGGGGCGTATAGTCTTCTTCTTCCTCTGCCTCTGTGGTTATCTCTTCCGGCTCGGTTGTTATCTCTTCGTTTTCGCTTGTTCCAGCGGGTATATCATCTTTTTCACCGTTGCAGGAGCACAAAACTGCCGATGTCACCATAAGAATTGCTATAAGAAGAACTACCGCTCTCTTCATTTTCGTTTTCCTCTCTTCCCGGAAATCAGACAGTGATCTTTAGTTTGCCGCTCATTCTTGCAGTTCAGTGGAGGCAAGGGCCCAACATTCAAAGCTGGGAACCCATATAAAATACATTGTTTCTATGCTATCTTCGTCCCAGTGTAGAGCCGGAACTGAAACCATAGCACCATACGATTTTCCGGCGCTGACCGTTTTGAAGAAATCCGTTTTGATGTCTATGTCATAGCTGTCTACTTTATCCAGATAATTACGTTCTCTCTCTCTGTCGAAAAATTGTGCCTGCACGATTTTATACCTCATGACATCCCTAACGTAATCCTTTGTGAGTTCAACCGTCGGCTTCTGATCGAATCCGCTGAATCTTTTCATCGTACACGTTACTGTGCCAGATGAATCGGTAAACGTGAGCGTGTTATCGTTTATTACATATTCGCCTGACGCGTAAGATCTATGCTCTTTTAATTTCCCCTCATAATAGAAATTATGATAGATATCCAAATAATTCCCGTCAACGGAATACTCGTCAGCAAGCCTATTATCGTTATACTTAATAAAGTATTCTGTGGTAATATATCCACGTATGCAAGAACCGTCTTTATTCAGAGTGTATAACACTAATGCTTTAACGTTATCCTCGCCGACATGAACCCACGTGCCTATGAGCGGATCTTCGTTCTCTTCTGGTTCTGCGGTTGTTTCTACTTGTTCGCTTGTACCGGCGGATATCTCGTCAGTTTCTTCCGTAACGGCGGGTGTAACGTCATCGCTCGTCGACGCGGGTGTTCCGCTGTGTTCTCCCTCGCAGGAGCACAGAAACGCCGACGCCAGGACAAGAACGAATAGCAGGAATGATATTGTTCTTTTCATCCAAATTGCTCCTTCCGGAGTTTTAGTTTATATTTCCAACACTGTGCTCGATCAGCGTAACGCTGGCCTTCGGCACAGTGATAATATGCTTCTCTATCTTTTCGGCTTCAAACGCGGTAATGTCGTGCGCGAGCGAAACCGAAGGAATTGTGTAATACGTGATTGTGTAGGCGTCTTTTTTGACCTCTACGGTAATCGGATATGTCTTAACGGTCTCCAGCGCGGAGAACCGGATCACGCAAGTCTGAAGTGCGCTGTCTAACGCCACCGGATATGTCTGAGATGACGTCGTATTAACGTCCTTCAGCTTTGCCGCCTTACGTCCGGTGTTATCAAAGTAATACTGGTATGTCGCCCAGTCGTATTTTTCGAATTTGCCGGCGAGCTCTTCGCCGATTGCTTCCTTGTCCGCAGACACGAAGCCGATAGACGATACCGTATAGCACGTTATCGGGCGTATCTCACCGATTCCGGTAACTAGTATGCGATTGACGTCTTTGTATTGTGTATTGAAAGCGGAGATCTTGTCCGTTGAGAATAGAAGCACTGCGCAGCCTATAAGGATACAGACCGTCAGGATTACTGCTATGAATACTTCCGCTGCTTTCATCATTAATACCTCGAATCCTTCTTGCGAAAAAAATCCCGCCTTGGAATGACGGGTGACCGGTTGGACCGGGGGAGTTTTTATTTCTCCCCCGGAAACCGCTTCTGTCTGGCTTAGCCGCCTACGATGCTCTCGTTGACAGGACCGACGTTGCCCCCGATATCACCGGCCGTGTTAAACAGGCCGCGAATGGTGTCGCCGAGCTCGGGCATTACGACTCTGGTGAACAGGAAGTATAGTCCGGTAAGAAGCACGATGCCGACTACGACGGCAATCAGGATCTTTACGGCTTCGCCGACATAGGCCTCGCCTTTCTTGTTGGAAAGAGCGAGTTTTGCTCTCATGAGCAGATTCTGGATAGCTCTCATTTTTGGGTCTCCTTATATGAATTTGGTTGAGCTTTTTAGGAAATGTTGGTTTTGATAGTATATGTGTCTGAAAATGATTCTTCGTGCGACTTTAACTCTTCAAGTGTTTTGAAGCCATAAACCGTCGAAGACCAGTTAACAGAAAAGCTACGAACGGTTTGTGGATATGCGCTGCTGAACAAATGTACGACTTTTTCGCCGGCTTTTTTATAGATATTTTCGAAAGAGACGTATTGATAATACTCTATCTCCTTGTGGTTCATGTTAAACCCGTCGGAAATCTTTGCTTTTACCTTGAAAACCACGTCGGCGCAGATGTATCCGTAATCCTGTTCCTGCGGCAGTGTATAGACGTACATGCCGCAATATTCCACTCCGAGAATAGAACTTCCATATGCCCACTTCTTAGCGGCTTCATAAAAAGTCTGAGTCCCCTTCTCCTGAAGTTGGGTAAGAATATCTCCCGTTATCTCCGATATGTCTGGAATGGAATACGTCCAGGGTATATCCGTCTGTATGTTGAATGTGTTTGACTTTGAGGCGATATGCGCTTTCAACCATTCAATATCCTGATACCCGTTAAACCGCCAGTAGTTATCGATAGTGAAAGATGACTCCGTGTCTGCGCACGCGTTGTCTCTATCAACCTCGATTTGACCGTCTGACTTTTTATAAACTCCGGGGAAAGTTACGGTCTCATAATACTCAATGTCGCGTTCGCCGTTCTGCGGCGTGGCTCCGATTCTTGCCTGAACCTTGTAGGCCAAAACCACACGGCTAATCGTCCCGGCTTTTTGCGCTAAAACGAACATACCGACGTATTCTGTTCCAAGAAGCCGATTTGACGTATCCCAATTCTTGATAGATTCGTTGAAAAGTTCAGTCGCCTTTACCTTCATCTGAGCTAGAAGATCGCCCGATATATCCGACTTGTCAGGGAAGGTTTTAAGCCCTTCGACTGTATACGTTTTCTCGGTTGCTTTCGGGTATTTTTGTTTAGCGGCAAGAATCTGGTAGATATCGTTGGTGGAGATAGCTCCCGTGCCAAGCTCGACTAAAGCATATTGCGTGTCAATCTTGACTGTAACTGTGTCGCCGTTTTTGAGATTTGTGCTATTACCGGAAAACTCGAGATGGTGCCAAAACAGTTTCTTTAACTCCTCGGGACGATTATCAACAATCTCCGCCTCGCCGTACCCGTTCAATTCCGAAAACTTTACTGTTACTCCATCAAACAGATCGACTACCGTGTACCCGGTTGTCGTGTCTGCCTCCAGTCCCGTCTGCCCCGGTTCGGTGTCAGGGTTTTCTATCTTGGATCCGGCAAGCCCGCTGACCTTGATTTTCAGGTCTTTGTGTTTCAGCTTTACGCCGTATTCTTCCTCGGCGGCTTTGTCTTTGCAGTTCCACGTGATTGTTACAGTATCGCCGTTTTTAAGGTGCAGTTTCGACCCGGTTGTTTCGATGTCCCAATCGATATATTTTTCGTAGAGTGCCTCGGAGAAGCTGCCGTACCATAACTCGTCGCGTTCGGATATCTTGACTTTGTCCCCGTAGTCCGCTTCGAGTTTTTTCGTATCTAACGTGACGCTGCACCACCCATCTCCATCCTCACCTTCAAACGAAACTGTGATGTAGTTGTTCAGGTTTATTGTCGGCTTCGCCGTGGCAAGAATAACGCCTATAATCACTACAGCAATTACTATAACCGCTCCGACCGAGATTACGGCAGCCGTTATGGTCTTTTTCTTCCGGCGTTCGGCCGCTTTCTTGGCTGCCTCTTCGGGGCTGATTGATTCTGTCGAGCCGGTCCACGACGCCTTCGCGCCGCAATTCGGACAGAAATCCGAATCACCGGGTATCTCTTTCCCGCATTTTCTGCAAAACATCTTCACGGTTTTGGCTCCCCTTCTTATCCTAAACATATTATAGCATTTTTAAGGTGCTTTATTACTGGTTCGCCGAAAATTACTTTACTTTTTTCCCGAAGGCGTCGGTTGTTGCCCGACGCCAACGGGTGTTTGCGTCTTAATTGCTTAATATCCTATGTACCAGTCGTCGTAAATCGATCCGCTTATAGAGAATCTGTTCGACGTCTGAACCGACGTGAGCATACCGCCCGTATATGTGCCGGTGTTGTCAGCCGTCATCTGAGGCGTCCAGCAGTTAGTGCTGATTACGGCTACGGTGTAGTTCTCTACTCCGTCCGGATACCATACAGGCGTGAAGTGCAGTCTGTCGTGTGCCGGATCGTCGGCGTTCGGATTCAGCACGAATGTGAACTCCTTCTTTCCGTCTCCGTCAAGATCGATCTTTTCCAGGACTCTGTACTGTCCGCTGTTTGTGCCGAACCTGAATTCGGGGAACGTGGCTATCGCCGTCTGAACTGACGTATATGCCGACGAGGCGGGAACGGTAAGAGATCCGTTCGAGCAGATCGGTATCGAGGCGACAAGCGTTATGCCGTACCCCGATCTCATTGTCCAGATACCGTTCGCCTGCGTCGCCGTCTTGCAGTCGGGATCGGGCGTGATTACGACCGTGTTCTGCGACAGAGATATGCCGTAAGTTGCTTTCGAGAACGTGCCTGCCGATTCGTCGTACTTCCACTCCCACCAGCTCGCTGAGGCGTTATCAGACTGCGGCGGAACGGCTTCCGCGAATCCGTCAGGCTTCTTATCCTCGTATCCCGGGTCGACCGTCTGAGAGGCGTCAGGGGCCGCGTAGGCGGTCGCTCCGCCGGCGGTCGTCAGTGTCGCTGTATTGTCGTCCGGATCGAAGTCGGGTATCGAAGACGGAATGATGAGCTCGGCTGTAATGTCAATGCTCTTCCCCGCTGCTTCGGCGGGACCAGCCCACTTGAAGTAGACAAGTCCGGCTTCGTCGCCGTTGGCTCCGCCCGGCAGGCCTATATTGTTCCAGGTCTGTACGATATCGGGCAGTCCTTCAATCTTAACTGTGAACCTTACGCTCACTCCGGCTGACGGAAGGATCGGCACCGTCGGAGACCAGTTGTGGACTCTGAACGACGTTATTACCGTTGTGCCGGCGGTATATCTGCCGTTGCTCACGACAGGTGTTATGCCGAGATTGTGTCCGACGTGGAGAGTGTAGAGCGTTTCGTTGTCGTCAGGGTTGCGCTCGCCGCTCCGTCCGTCAGGGTCTATTATGCCCCTGATTGTCTTTGTGCCGTAGACGTCTCCGAGCGGTATTGATACGCTGTGTACCGATTCAGAAGGAATATTGACGTCCCCCGTCCCGGTGTACGTCGCGCTGAACTCGTCAACCTGGCTGCCGTTGTAGTAAACCTTGCCGGTTGTGCCGTCGCTGTTCGGGTTCTGGGAGTTCGAGGAGAAATCAAAGGCGATTGTCTCTCCGGCGTTGTAGTAAGGCTCCGTCACGCTGCTTCCCTGATCGGGATCGGTTATCGTAACCGCCGTGAAGTCTCTCGTTACCTGAACGCTCTTCGATCCGGAGTTGTTGTTCGGATTAAGCTCTTCGTTACGGTGAGCTTCGTTTATCCAGGCCGTTACAGTTCTTGTGCCGGTGGATCCGGACGCTGCGGCGGGTAGAACCACTCCGTTGATAGTAAGCGTCTTCGTCTCTCCTGCGCCGAATGTCAGCATTATGACTGTATCGGTGCCGCTTAGAGCTACCGGCGTTCCGTCTACGTTAAGCGAGAACGGGACGTTTGAGAATGCAAACGTGCTGTTGTTTCTGACCGTGACCGTTACGCTGACCGTATCGCCCGCCCAGCGGTATCCGTCAAGATACTCGTCGGAATAGGTATCGAATGCAACGCTGTTGAACGAGAAATCGTACGCGGAGCTTATGGCTCTGAGCGTCGTGTCCTGTGTTACGACTACCGTTGTGCCTGTAGTGAAAGGATTGGCAGGGGCGTCGCCTTCAATTACCGTCCATCCGGCGAACATATGTCCTGTGCCTGCCTGCGCCGAGATCTCAACCGTAGTGTAGATCCAGTCGCCGTACTCGTACTCGGGATCGCTCCACGCGGACATTTGCGTGCCGGTTAGCGCCCACGGACCGCAGGCGTTCTGGTCAATCTCGTAAGTGTACGTGAATGAGCCGGGTTCGTAGTCGTCTTCGAGATACGTGTCTCCGGGAACTCCGACGAGAACAGGATTCGTTCCGCCAACGGGTATCGCGTACCACTGAATGTTAGTGTAGGCAAGCGTCCTGCGGTAGCTGTGGGTGATTGTTCTTTCGACAACCGCCGTTCCGTGTCTGACCGGCGTTGTGTCGATTGTAGTCGCTGTTCCGCCGTTGATTCCGACCGATCCTATGCCGTCATCTTTCTGAAGCGTAAGCGTTGCGGTATAGGTATCGTCGTTATATACGGTGTTCTGCTCCGTCTCTGTCTCGGTGCGGTCTTCGTATCCGGGCAGTTCGGGCACGTACAGCGTACCGACAGGAGAACCTATCGACCAATTGTACGTTCTCGTCTGTCTGTTCCATACGACGTGGATTGAGATATCCCTGGTTTCGGCCTTCCAGCCCGACGCTGCGTTGGTTCTTATCCTGACCGTTGCGTCTCCTTCGGCGCCGGTCTCGTTGGCGATAACCGAAAGAGAGCTTCCGCTTGTGCCGGAGTTGTTGGCAAGGGTAATCAGGTTCGATCCTGAGATTATCTCTGCCGTCCAGCCGCTGCCGGACAGTGTAGTAATCGGAATACTTGCGGTCCC
>LXOW01261023.1_pt1 | contig 25220 bp, 17 predicted proteins | sample 1368591 | NCBI WGS metagenome assembly LXOW01 (sample SAMN04884650, study PRJNA319009) | bovine gut metagenome | isolation source: Cow rumen | host: Bos taurus | place: Italy: Legnaro (PD) | collected 2014-07-09
TCGTCGGCAGCGTCAGATGTGTATAAGAGACAGCCCAAAAACAATAGTTTCATATTCAAGTTATTTAGTTTTGCTGTTTTTTATTGGCTCCTATGCCACAAAAGACTGATTATTTTGAGAGTGCGTCTCTCCGAGACGCTGGTACTGAGTTTTTTTACCCCAGAATGCACTTCGTTTTTCTGGGGTTATTGAGAGTCAGCATCTTTGATGCTGTGGAAAAATCGATCATTTGTTGAACAAGAGCGTTTTTATTTCAATTCCTTGCCGTTATCACAGACGCGGATTTTAGTTACACCAACGAATCCTTCAACTTGTTAGTGTATTCCTCTATCATGTGCATCTTCTCTGGGATTGCAATATTCTGCGGACAGTGGGTGACGCAGGCGCCACAGTCGATGCAGTGGTCGGCCTGACGCAGGCGTTCGACGCTGGCATCATAGCTGGTGAGGAAGGCGCGTCGTGCACGGCGGAACTCGCGCTGCTCCACGGTACCCTCGGTGGCGATATCGCCCTCGTTCAGACATTTGTTGTAATGGGCAAAAATGCCTGGGATATCCAGACCATAGGGGCACGGCATACAATACTGACAGGAGGTACACGGGATGGCAGGGAAATGGGCGAACTCGTCGGCCACACGGTCGAGAAGTGCCAGGTCTGCCTCGCTGAGTGGTTCGAGCGGCGCGCAGGAACGGATATTGTCCTGCAGATGCTCCATCAGATTCATGCCGCTGAGCGCCGTGAGGATGCGCGGGTACATACCCAGATGACGGAACGACCAAGAGGCCAAGCTACGATTGGGGTCCTGCTCCTTGAGCATCGCCGCCATGTGTTCGTTGAGCTTACCGAGACGTCCGCCCAGAAGGGGTTCCATGATAACGATGGGAATGTCGCGCTCCAACAAAGCATTGTAGAGATACTCGGCATTGACATTCTCGGGCTCAATCTCGTGGGCGTAGCGCCAGTCGACATAGTTCATCTGAATCTGGGCAAAATCCCAGTGGTACTTGTCGTGCATCGCCACCACCTTGTCGAACTCTTCCTGTTGACCATGGAACGACCACCCCAAATTACGGATACGGCCAGCCTCGCGCTCCTTTACCAGGAAATCCAGCACGCCGTTGTCGACAAATCGTTTCTCGAAATCGCTTTTGCCTTCGGGGTCCACGCCACCGAAAGAATGCAGCAGATAGTAGTCGATATGGTCGACCTGCAGATACTCAAACGACTTGTGGTACATCTTGACGCTGGCTTCATAGGACCAGTCACGGAAGTTACTCATCTTGGTAGCCACGAGCCATTTGTCGCGCGGATGACGGCTCAAAGCGATACCGGTAGCCTCCTCGGACATACCCTTGAGATAGACCGGTGCCGTGTCGAAATAGTTGACGCCATGCGCAATGGCATAGTCCACCAACTGATTGATGGCCTCCTGGTCGAGTTTTGCCTCGGGGTTGCTACGCAGATCGCCGCCGCCCTCGACAGGCAGACGCATCATGCCGAAGCCGAGGAAAGAGACCTGTTGTCCGTGTGTGTCGGTGCGCATAGACATCTTGTCCGTCGGCACCTCGCCAGGCGTGTAGCCCTCGGTCTGGACGGCATTGGGATGATTGCAGCCCGCCGCCATCGCCGCCGAAGCCGCGACAGCACCGCCAAGACCTTTAATAAATGTTCTTCTGTCCATAATATGGGTAATGGGCATTAATGGTTAATCAGCAAATCAGCGCTTGTCCACCTTCTCCTTGAGAGCTTTCCGCTTCTTGCCGGAAGACCAGTAACCGTAGACTTCGCTGACATTGCCAGCAGTGGAGAAGGCCTCAATCTTTTCCTCCTTCATCCAAGCCATAATCTTGCTGAACTCGTCCTTGTTGAGGAGTACCTCCAGCTCAATGCTTTTCTCACCGCTATAGCCGCCAGTGACCTCATAGAGGGTGCAGCCACGGTGAAGGTCCTCAATGATAAACTTGCGGATGCGCTCATAGTCTTTCGAAACAATGCAGAGCCGCTTGTGATTGTTCAGCGTAGCGGTGAAATAGTCGACCACCAGACCATTGATCCAGGTGCCGATGAGACCGATAATCACCATACGGAAGGGGTTGATGGCAAAAGCGGTGCAGCAGATGACCGCACCCGCCACGGAAACCGAGGCACCGATATCAAAGTGCAGATATTTGTTGACAATCTTGGCCAGGATGTCGAGGCCGCCGGTGGAGGCATTGATGCTGAACATCAAAGCCTGCGAGGCCGAGAGCAGCAGCACAAAGCAGCAGAGGTCGAGCCAAGGATCACCCATGACGGAGGCGGAGCCAGTGACGAGATTATCATTGGCGATATTCTGCCACGGATAAATCTTGTCCCAAAGGTCAATCATCGGACCCAGAATCAGCGCGGTGTAGACCGTTTTGAAGCCAAACTCGCGATCGATCAGCAGGAATGCGAGAACCAGCAGCACAATGTTGATGACAAGCACGAGGGTACCGACCGTGATGTCGACACCCATCGATGCCAAGATGTTGGTCAGCACGATAGAGAGACCCGAGATGGTTCCGATAATCAGTTTGCTCGGCACCAGGAAGTAGTAGACGGCGGAGGCACACACCATCATGCCGAAAGTCATGATGAACAGCTCTTTCCAGAACTTAAAAGTGCCGACATACTTGACAGCCTCGTTCAGTTTTTCAGATATAGTGCTCATAGGGGGTTTTAGGGTTTAAGAGTTTTAGGGTTAAAATGTTAAAAGGTTTAAGAGATATGGGATTTCCTTATATTTCCACATGACGTTCACGGCCTTCCACGTAGATAGCGGTCATGGGACGGGCGGGACAATAATATTCGCACGCACCGCAGCCGAGGCAGCGACTCTCGTTGACGGCAGGCATACCCTCCACCATACTGATTGCACCGGAAGGACAATGGCGGGCGCAGGCGCCGCAGCCAATACAGTTGTCTTTCAACACTACAGCATGACCAATGCTGATGGCGGCCTTCTGTTCCTTAGCGATGGGACGGATGGCATCCGAGGGACAGAGCTCGCTACAACGGGTACAAGCCAAACGGCAGTAGCCTTGGTCGAAAGCCATATAGGGCTGCATAAAAGTGCCCAAATCGGTAGATGGGCGCAGCACCTTTTCGGGACACTGGCTCACACAGAGCTGACAAGCCGTACAATGTGATTGAAAATGTTTCAGGCTCACGGCCCCCGCAGGCATCAACGGCATATTGCGTTGGGGCACCTGCTTGTCCTCGATGACAGCGAGGCCACCGTCGAGCTTCTGTTCCTGGGCACGGAGAGCCGTGGCGGCTCCCACTGCGGCAGTGGCTGCCAGAAACCTACGGCGAGAGGCATCTACGGGGCTGGCGTCCTCAGCGGGACCCGTCTTCTTTGCATTTCCAGACATTCTGGCCATCGTTATCGCACCCTTCTCACACTTGCCCAAGCAATCAAAGCACATCACACAGCGACTGCCGTCGACCGCCTTGTTGTCGACATCGATACAGTTGGCCTTGCAACGTTTCTCACATTGATGACAACCCGCACACTTCGTCTTGTCGATACGAATGCCGAAAAGCGAATGCTTGCTGATCAGTCCCAGCAGGGAACCCACCGGGCAGATCGTATTGCACCACAGACGGCCATACAGAAAACTCATCACGCCCACACAGCAGAGCGTGGCAATAGCCACCCAATGCACCCAGCCCGTGCCGTGGATATTGGAGATCATGCGGGCGTAAGCGCTATATGGGGCCACCAGCGAAGCGATACCGCCCAAGCCCAACAACATCAGCAGCACAAAGACGCCAAGCACCGTATAGCGCAGCCAGCCGTTAGGCTTGCGATAGCGATAGGGACGCTTCTTGCCAAAGATGATTCGGTGCGCCCATATCAACAGATCCTGAAAGACACCCATGGGACAGACCACCGAGCAATAGAGGCGACCAAAAAGGAAGGCGACGAGCAGCACAAGTGCCACCACACCGACATTTATCGCCAGGATAGCCGGCAGCAGCTGCATCTGCGCCATCCATCCCAAATAATGACGCAACACACCTGTAGTATCCAACACCAGCATCGTGATGCCCAAGAAAAACAGTGTAGCAAAAACAATTCTAAAAAAACGAAGCATAGTTTATTAAATTGGGAGTTAGAACGGGAGTGATGCGGAAGTCCTAATAATTAGTTTAACAGAAAGTTACGGATGGTTTATTGTGTTTTATTCTTTGCTGCAAAGGTACGGAAAAAAGAAGAAAACAGCAAGGGTCGGCGTGATGCCGACCCTTGCTTTTAGAAAACTTATTGTAAAGAAGTTACTTCTTGACAATCTTCTGGACATTGACACCCTCGGTAGTGGTGGTGCGCAGCATGTAGACGCCGTTGGCCAATCCACTCACGTTGATGGTGTTGACATTCTGGGCGCTGGTCAGAGCGACGCGGCCAGCCAGGTCGATAACCTCGATGCGGGTGATGCCGTTGGCCTCGACATGGATCATGTCGGTAGCAGGATTCGGGTAGACACGCACCTGATCATTGCTGACAGTGTTGATACCGCTCGTAGTGTAGGTCATGGTGACATGATAGCACACCTCATCGTCGCAGAGCAGATAGGCCTCGAGAGCGTAGCCGTTAGCGGTAGCCGTAACCGTAGCATTTCCACTATAAAACTCCGAGATAGTGGTGTCGGCAGCAGTGAGGTAAGCCAAGTACGTGTAGTTTGCATAAAAATTGTCATTCGTATAGGTACCAGCGACAGAGGAGGAATAGATAGCGACAGAAGCAAAACGGCTCTGGTCTGCATTGTAACCAACCATCTGGAACACGCCATTACTGGCGGTAAGGTCGTTCAGTTCGGCATTGGGGATAACAACGTCGACCGTGTCGGTAGCCACCGGAGCGGTGTAGGTCATAGTGACGTGATAGCACACATAATCGTCGCAGAGCAGATAGGCCTCGAGGGCATAGCCGGTAGCGGTGGCCGAAACCGTAGCGTTTCCACTATAAAAGTCCGCATAAGTGGTGTCGGCAGCAGTGAGGTGAGCCAAGTACGTGTAGTTGGCATAAAAATCGTCATCCGTATAGGAACCAGCGACAGAGGTGGAATAGATAGCGACAGCAGCATAACGGCTCTGGTCTGCATTGAAACCAACCATCTGGAACACGCCATTACTGGCGGTAAGGTCGTTCAGTTCGGCATTGGGGATAACAACGTCAAGCGTGTCGGTGGCAACGGGAACAGTGTAGGTCATGGTGAAGTGATAGCAATGGAGATCCTCGCCGAGATAATAGGCTTCCAAGAGATAGCCAGTAGCCGTTGCCATTACAGAAACATGGCCATCTTGAACGGTAACTTTAACGGTATCCGTTGCGCCAACTACACGCAGATAGCTGTAATCCAAATCAAACGCAGAGTAATCATAGCTACCTGCAATTTGCGATCTTTGGTCAATATTGGAGAATGTAGCATAATAGTTGCCGTCCGTGCTCCAACCTCTGAGTTGGAACCAACCCGCACTTCCAATATAATCCGTCATCACAGCGTCTGAAATCTGAAACTGAATCGTGTCGGTAGCCTGTGCAAAGACCACAGACGACATCAGCACTGCAAAAAGAACTGATAAAACTTTTTTCATAATACTACGCCCTGTTATCAACCATCGGGCCCATCGGCGCTTAATTTAGTTAAATAATTATTTTTCAATCAAATACTATACCATGTAGGTATAATGACGGCGCAAAGGTACACAAAAAGATGAAATAAAGAGAAATTTTCACTCATAAATTTTAATAACAGCGAGGGCCGACATCGTGTGTCGGCCCTCGCTGCATAAAACTTGGATTGTTGAAAAGAAGTTACTTCTTGACAATCTTCTGTACATTGACACCCTCGGTGGTGGTGGTGCGCAGCATATAGACGCCGTTGGCCAGGCCACTCACATTAACGGTGTTCAGAGCCTGCGTGTTGCTGAGGACGATACGGCCAGCCAGGTCGATAACATCGATGCGGGTGATACCGTTGGCCTCAACGTGGAGCACGTCGGTGGCAGGGTTCGGGTAGACGTTCACATCAACCTTGTTGGCGGTGTTGATGCCATCCTCGGTATAGGTCATGGTGAAGTGGTAGCACACATTGTCGGTGCAGAGCAAATAACCCTCGATGGAATAGCCGTTTTCCGTAGCCGTCACGGTGAAGTTACCGCTGTAGACCTCCTTCGACTCACCATTGTACACAACACCAGAGTAACTGGCGTCGCAGTCGTCCCAAGTGAAAGAGCCCGCAATCTGGGAAGCAAAATAGTTCACAGCGACCTGGGAAAGTGAATCAGAGGTGTTGCCTATGAACTGATAGGAACCATCATACTCGGAATAGTCGCGAAGAAGAACCTGACCATCGCAAACAACCTCAATCGTGTCGGTAGCCACGGGGAAGCTATAGGTCATGGTGACATGATAGGCGTGCATATCAATACCCAGCAGGTAGGCATCCATCTCGTAACCCGTGGCAGTAGCCGTCACCGTAGCGTGACCGGCAACAGTATTCACCTTATTTTCAGTCAGCACATCGTACACATAAGTGTAGTCGAGATAGAAATCTTCGAACTCGTAGCTACCCGGAACCTGATTGCTATAGATGGCAACCGTAACATAGGTATTTTCATCAACCGTATAACCACGCATCTGGTACACTCCGCTGGAAGTGGTGTAGTCGGCCAACATGGCTGCGGGGATCACGACATCAATGGTGTCGGTGGCATCCTCCATCGTGGGGATGGTGTAGTGCATGGTGATGTGATAGCAATGCATATCGGAACCGATAAGATAGCTTTCCAGCGTATAGCCATCATCGGTAGCCTCAACCGAGAAATGGCCATCGACAAAGTTGATGTTGTTAATATTGGAAGAAGAAGAGAGGTAGATAAAAGCAAAATCACCAATAGTATCCGAACCGGTGTAAGTGATAGCAACATTGTAGGTGCTGTCGCTCGATGCACCAGTCCAATTGTGCGAGGTAGGTGTATAGTAGCTACCAGCCACGGTCTGCAGCATAGCGGTCGGGACAAGCACGTCGACAGTGTCGGTTGCAACGGGAACCGTGTAGCTCATGGTGACATGGTAGGCATGCATATTGATGTCCATCAGATAAGCGTCGACATCGTAAACGCCAGCCTGATCCGTCACGGTGAGGTTACCGGCCAGAATGTTGCCGACAGAGTTGAAGTTGCCATCCAGGTCACGGTAATAGACCTTCGTGTAGCTCACATTGAAATCATCGTAGGTATATGTTCCAGCAACGGTGGTACCGTAGTAATCAATCTGGGCCACATAGGCGCTATCAGCAGTGTAGCCGGTAAAATAGAAATCTCCGTCTACCGAGCTATAGTCAGCGAAGTTGGGATTGATAACAGCCACCTCAATGGTGTCGATGGCGTTCTCCATCGACGGCGTGGAATAGGTGATGTTGTACACATTACCATTGGAATCAACAGCCTGTGCTACAACGTGCTCAACTCCATCGAGATCCTGTGTGTAGGTGAACGTTGCCGAAGCAAATCCCCAACCCGTGGCCTCTCCAGCCAGTCTGCCCCAAGTGTACTCAGCAACCATATCTTCCATCGTGTAGGTATGACCCGACACCAGCGGCGTGCTGCAGATAACATCGAAATGGAAGACACTTCCATCGGCAGCTGTGAGGGTTGTCCACCAGTCATAGACATCACCCGAATCAGCACTGGTAATCTGACCATCAAAATTGTACGGCTCAGCCGTGTAGGAAATGCAAACAATATCCTGGGTCTCTTTGGCGGCAGCCATCGTGCCTGCATGGCGGGAAGAAACCGTGAGGGCCTGTTTGACCGTGGTGCCGTTGGTACGCACCGAATTCAGCGTGCGGGTAGGAATCTGAGCAATCGCCGCAGACATTACCAGCACTGCCAAAAGAACTGATAAAACTTTTTTCATGATTATAGCGCCCCGTTATCAACCATTGGGCACATCGGCTTTAAAAATTAATAAATTTCTTCAAAATAATAATATGCAAAGTTACGCTTTTTGTTTGAACTGCAATAGCTTTTTTTTAACATTTAACGCACAAAAGGCGTTACGATATCTCCAAAAACCTANNACGCGCGGCGAAACGGAAGTCAGAATCTCGTAGGCAATGGTGCCGGCATCCGACGCCATCTGTTGCAACAACGTGGCATCGCCAAAAAGTGTCACCTCGTCGCCCTCCTGACAATCGATGCCCGTCACGTCGACAAAGCACATATCCATGCAGATGCTGCCAATTATGGGCGCTTGTACACCGTTGACCACGACCCGTCCGTTGCCATAACCCAAATGACGGCTTAGTCCGTCGGCGTAGCCGATAGAAAGAATGGCCAGCTGTGACTCCCGCTGTGCCACCCAGCGACGGTTATAGCCCACACTGTCGCCGGCGGGAATGGTCTTCAGTTGGGAGATGCGCGTCACCAGCCGACTTACGGGCAACAGATGCGCCTGCACCTCCGGCTCGGGAGAGATACCGTAGAGTCCGATACCCAGCCGCACCATATCCATCTGCGCTTGCGGGAAGCGTGTGATGCCCGACGAATTAAGGATATGGCAACAGATACTGTCGTCGTGCAGCAACGTCTTCAACTGTTGACAGCTGCGTTCAAATTTCCGAATCTGACCCTGTGTGAAATCATCCATTGCCGCATCCTCGCTGCAAGCCAGATGCGAGAAGACCGACGCCACCTTCAACGGGCAGTCGGACCGTTGGAACCACTGTGCCACCTGTGGCATCTCGCTCTCGTCGAAACCCAGCCGGTGCATGCCCGTATCCACCTCGACATGGACCGGCATCCGTTCGCCATCGTTCACATAGCCTCGCGCCACCCGCGAAAAAGCATCGAGGATACGGAAGCTGTAGACATCGGGCTCCAGTCGGTAGCGGATCATCTCCTCGAAACCGCCCTCTTCGGGGTTCATCACCATGATGGGCACCGTGATGCCGCACCGGCGCAGCTCCACACCCTCGTCGATATAAGCCACCGTGAGGTAGTCGACATGGTGGTATTGCAGCACGCTGGCCACCTCGGCCTTGCCAGCGCCGTATGCGGAGGCCTTGACCATTGCCATCAGTTTGGTGGTAGGCCGTATCAGCGAACGATAGTAGTTGAGGTTGTGCACCAATGCGTTGAGGTCGACTTGCAATGCCGTCTCATGGGAACGTTGGCGAAGCAACTTGGCGATACGTTCAAAGCGGAACGCGCGGGTACCTTTGAGCAAGATGGTCTGATTGTGAAACGACGTCGTGTCGATTTGCTGCAGGAACTCATCGGTGGAGGCATAGCAGACACCCCCAAACGGAGCGAACAGCGTCTGGTGACGCTGCATAGTTTCGCCAATGCCCACGAAGCGGTCGACCCCACTCCAGCGAGCCAGCGACACCACACGCTGCAGACACTCTTCGGTGGTATAGCCCGCCTGTTCAAAATCGCTCAGTATCAGCGTGCGATGCTGCTGCAAGGACTCCTGTTGCATGAAATCGAGTGCAATGCCCAGCGAGTCGAGGTCGAGACTATAGGCGTCGTTGATCAGCAGACAGCCGTTGACGGCCTCGTCGAGCTGCAGCCGCATGGCCACCGACGACAGACCGGCGCAGCGGCGCGCCACCTCGGCAGGAGCGTAGCCCAACAGCAAAAGCAACGTGGCACACTGCATCACGTTCTCCGTCGACGCCCTGTCGGTAAAGGGGATAGAAAGTTCAAAGAAATCCTGCTGCCGCCAGCAGAGCGACAGCGTAGTCTGGTGTCGGTCGACCTGCCGCTGTTGCAGGCAAAGGTCATCGGAGGGATGCGACCCCCACGGCACCAGCCGCACCGACCGCAGCGCCTCTTCGCGAGCGATGGCGGCCCCTATGCGTTCGTCGTCGGAACAATAAATCAGATACCGGCAAGCGGTGAACAGCTGCAGTTTCTCATTGATTTTCTGTTCCTGCGACGTGAAATTCTCATCATGCGACTCAGCGATATTGGTCAAGATGCCAATATTGGGCTGTATCACCTCACGCAGCCGCGCCATCTCGCCCGGCATGGAGATACCGGCTTCAAAGACCGCTATCTGGTGCTGCTGCTCCATCTGCCAGACGGAGAGCGGCACTCCTATCTGTGAGTTGTAGCTGCGTGGCGACGCCACGGGGTTGCGGTCGGGCGACAGCAGTCGGCGGAGCCAATCCTTGACTACCGTCTTGCCGTGGCTACCCGTGATGGCCACCACCGGCATATCGAACTGGGCGCGGTGAGCGGCTGCCAGTTGTTGCAACGCCGCCACCACGTCTGCCACATACCATACATTGGCCTGCTCCAGCTGGTCGATGCAACGACGCAAGTCATCCGAAGTGCCCTCATCGACAACGAAATTGCGAACACCCCGCTGATAGAGCGGTTCCACATACCGCGCACCATCGTTGCGGCGCGTGCGGATGGCAAAAAACAGGACACCCTGTGTGTCGGCCACCCGTCGGCTGTCGGTGGCGAGATGCCGGATCGGGCTCTCGGCTTCGGCGACACGCTGCGACAGCGGGTTTATTATCGATGACAAATCTTGAGCAACCATAGTCAAATAAAATTATACAGACGGAGAGACATCCGCCACATCGGCCGCCGTGAGCACATAATAACCCAGCGGGCACTGCAGACAGCGGTGCTGCTGGCAATACTCGTTGTAGAGCTGCAACAGCGCTTGCGACTGTGCCGCATTCTCGGCATCCACCGACACCGAATGCCATATTCGCGACACACGGTTCTTCTCGGCAGGCAGCTGCTGCAACAGGTCGAGCGCCTGCTGCCGGCAGCCATCGTCGTCGTGTCGCTGTCCGTATTCAAACAAAAGTGGTATCCAGGCGTTAAGTATCAATCCGTCGACAAAATCCCGACCCACGCCTTTGTGGCGTGCCGTCGAGGGCTGGTCGAAGCGGTAGTGCGTCGTCCAGTAATCCGACGCCGCAACGTCGAAACAATCGCGCAGTTCCTCCACCCTATCCATCTCCAGCAGACGCGAGAACAACGACTGGGAACGACCCAGCAGCTGTGCAAACTGGCTGATGCGCAATGTCGGGAAACCCGACGGACGCAGCCGGAAGAACTTCCACAGATGGGCGGAAATCGGCTTCAGGCCGGCGCCCTGCCGCAACGCTTGATAGTCGGCCTGCAGCTGCCGCGGATATTCGTCCTCGAAAAACTCCTGCAACATACCCGCCTGGCCAAACAGCAGCGCTTCGAGCCGTCGGGTGTCGTCGCGCCAGCGCGCCAGCAGGTTCATGTCGATGCTCTTGGCCATCAGTTCAAACGAGAAAGCGTTGACACGGCCTCCAAAATAGTGCGCCAACAACAGATAGCAGCACTGCTCCCAGTTGCCGCGCGACTCATCGAGCATCCGCGCCACCACCTGCGTCTTGCGTTGCATCCGTTCCACGCTCAGACTGTCGAGCGCGGCACGGCGCACCACCGACGGCACCTGTGTGATGCGGCCGGCACAGCCCACCGCCATCTCGGACGGCGGCGAGAGCAACGTCTCGTAATTGTGCCACACCATCTCGGGGATGACCTCACGGACTTCCAAAGTCGGCAGCACGCTGCCATCGGGGAGCCGTATCTCTGCGTCATGCTGGTAGACCACATGGAGCAGCACACCATTGTAGGCGTAATCGCCCGTATGGTGGTGTCTGTTCCAGTCGGAAGAGCGCAGATGCACCTCCACACTACCCGCCCACAGGCAGCCGTCGATACGCAGACGGACATCCATGAAATCGGGACCCGCATCGGTATTGAGCAGGCCCGGCCGCAGCACCTCGACCGACAAACCGTCGACCGTGGTCAATGGCTCATCGAACAGACGATGCTGCCAAAGGTATTGCAGGAAAGCCTCGGTCACCTAGGGAATTTTAAGGGTTAGAGGGTTGGAGGGGGTAGAGGGGTAATTGGACCAATTGGACTAATTGGACCAATTGGATTTTTGGGGTGCTTTGTTTAATTGAAGAGGTCTTTCATTTTGTCGAAGAAGCCACGTTCCTGTTTGGTGGGCTGGGGCTGGAAATTGGGGGCGGAGGCCAGCTTTTCGAGCGTCGCCTTCTCTTCACGGGTCAACGACTTGGGAATCCACACATTGATGCAGACCAGCAGGTCGCCACGACCGTAGCCGTTGACCGATGGCAAGCCCTTGCCACGCAAACGCAGCACCTTGCCCGACGGCGTGCCGGCGTCGATCTTCACCTTCACCTTGCCGTTGAGGGTGGGAATCTCCACCGAACCGCCCAACGCCGCCGTGGAGAAAGTAACGAAAAGGTTGTAGTAGAGATTGGCCTCCTGACGTTCAAACAGGTCGTGAGGCTGCTCCTCAATCAGGACGATAAGGTCGCCCGGCACACCGCCATGCGGTGCGGCGTTGCCTTTGCCCGACAGCGAGAGCTGCATACCGTCCTGTACACCGGCAGGGATATTGATTGTGATAATCTCCTCGGCGCGAACGATGCCCTCGCCGTTGCAGTTGGGACACTTGTCCTTAATAACCTGACCCTGTCCGCCGCAGTGCGGGCAGACCGACTGGGTCTGCATCTGTCCCAAGATGGTACGTTTCACCTCGACCACGACACCCGAGCCGTGGCAATGCGGGCAGGTCTCATAGGCATTGCCGCGCGCACCGCTGCCACCGCAAATCTTGCAGGGCACATATTTGTTGACCTTGATTTTCTTCTCACAGCCCTTGTCTATCTCCTCCAGCGTCAGCTTCACCTTGATGCGAAGATTGGAGCCGTGCATCACCGGACGGCGATGCTGACTGCCGCCACCAAAGCCGCTAAAACCGCTGAAGCCGCGACCGCCACCGAAGAAATCGCCAAAGATGTCACCAAAATGGGAGAAGATGTCCTCCATATTCATGCCACCGGCGCCGAAGCCGCCCTGACCGTCCAATCCGGCATGGCCAAACTGGTCGTAGCGCGCCTTCTTGTCGGGGTTGCTCAACACATCATACGCTTCGGCAGCCTCCTTGAACTTCTCCTCGGCCTCCTTGTCGCCAGGGTTACGGTCGGGGTGATATTGGAGTGCCAACTTGCGGTAGGCCTTTTTCAACTCGTCGGGGGTAGCGTTCTTGCCCACACCCAACACTTCATAATAATCTCTCTTTGCCATGATATTATTAAATGGGAGTTAAAGGGGAAGTTAAAGGGGAAGTTAAATTGGGAGTAAAAAGGGAAGTTAAATTGGGAGTAAAAAGGGAAGTTAAATTGGGAGTAAAAAGGGAAGTTAAAGGGGAAGTTAAAGGGGGAGTTAGACGGCTACGACGACCTTGGCGTAGCGGAGCACCTTGTCGTTCAAGAAATAACCTTTCTCCACCACGTCGACCACCGTTCCCTTGGGATAATCGGCGGAAGCCGGGATCTGTGTCACCGCCTCGTGGAGCGACTCATCGAATTTCTCCCCTTTCGCCTCCATCGGCTTCAGTCCCTTTTGGGCCAACGCATTGAGCAACTTGTTGCAAATCATCGTGACGCCCTCGCGCGCGTTCTCGTCAGTCATCGCCTGCAGCGCACGCTCCAGATCGTCGATGGTGGGCAGCACCACACGCAGGATGTCTTTGCCGCCACTCATCACCAGCTCGGCTTTCTCCAGCGTGGTACGCTTGCGGTAGTTCTCGTATTCCGCCACCGTGCGGAGGTATTTGTCGTTGAGTTCTGCCAGTTTTTCACCCAGCTGCTGCACCTGCTCCTTGCTGTCGTCGCGGCGAAGACCTCTGTGCCGACGTTGGTGTTTGAGGTCGCGGTTATCGTTGTCTTTCTGCTGGTCTTGTTTACAGGAGGTCTCTTGCGCAGTTTCCTGTTCGAGTTCTTGATTCAAATCCTTGTCAGATTTCATGTCGTATATAGTTAATTACAATTATCACACAATGGCACTATCAAACACATTGCCATTGACTGAATGGTATGACACTTTGTCACCATATAAAAATATCGTGACGGGTCTTGGGTCGACGGTCATGGAACCATTGGAAACCGTGCAAACGTTGCAGCTCCTCGGGCAACTTGTCCACGGGATAGGTGTGCATATCGGGGTTGACGTAGGAGAGCAACCGGTGCAACTTCCTATTCTGAAAATAGATACGCATATCCGACGAGATGCCTGCGTTAACACCCATCAGCGAGGCATTGCCCACGCTGTCCTCCTCAGTGATATAATAGACCATCTGAGCGTTGCCCAACACATCGCCGTAGGAGGGTTCCCCTTCGGAGAAATAAAGAACCCCGTTACGGCCTTTCAGCTGGTTGAACTTGGTGGAATCGACCCATTCGGCGATAAAGAGGTTGTGGCGCATCCAGACACGCGAGAGTCCTGTGGTGTCGTGCCGCAGCACAATCGTGTCGGCCATGCACTGGTAGTTCTCATACCACAGAACAGGCTTGCCAAACAGCGTCAGCAGCGAGTCTGCCACGGAATAGTAAGCCGAGTCGCACATGCCCTGCAAGTCAAAACGGTAGACCTTGGCGTGATAATAGGATTGTATCGAGGTGAACTGGTTGTTGGTGTCGTTGTAGGCAAAGACCGTGTCGGCATGCATAAACAGCGAATCGCCGTTGTCATCGATGAGGTAAACCAGCGCGCTGTCGGTGACATACGAATAGTTGTAGTGCTGGTCGGTCACGCCGATGGCACCTGAGCAGGTGATTTGGTTGACGGTGTCGACGATAACCACATGGCCATAGGCGTCGCCATGACGCACGAGACCGTCGTAGTACAACGAGTCGCAAGTCAGCACGCGCGCCCCCGACTGGATGTGCGAAGCGGCCCGCGAGACCGCATAGCGCGTGTCGGTGTTGTAGGTGCCGCTCTCGCTGTAGATGTGCGTGGAGTCGGAATAGATATTGGTGGCGCTGACAAAGGTTGCCAGCTTGGTGTCGGTGTTGTAATACAACGTATCGGTGTAGAGCACCATCGAGGAGTCGCTCAGCTCCACCTTGCGGAAAATCTCCATCATCTTGGTGTCGGAATAGTAGTAGCCCTCCCGGCTCTTCAGACTTTGGTCTCCACTGGTGGTATGCCCCCAGGTGTCGTAGTTGGCAATATTGCTGTTGCGGTCGAAAGCGAGATGCGCCGCTTTCAGCACCGTTCCGCCGTCGATAAACGTCACCGTGTCGCCATAGATATCCACCACACGGGTTTCTGCATCGTAGAAGAGATTGTCGCCATAAATAGTAGTGGTATCGCTCAACTGGATTTTCACATTGTCGTAAGCTGTGAAATTATTCTGGTTGATATTCAGCAGTGCCGAGTCGGCAAACAAAACCATACCCTCATGTTCGGCGCGCACCCCTTTATAGAGAATCCAGATATCCGCATCCTCCGGGTCGCGCGAACCCATGCCCGATTCATAGGTAATCAGCTTCTGTCCCCACGAGGCAGCGGCAAAAGCCAGCATAAACGACAAACAGACAAGACGGCGAAGCACAGTCACAACAAGTAATTGCTTTATCGAAAGAAAGGCCGCCCAAAGGGGCAGCCTTTCGGTATCATTCTAATTCATACAGGACAATCTGTCATACTACTCGTTAGCGGTACGCGAGCCCAGACGGTCCATGGCGCAGCGGAAGCCAATCCAAGCCGTGGAGCGATCCTGGTCGTAGAAACGACGGGTGCCAGCCTGCATCCAGTATGCGCGGTCGTTCCATGAGCCACCCTTGACCACACGGACCTTGTTGTTCAGCAACGACGTCACCTGGGAGGCATCGCTCACATTGCGGCGATACATCATATTGGTGACGCTGTCGGGGTTGGACATATCGAAACCACCGTCCTCGCTGTCGTAGCCTTCTTCCTCGTCGCCCTCGTTGTTCACCCATTCGGTGATAGAGGTCTGCGTGTTGTAGTCGTAGATAGCCGAGGCATAGTCGCCGTCGAGGTAGTTGATATTGTCGGCCTGACGGTAGTTGCGACGGTTGAGGTCGTCGTCGACGTTGCGGTAGTTAATGCTACCCGTGGTGTCGTTGATGGAGATCTCGTCGTCGACATAGATCGGCGTGCGGTAGACGTTGCCACGGAACGGGTTCATATCCTCGCCTCCGATGGGGTTGGCGTCCTTACGATAGACATCCATACACCACTCGCTGACGTTGCCAGCCATGTGGTAGAGACCGTAGTCGTTGGGGAAATACCACTTGACGGGAGCCGTATAGTCCCAGCCATCGTTGAGGTTGCCGGCGACACCCATAGCGTCACCGCGCGAACGCTTGAAGTTGGCCAAGAACTGACCGTAATATTTCTTGTTGGCCGAACGGACACTGGAGCCAGCCCACGGATAGGCCTTGTGTTCCACGATACGCTCGTCATAGGTATTGCCAATCAGACCCAGAGCGGCGAACTCCCATTCCGCCTCGGTAGGCAGACGGTAGGACGGGATGAGGATACCGTCGGTGCGACGCACCTGACGGGGCTCGCCACCGGCAGAGGGGTCGAGGTTCTCGAGCTCCTCACCCGCCTCGCCACGGTACTGGCCAGCCAGATAGACGTCGGTCTGGAAAGCGGACTCACCGCGGAGGTCAGTCTGGTCGAGCACGATGATGCCACGGTCGACGAGAATCTTCTCATTGACGCGGTCGGTACGCCAGGTGCAGAATTTGCAGGCCTGCTCCCAGGTGACACCGACAACAGGATATTCGTCGTAAGCGGGATACTGGAAATAGTAGTCCACAAAACTCTCGCGCCATGCCAATTTGTCACGCCATGCGTTGGTGTCGGGATAGATGTCGCGCACGCGCTCGGGATACTCCTCGCCGTAGGCACGCTGCATCCAATAGACAAACTCGCGGTAGCTGCGGTTGGAGACCTCCGTCTCATCCATATAGAAAGAGGAGACCGTCACGGTATGCGCCACATTGTTCCACTGGAAGCGGGAGTCGTCGGCCACGCGGCCCATCGTGAACGAACCGCCTTCGATAAAGACCAAACCCGGTGCGGTGGGCTGCTCCGTTTCACTGGAGACCTCAAAGCCACCCCACTCCGGATCATTCAGATCCCAACCTGTAGTAGAAGAGACGTCACTACTATTTCCGCAGGAGGCCATCAGCCAGCCGGAGAGAAGCAGAAGGCATGAATTTCTGAGAATTTTCATAATCCTATTTTGAATTGTTGATTGACTATATTATACGTAATAAGTGTTGCTTTGTTTCAGACAGTCCTTAGAAAGAGGGGCAACGGATTGCCTTCACCTTCTTGCGCTGCTCAGGCACCGGCAACAGGAAACCCAGCGTCACCTCATGTGCGCCGGCGGTCTGGTTGGCCAGCTTGGAGACGGTCACGTCGTAGCTGTAGCCCACCTTGAAGAAATCCTGCTGGAGACCCACCATAAAGATGAACGCATCCGAGTTCTCCACACCATTGCGGTACCACACACCCACCAAGAACGGCATCCAGTCGAGATAGAGACCGTAGTTGAAATAGTGGAGCGTACCTTGATACTGATAGATGAAGTTGGGCGAGATAACCGGTGTGCCGAGACCCAGCGAAGAGGTACGGCGACGCTCCTTGGCCACATTGATCAATGCACCGGCATGGAAAGTATACTTAATCGGCAAGCGGTCCTCGCTGTAGAGACCCTGCGACGGACGGCTCAGGTGCGCGGCAGAGATACCGGCATACCAGATGTCGCCATACGCCATCAAACCCGCGCTGAAGTCGGCATACCACTTGCTGGATTTGTCGGGTTCCTGCGCCTGAGTCTGATAGATGAAACCCTGGTTGGGGTCGATCTGGTCGCCAAAACGCAGATTGTTGTAGTCCCAGTTGATGGAGACATTGGACAACGACGCCTGAAGACCCGCATTGATATAGATATCACGGAAAATCTGGAAGCGGAACGAATACATGGCGCCAAAGAAACCCGAATTCAGGATGCCGTGGTCGCCCTGTTTGTCGGCCAATGCGATGGCACCGATACCACCGTGCAGCGCAGGGATATACTGGTCATACGAAACCGAAACTGTCTGGAACGCCGACACCAATTTAGGCCACTGGTTACGATAGGACAGCGAGAAACGCGGAGCTATCTTGGAACCTGCAAAAGCGGGGTTCAAATAGAGTGGATTGGCGTAGAACTGCGAAAAACCGATGTCCTGTGCATTGACACTCAAAACAGACACCAGCATCAGACAAAGCAGTGATATACGTGTTCTTATTTTCATAGCATTACAATATGCACAAATAGTCTAAATTGATTGGCAATATTACGACTTTTTTAGCACATAGAAGCAATTTTGCACAAATATTTTCACAAATATCATAAAACAAGATAGTTACAAAATGTTAATTTTTTCTTAAAATAGCATTTTTAGCCATACAAAGAGGTAGAAAACAGGTAAGTGAGAAGAAAAATGAAGTGAAGAAAAATGAAAAAAGAAGACTGCCTGACGGAAACCGGAGAGACAAAACGAACGTCACGGAAACAATAAAAAGAGAAAAAAAAAGTTATTATACAAGATTCTGTTTTTTGAAATTAGAACATGAAATATATCATTCAATTGTTACAATGGGGTTGTTTGGCCGGACTGCTGTTCCTCTCCACCCATGGTGGGGCGCAGCCCTACCCTGCCCATTCGCCCTTGGCGGGACACAGCACCTACCGCATCCATGTGACCACGAGCGGCATCTACACGATAACCCTCAACGACATACCCGCGCTGAACGGCCTCTCGACCGACGAGGTGGCGCTGTACGGAAACACAGGTGCCATGCTGACCGATATCAACGGCAGCGGGATGGCGCATCCCCTGTTCAACCTGCCCGTATGGATTGCCGACAACAACCGCAACGGACTGTTCGACGGCAACGACTATCTGCTGTTCTACGGCGAAGGAGTGGACCGCTGGGTGAACCGAGATGACACCTACCGCTACTCCCGTCACGTCTACGCCACTGACAACTGCTACTACCTGACGCTGCACAGCGCAGGGCGCATCCTCGACACCCTGCCGGCCACAAGCGGCATCACCGACACCATCAGCCACCACACGGTGGTGGCCACCCACCACAACGACTTGGTCAACCTCTACCAGACCGGACAGGTGTGGCTGGGCGAGCGGTTCAGCGCTACCCAGACCTCACGCACCTTCACGCTGACATTGCCCAACGCAGCGACGACACCCACCGTCGACGTCCGCTTCGCCATGGCCAACGATGGCAAATACGACGCCACCCTCAACGTGACGATGAACGGCAACGCCATCAGCGCCTACATCAATACGGCCGCCGTCTACCGCACCTTCGAGTCGCAATTTCCATCCAACAACGCATCGACCTACAGTTTGAAGGTCAACTACTCTCCGACCAACGGCACCGCCAGCGCTTATCTCGACTATATCGAGCTGACCGCCACCGCACAGATGCGCTACAACAACAGCCAGACCTGGCTGCGCACCACCGACAACAGCATCGACAACGAGGTGCTTTACCATGTGGAGAACGCCACCAACAATCTGAGAGCATGGGATGTAACCGTCATCGACAGCATCTACGAAGTGCCCATCCATTCGGATGCGACCGGCACCCATCTCAACGTCAAAGACGGCGGTGCGCGACAGCTGCTGCTCTTTGAATCGACACAGGCCTACCATCCCCAGCGCATCGAGGCCATCACGCCGACCGACCTGGCCGGTGCCGCCCTGCCCGACATGATTATTGTGGCACCCGCCGCCTTCTCCGCACAGGCGGAACGGCTGGCCGACCTGCACCGCGAAAACGACGGCCTCAGCGTGCTCGTCACACAGCCGCAGGCGGTATACGACGAATATAGTGGCGGCAAGCAGGACCCCCTCGCCTACCGTGAGCTGCTGCGCAGCTACTACAAACGACACAACGGTCAGCATCCGCGCTACCTGCTGTTGCTGGGAAAAGGCACCTACGATCCCCGCAACCTGCTGGGCAACAACAGCAACCTTATCGTTACCTGCGAAGCCACCGTCTCGTTTTCCGACAACGGCAACGCCTACTGCAGCGACGACATGATGGGTTTTTTGGAGGATGGCGAAAGCGGTCGGCAGACGGAAAGCATGGATGTCGCCATCGGCCGCCTGCCGGCGAAGAGCGAAGCCGAGGCCACCCATCTGGTGGACAAAATAGCACGTTACATCGACCGACAGGACCTCCTCCAGAACGACCCGCGCGGCGACTGGCGCAACAACATCGTGCTGCTGGCCGACGACGCAGACCCCGGCAGCATCTACGACACCATGTTTGCCCACGACGCCGAGAAGTTGGCCACACGCATCAAGACGAAGCACCATCAATACAACATCTCACGGGTTTTCGCCGACGCCTTCACGCAGCAGTCGGGCAGCAGCGGCTCCTATTACCCCGACGTGAACAACGCACTGAAACAGCAGATTGACTACGGATGCCTGCTGCTCAACTACATCGGGCACGGCTCGACGCAATATATTGGAACGGAACGCTATATCACCCCCAACGACATCAGCGACTACACCAACTACGACCGACTCGCCTTCTTCGTCACCAGCACCTGCAGCTTTGGTCGCTGCGACATGGTGGACGACATCTGCGGCTCCGAGCGTTTCCTGCTGGCCGACGGCGGCGGCATCGGGCTAGTGACCGCCACCCGTCCCATCGTCCACCACGAGCCCTTCAACACATTGGTCTGCATGAACCTGCTGGACCCCGACAACAGTATCGGCGACGCCTGGCGGAAAGCCAAAAACACCTATGCCGTATCGCACAGCGTCGTCCTGTTGGGCGACCCCGCCCTGCGGCTGTCGATTCCCGCGCACAAGGTGGAGGTCACCCACATCAACCAGCATCCTGCCGACACCGTGCTGGGCGACACCGCCACCGTGCTCTCCGAGGTGGTGGTGGAAGGCCACGTCGTGGACATCAACGGATTCGAGGACAACAGCTTCAACGGGCCGCTCTATATCACCGTCTACGACCGTGAGAAAGAGAGCCACACGCAAGGCAACGACAACGACGACACCGGCGTGCGCTTCATGCAACAGAAAAGTGTGCTCTTCCGTACCCGCGACAGCGTGCGCAACGGCCTGTTCCAATACCGCTTCGTGGTGCCCATGGATGTCGCCTACGACTATGCCGCCTGCAAGCTGAGCCATTTCGCCCACGACGCGGCGACCGACGCCACCGGCGCCTACACCCACCTCTTCCTCGGTGGCTTTGACACCAGCGGTGTCACCCATACCTGCCGCCCCTCCGTGCGGCTCTACCTCAACGACACCACCTTCCGCTCCGGCGGCAGCTGCGACGAGAGCCCTACCCTGCTGGCCTATCTGGAGGACAGCATCGGCATCAACGCCGTGGGCAGCGGCCTGGGTCACGACATCACCGCCGTGTTGGACAACAACGGCAACAACCTGATTACTCTCAACGACTTTTACACGGCCGACATCGCCGACAGCCGGCGCGGCATCGTCACCTACCAACTAAGTGGCCTCACCGAAGGCTGGCACACCATCACGCTGAAAGCGTGGAACATCTTCAACCGTTCGGCCAGCGCCACGCTGCGCTTCTATGTGCAGGGCAGCGACGATCCCGAGGTCATCCACTTCACCGCATCACCCAACCCCGCCACCACACGCACCGTCATCCGGGTAGAGCACAACTGTCCATCTCAACTCGAAAAGGCAACGGTGGAGCTGTTCGACATGCGGGGCCGACGGGTGCGGAGCTGGCAGCCCACCCTCGACAACTCCTACGTGGTCGGCCCCATCGAATGGGACTTCCGCGACGAGTCGGGCAACACTGTTCCCAACGGCATCTATGTGGCACGTCTGCGCTACACCATCAACGGCGAGGAGGAACAGACGCACACAAAAATCGTCAAGACAAACTAAATTCATACAATAAAAGAAAGGAAGTGGCGTTTTATTGAAAAAGATTGTGTGTTGAGAAATGAGACATGAGAAAAAATGAAAACGAAAAACAAAATATCATAATGAGAATAATGAGGACAAAAATTAAATGTGCCACGTTGGCACTGCTGCTTACAGCAATATCCTCGGCAGCTTTTGCACAGAACGAATTGGGACAATCATCGAAGAACTATATCTCGACAGGTATGCCGGTCCTGCTTATCGCCCCCGACGCCGTGTCGGCCGCCATGGGTGACGCCGGCGTGGCCTCGAAACCCGACGCCTACTCCGCCCACTGGAACAACGCCAAATTCGCCTTTGTGGAGAACGACATGAGTTTCAGCACTACCTACACCCCTTGGCTGCGCAAGCTGGGCGTGGGCGACATGAACCTGCTCTATATCGGCGGCTACAAACGTATCAACAGCCGCAGCGCCGTGGCGCTGTCGCTGACCTACTTCTCGCTGGGCGACATCGAGAGCATGAACGAAGAGGGTGTGGAGACGGGCAACATGCACCCCAACGAGTTTGCCGTCGACCTCAGCTACGCCATGAAGGTGGGTGACAACATTTCGCTGGGTGCCACGGGCCGACTGAACCACTCCGACCTCACCAACGGTCAGGATGTGGGAACGCAGACCACCAAGGCCGCCAACAGCCTGGCCGCCGACATCGGTCTCTACTACCAGAAACCGATCTCCTCGACGCAGGAGCTGGCGCTGGGTGCCTTTATCAGCAACCTCGGTGCCAAGCTTTCCTACTCCGACGACGACACCGAGAACGAGTTTCTGCCCGCCAACCTGCGTGTGGGTGGTCGTTACAGCCATCAGTTCGACGAGTTCAACAAAATCAACTTCCTGCTGGACCTGAACAAACTGCTGGTGCCGACACCGCCCAAGCAGAAATCCGGCGAGAGCCAGGCCGACTTCAGCAAACGGGCCCTCGACTACAAGAAAACAGGTGTCATCCAGGGCGCCCTGCAGTCGCTCTACGACGCCCCCGGCGGCTTCTCGGAGAAGATGAAAGAGATACAGCTGTCGACTGGTGCCGAATACTGGTACAACAACATGTTTGCCGCCCGTCTGGGTTACTTCTATGAGCATGAGGACAAAGGCGGTCGCCAATACGCCACCGTCGGTTTCGGCATCCGCTACAACATCGTCGGTTTCGACTTCTCCTACCTCATCCCCACCACCCGCATCGACAACAGCCCGCTGGCGCACACCATCCGCATCAGTCTTACGTTGAATCTTTAGTGATTAGTGGTTGGTGATTAGTGATTAGACAATAGATTTCAAATGACACGCATAGGCATAGGTTACGATGTACACCGCTTGGTGGAAGGACGGCCACTCTGGCTGGGCGGCATCCTGATACCCCACACCCTGGGGCTGGACGGCCACAGCGACGCCGACGTGCTCATCCATGCCATCTGCGACGCCCTGCTCGGCGCCGCCGCACTGGGCGATATCGGGCAGCATTTCCCCGACAACGACAACCAGTACAAGAATATCGACAGCAAGATACTGCTGCGCCGCTGTGCCGAACTGCTGCGCGAGCACGGCTACCGCATCAACAACATCGACAGCATCGTCTGTGCGCAGCGTCCCAAGCTGGCACCCCACATCGACAACATGCGGACAACGCTGAGCGAAGTGTTGCAGCTGCCGAAGGACCAGATTTCCGTCAAAGCCACCACCACCGAGCGGCTGGGCTTTGAGGGTCGCGAAGAGGGCATCTCGGCACACGCCGCGGTGATCATAGAGAAGGAAGGATAGGAAGACAATGAATGAAAACAAGCCATACGTAAGTCCCCAAGCCGACGACGAAACCGCCGTGCTCGATGACATCGGTTGCCATCTGGTGTTGCACAACGACGATGTCCACACCTTCGACTATGTCATCAAGGCATTGGTGGACATCTGCCGCCACACCGTAGAGCAAGCCGAACAGTGCACCATATTGGTACATTGCAAAGGAAAATGCGTAGTGAAGAACGGCAGCTACGAAACCCTCCTGCCCATGCATACAGGACTGCTCAACAAACAACTGACCTCTGAAATTGTGAAGTGAATAGTGATTGGACTAATGGGACCAATTAGACTAATTAGACCAATTTAGACCAATTCAATTAAACCCTCAAACCCTTCAACCCTTTAAACCCTCAAACATACCATGTCACTCACCCTGCTCATCATCGTATTGTTCATCGGACTGCTACTGCTCACCCTTGAGATCGTCGCCCTGCCTGGCGGCATCGCCGGCGCCGCTGGCGTCGCCATCATGGGCTTCGGCATCTGGCAGTGCTACAGTCACTATGGAGCCGCCGCCGGCCATTGGGCGCTGCTCAGCTGCATCGTCGTCTGCGTCATCCTGCTCATCATCTTCATGAAAAGGAAAACGTGGGAACGGTTCAGCCTCAACGACGAGAGCGACAGCAAGGTCAACCAAATCGACGGTTCCAGCATCCACGTCGGCAGTCGCGGCAGCACGGTGGCGCGTCTGGCGCCCACCGGCAAAGCGTTGATTGACGGCGAACTGGTAGAGGTGCACGCCATCAACCAATTCATCGACCCCAACAAACCCATCGAGGTGGTGGCTGTCGAAGGCTACCGCATCGACGTCAAAGAGATCAGCGACGAAAGATTTGGGGAATTGAAAATTGGTGATTAGTGAATAGTGAATGGTGAATGGACAAATGATATGCGCTAACCACTAACGGCTAACAGCTTTTTAGCTTTTAGTTTTTACCTTTTAGTTTTTATCAAACCATCAAACCCTTAAACCCTTAAACCCTAAAAACCTTTATATCATGGAAATTTCAACTCTTGTTATCGCTGGCTTATGCTTTGTGCTGCTGGTACTGTTCTTGTATCTGGTACCGCTGGGAATCTGGTTCCAGGCCCTTATCTCGGGTGTCCACACTTCACTCATCCAGCTCATCTTCATGCGCTTCCGTAAGGTGCCGCCCACCGTCATCGTCAACAACATGATTTCCGCCTCCAAAGCGGGACTGAAGTTGCGCCAGAACGACCTCGAGGCCCACTATCTGGCCGGTGGTCGTGTCAATGCGGTGGTCAACGCCCTTATCTCGGCCGACAAAGCCAATATGAACCTCGACTTCAAGACCGCTACCGCCATCGACCTGGCAGGTCGCGACGTGCTGAAAGCCGTGCAGACCTCTGTCAACCCCAAGGTTATCGACACCCCGCCCGTGGCGGCTGTCGCCAAGGACGGCATCCAGCTCATCGCCAAGGCGCGTGTCACCGTGCGCACCAACATCAAGCAGTTGGTGGGTGGTGCCGGCGAGGAGACCATCCTGGCCCGTGT
>LXOW01084182.1_pt1 | contig 25197 bp, 24 predicted proteins | sample 1368591 | NCBI WGS metagenome assembly LXOW01 (sample SAMN04884650, study PRJNA319009) | bovine gut metagenome | isolation source: Cow rumen | host: Bos taurus | place: Italy: Legnaro (PD) | collected 2014-07-09
TTCACCGGCGAGCTGAAGATCGTCCGGGAGATCCGCTACTCCGAGGGCGAGCGCGCCAACGTCCGCTGCTACGGCGCCGACGACGTCCGCGAGGGCGTGGCCATCATGCACTACGAGGGCGTGGACGTGTCCATCACCGGCAACTCCACCAACCCCACCCGGTTCCAGCATCCCGTGGCCGGCACCTACAAGAAGGAGTGCGTGGAGCAGGGCAAGAAGTACTTCTCCGTGGCTTCCGGCGGCGGCACGGGCCGCACGCTCCACCCGGACAACATGGCCGCCGGTCCCGCCTCCTACGGCATGACCGACACCATGGGCCGCATGCATTCCGACGCCCAGTTCGCAGGTTCCTCCTCCGTGCCGGCCCACGTGGAGATGATGGGCTTCCTGGGCATGGGCAACAACCCCATGGTGGGCGCCACCGTGGCCGTGGCCGTGGCTGTTCAGAATAGTCTGAAATAAACTGATCCAACCGAAACGATGCTCCGGCCCCAGGGTCGGAGCATCTTTATGGAGGTAAGCATGAAACGTCGGGAACTGCAGCAGCTGGACGGGAAATGGGTGCGGTTGACCCACTCAGACGGGCTGGTCTTTGAGGGCCGTTGCGAGGTGGAGGACGCGGAGTACTGCCTCCACGAGTACGGCCGGGAGGATGACGCCCTGAACATCGACAACTGGCTGTTCTACGGGAGCGACGTGCGGCGCGCGGAGATCGTGGAGCCGGGGCTCGTGGGCCTGTGGATGGGCAAACCTCTGCACCGGATGCGGCTCGATCCGGACGCCTTTTCCAAGATCGAGGACGGAGAGAAGACCATCGAGCTGCGGCTGTACGACGAGAAGCGGCGGCGGATCCAGGCCGGGGATGTGATCCGGTTCGAGAGCACCGACGACGAAACAGACGTGCTCTACGCGCAGGTGGAGGGGCTCCGGTCCTTCGCCAGCTTTGACGAATTGTACGCCGCCCTGCCCCTCACCCATTGCGGCTATACCGCCGAGGAAGCGAAGACCGCCTCGCCCCGGGACATGGATCGGTACTATTCCCCGGAGGAACAGCAGAAATGGGGCGTGGTGGGGATCGAGCTGTCCCTGCTGTAGCGCAACCTTTTGGGTGGCTGCGCCGTGTTGTGGATACAAAAGCAAAAGGAGAAAGCATCATGAAAAGAGTTTTGATCGTATTGCTGGCCGCCCTGTTGGTGCTGGCCGTTGGCTGCAAGAAGCAGGAGGCTGAGGTCGAGGAAGAGATCGGCCAGGCCGGCGCCATTGCGGGGGGCTGGGCCCCGGCGGCAGACTATGAGATCACCGAGGCGCGACAAGCCATCTTCGAGAAGGGCCTCAAGGAACTGGTGGGCGTGAACTACGCGCCCGTAGCCTATCTCGGTTCCCAGGTGGTGGCCGGGACCAACCACGTGTATCTTGCCCAGGCCACTGTGGTCTACCCCGGGGCCACGCCGGCTTTCGTTCTCATATACCTTTACGAGGACCTGCAGGGGAAGGTGCAGCTCATGACCGTGGCGGACATGCCCATCGTCCCCCAGGCGGACGGCACCGCGACGGCCCCCGAACCGGGACTCATGGGCGGCTGGTCCTACGCGGCGTCGCCCGAGGTCACCGACGAGATGCTGACCCGCCTCGATCTTGCTTTGGAGGGGTTGGTGGGGGCCACCTATCAGCCTGTGGCGGACCTGGGCGAGCAGGTGGTGGCCGGGCTGAACCGGTGCCTCCTCTGCCAGGTAAGTCCCGTGGTCCCCGACGCCCAGCCTCACTACGCCCTGGTGTACGTCTATGAGGATCTGCAGGGGGGCGGCGCTCTCAATCAGGTGATCGATCTCGATGTGGGCGCTCTCTGCACCTATGGGGCGTAAGGCATGAAAGTTTGTCTGCTGAACGATTCCTTTCCCCCGGCCATCGACGGGGTGGTGAACGTGGTGCTGAACTACGCGGATCATCTCCATCGAGACCATGGGGCGGAGGTGGCGGTGGGCACGCCGGAGTACCCGGACGCCCACTATGAGCAGTATCCCTACCGGGTCATCCCCTATCCCAGCGTGGACACCACGGCCATCATGAGCGGCTATCGGGCGGGGAACCCCTTCTCGGGGAAAGCTTTGGAGGAGCTGGCCGGGTTCGGACCGGACGTCATCCACAGCCATTGCCCCGTGGCCTCCACCATCCTGGGCCGCCTCCTCCGGGAGCAGACCGAGGTGCCGCTGGTGTTCACCTACCACACCAAGTTCGACATCGACATCCACCGGGCGGTGAGGCTGCCCCACGCGGCGGAGGAGACCATCCGGGCCATGGTGGCAAACATCGAGGCCTGCGACGAGGTGTGGGTGGTGAGCCGGGGCGCTGGCGAGAATTTGAAGTCCCTGGGCTATGCCAGGGACTATCGGGTCATGAACAACGGCGTGGACTTCGCCCGGGGCCGGGTGGCCCAGGGGGACGTGGACCGGGTCACCGCAGGCTACGATCTGCCCGCGGAGGTGCCGGTGCTGCTGTTCGTGGGCCGGATGATGACCTACAAGGGCCTGCCCCTCATTTTGGACGCGCTGAAGCTTCTCAAGGACGCCGGGCAGGACTTCCGCATGGTGTTCATCGGCAAGGGCCCCGACAAGGAGCTCATGGAAAAGAAGGCCCGGGACCTGGGGCTTGGAGAAAAGTGCATCTTTGTGGGCCCCGTCTACGACCGGGACGCTTTGCGCGCCTGGAACACCCGGGCGGACCTGTTCCTCTTCCCCTCCACCTTCGACACCAACGGTCTGGTGGTCCGGGAGGCGGCGGCCTGCGGCCTCGCTTGCGTGCTGGTCCGGGGCTCCTGCGCCGCCGAGGGGATCACCGACGGACGCAACGGTTTCCTCATCGAGGAAAGCCCGGCGGCCATGGCCGCCCTGCTGAAGGAGGTCTGCAGGGACCTCCCCCGCCTCCATCAGGTGGGCCAGCACGCCATGGACGAGATCTACCTGTCCTGGGAGAGCGCCGTGGACGCCGCCTTCGACCGGTACGGAGCCATTTTGGAGCTGAAGAAGAGCGGAGAGCTGGCCCCCAAGCGGAAGGTCCCGGCGGACTATTTGGTAGCCCTGGCTTCCCGGAGCCTGGAGGAGCGGGTGCGCCGCCGCCGGATCCGGCTGGAACTGCTGAACGATTTTCGGGAGACCGCCCAGGGCATGATGGAGAACATCCAGGAGGCCCAGCGGGACGCCCAGCAGCGCTGGGCCAAGGTGGCCGAGGACGTTCAGCGGGAGCTGGACAGCCTGAAACAGCGGTGAGCGCCCTGGCGGAGAAAAAGGGGACAGCGATATGGCGTTCGATTTCAAGAAGGAATACAGGGAGTTCTATATGCCCGGCGAGCGGCCCGAGATCGTGACCGTGCCCCGGGCTAACTACGTGGCCGTGCAGGGTCGGGGCGACCCCAACGAACCGGACGGCCAGTACCAGCGGGCCATCGGGGTGCTGTACGCCGTGGCCTACACCCTGAAGATGAGCTACAGGACGGACCATCGGATCGACGGCTTCTTCGAGTACGTGGTGCCGCCTCTCGAGGGGTTCTGGTGGCAGAAGGGAGTGAACGGCATGGACTACGGGAACAAGGCCAGTTTAGAATGGCTTTCCGTCATCCGCCTGCCGGACTTCGTGACGAAGGCGGACTTCGACTGGGCCGTGGAGACGGCCGCGAAAAAGAAAAAGCTGGACTGCTCCGCCGCCGGGTTCCTGACCGTGGAGGAGGGCCTCTGCGTCCAGATCCTTCACGTGGGGCCCTTCGACGACGAGCCCCGGTCCGTGGCCCTGATGGACGGATTCATTCGGCAGAACGGGTACGAAAACGACTTTTCGGCGGAGCGCCTTCATCACGAGATCTATCTCTCCGACGCCCGGAAGGTGGCCCCCGAAAAATGGCGGACCGTCATCCGGCACCCCATCCGAAAGGAGCTGTAACTATGGAGTATCGGGAGATCATCACCCTGAAGGACGGGCGGACCTGCGTCCTGAGGAACGGCACCCTGGCGGACGCCCAGGGGGTCCTGGACAACTTCATCCGCAATCACGCCCAGACCGACTTTCTCACCACCTACCCGGACGAGATCGGCTTTACCCCGGAGGGCGAAGCCAGGTTCCTCCAGGCTAAGACGGACAGCCTCAACGAGGCGGAGCTGGTGGCGGAGGTGGACGGAAAGATCGTAGGCCAGGCGGGCATCGAAGCCCTGGGCCGCACGGACAAGACGAAGCATCGGGCCGACTTCGGCATCAGCATCGACGAAGGCTACTGGAGCCTGGGCATCGGTCGGGCGTTGACCAGGGCCTGCATCGCCCTGGCCCGGCAGGCGGGCTACCGGCAGCTGGAGCTCCAGGCCGTGGCGGAGAACGGACACGCCCTGGCCCTCTATGAGAGCGTGGGCTTCGCGGAGTACGGCCGGAACCCCCGGGGCTTCCGGTCCCGTTTGACGGGCTGGCAGGAGCTGGTGCTCATGCGCCTGGAGCTGGACCCGTGACGGGCCCCCTTGCGCCCGGCGACCGGGTGAACGTGGGCGGGGCGGCCTATACCGTCCTGCGGCTGCTGGGCCGCGGCAAGGGCGGGTATTCCTACCTCGTCGAGGGGGCGGAGGGCCCTGTGGTCCTGAAGCAGATCCACCACGAGCCATGCGACTACTATACCTTCGGGGACAAGATCGGGGCGGAGCTCTACGACTACGACCGGCTTCGGACGGCGGGCATCCCCATCCCGGCGCTGCTGGCCTTCGATCGGGACGCCGAGCGGCTGGTGAAGGAATACGTGGACGGCCCCACGATCTTCGAGCTGGTCCGGGACGGGGCGGACGTGTCGCCCTATATGGAACAGGTCCGGGCCATGGCCCAAAAGGCCAGGGCGGCAGGGCTCAACATCGATTATTTCCCCACCAACTTCGTGGTCCAAAATGGCCGCCTGTGGTACGTGGACTACGAGTGCAACGACTATATGGACCAATGGAGCTTTGAAAACTGGGGCCTTCGCTATTGGTCCCGGACGCCGGATTTTGAATCCTATCTGAAGGGGAGGCAAGCATGAGACTGGACGGCTTTGGACTGCTGGTGAAGGACATGGGCACCATGATCCGCTTCTATCGGGACGTACTGGGCTTCGAGATCCGGGAGGCGGAGGACGCGGAAAACGTGTATCTCGTGAAGGACGGCACGTTGTTCCTGCTCTACGGGCGGAAGGATTTTGAGAGGATGACCCACCGGAGGTACGAATACCTCACCGGCGTCAACGGCCACTTCGAGATCGCCCTCTATGTGGACGCCTTCGACCAGGTGGACAGGGCCTTTGCCGACGCCGTACAGAAGGGCGCGACGCCCGTATTGGAGCCCACCACGGAGCCCTGGGGCCAGCGGACCTGCTACATCGCCGACCCGGAGGGGAACCTGATCGAGATCGGGTCGTGGAACAGACCATACGAACAGAAGGACCAGTGATAGGAGGAGAAGATATGAAGATACTGGTATTCAACGGCAGCCCCAAAGGGGAGAAGAGCGACACCATGCACATCACCCGGGCCTTTCTGGAGGGTATGGGGGCGCAGGAGGTGCAGATCATCCACGCCGTCGATCAGCACGTGGAATACTGCAAGGGTTGCTTCGCCTGCATGCATAACAGGGGCCGCTGCGTCCAGGAGGACGACATGCGGGGCATCCTGGAGGAGATACTCCGAAGCGATCTGTTGATCTTCAGCTTCCCCCTCTATTGCTACGGCATGCCCGCGCCCCTCAAAGCCATCATCGACCGCATCTTGCCCCTCTCCAAGATGACCATGGAGAAGGTGGGCGACCGGTATGAGCACGTGGGCCAGGCGGACTACTCCCATCTCCGCTATGTCATGATCTGCGGGTGCGGCTTCCCCAACAGCCAGCATAACTTCGAGCCCGCCGTCAGCCAGTTCAAGCTCCTGTTCCCAAACGGCCATACCATTATCACCGTGCCCGAGAGCCCCATGTTCAACGTGCCGGAGGCGTCGGTGGTCACCGTGCCCCGGCTGGAGCTGGTGAAGGAAGCCGGGCGGCAGTATGCGGAGACGGGCAGGATCGATGAGGAACTCCTGGCCGCAATTTGCTCCCCCATGATCCCCGAGGAGCAGTACGCGTCCATCGTGAACGGGCAGGCGTGAGCATGGCCATACGTACCAAGCAGTTTCAACTATTGACCGACGCTGAGCTTGCCTGGGCGCTGATGACGGACGTGTTCACCCCGGACGGACGCAGCGGTCCGGCGGCGCCATTCTTCGAGTACGCCCTCACCTCCTCCTGGCAGAACAAGACCTATCTCAGGCTGAACCGGTTTTGGCTGGACGGGGATCTGCCCGTGGGGTTCGTGTTCTATGAGGACGATCCCAACCAGATCCACTTCGTGCTGCGGCCGGAGTATGCGTTTTTGACGGGCGAGATGATGGACTGGGCCGAAACAGCCTTCCCCGCCTTCGATGAGCCCCGGAAGCTGGCGCTGAATGAGGAGCAGCATGCCCTGCTCCAGGAAGCGGAAAGGCGAGGCTACCGCGTGGCGGACCGCGCTATGAACCACGTCTTCGACTTTCGGACGGGGCGGCTCGACCATCCCCTGCCCTCGGGCTACCGGTTCGTGGACCCCGACAAGGTGGACTCCCTGAAGGCCGCCCGGTGCCTGTGGGAGGGCTTTAACGGCGATCAGGCCCCCTTCATCGGCTGGGAGACCCCCGGCACGGGCCCCCATGGCCTGTACCAAAACGTCCTGGGGACGGCCCTGTCCCCCTCCCCCCACGCCACCAATGAGCACACCTTGGTCATCGCCGACGAGAACGGGGACTACGTTTGCTTCGCGGGCATGTGGTGGGTGGAGAAGAACAAATTGGCCTACCTGGAGCCCCTCTGCACCGTCCCCGAACACCGGCACAAGGGCCTGGCCGCGGCGGCCCTAAGTGAGCACGACCGGCGGCTCCGGCCCCTGGGGGCTCGGCTCATGACAGGCGGCGTCAACGGCTTTTACCGCCGCGTGGGCTATCGGGACGCCGTCGTGACCCTGTATCTCCAAAAGGAGGGCCCACTCCATGGATGACGCGGTCCTGTACGTCCACGGCAAGGGCGGCAGCGCCGGGGAGGCAGAGTACTACCGGCCCCTGTTTCCCGGCTGTGAGGTCGTCGGCCTCGATTATACGGGCAGCACCCCCTGGGAGGCGGGGCCGGAGATCGCCGAAGCCGTTCGTGCTTTCGTGGGGTCAGAAAAACGTGTCACCCTCATCGCCAACAGCATCGGGGCGTACTTTTCCATGTGCGCGGGGGTGGATGGGCTGATCCGCAAAGCCTACTTCATCTCCCCCATCGTGGACATGGAGCAGCTCATATCGGATATGATGGGCTGGGCGGACGTCACTGAGGCAGAGCTGAAGGAGAAGGGCGTGATCCACACCGCCTTCGGGGAGGACCTGAACTGGGACTACCTCCGGTACGTGCGGGAGCATCCCGTACGATGGGACGCGCCGACCGCCATCCTTTACGGGAATATGGACCACCTCACCGCTTACCGGACCACGAAGGTCTTCGCGGAGAGGTTCGCCGCGCTGCTGACCGTTATGGAGGGCGGGGAACACTGGTTCCACACCCCTGAGCAGATGGCCTTTCTGGATGAATGGATACGGAGGAGCGAAGCAAATGATCGAGATCAAAAGTGAGCGGCTCACCGCCGCGGAATACATCGCCTTTCTGGCCCGGACGGACTTGGGCAGCCAGTACCCCCGGGAGCGGTTCGAGACGCGGATACCGAAGCTTCTCGAGAGCGTCTCCATCAGCCTGGCCGCCCGGAACGAGGACGGGCTCCTGGTGGGGGCGCTGCTGGGGCTGACGGACTTTGCCTACTGGCTCTACGTGACGGACCTGGGCGTGGACCGGGCCTATGAGCGGCAGGGCATCGGGCGGCGGCTCATGGAGGAGGCCCACCGGCTGGCCGGAGGCGAGAAGGATATCGCCGTGTACCTCATCGCCAACGAGAACGCCGTGCCCTTCTACGAGAAGCTGGGCATGGAGCGGGCCACGGAGGTCATGAAGTACGACCACGTGGACTGGACGGATTTCACCGTGGGGACAGAACCGGGCAATAAATGACAGGACAGCCGTCCATCGGGCGGCTATACTTATATACAGTCAAGGAAAGGAGATACGACCATGGAATGGCTCACCGCGATCCGCACGGCCATCGGGTATATGGAAGGGCACCTGACGGACGACGTCGGTCTGGAGGACGTGGCCCGGGCGGTGCACCTCTCTCCCTTCTTCCTGCAGCGGGGCTTCTCGCTGCTGACCGGCTGCGGCGTGGGCGAATATCTGCGGGACCGGCGGCTCTACGAGGCGGCCCTGGACCTGCAGAAGAGCCGGGAGAAGGTCATCGACCTGGCCCTCAAGTACGGCTACGAGACCCCGGAGAGCTTCGCCAAAGCCTTCGCCCGCTTCCACGGCGCCACGCCCACCCAGGTCCGGGAGGGTGCGGCGATCCGGAGCTTCCTGCCCCTGACCATCCAACTCTCTATCCAAGGAGGCAGCCAAATGGACTACAAGATCACCCCCATGTTCCCCTTCAAGGTCATCGGCTTTCAGAAGGAGTTCGACTACGAAACGTCCTACGCTGAGATCCCCAAATTCTGGGACGAGATCTGCGAAAAGTACGCGTATCCCGTCTACGCCGGGAACGAGCCCGCCAACCCCTGGGAACAGGCGCTGGTGGACAACTGCATCGGCGAGTACGGCGTCTGCATCGACGACATCCCCGGCGGCAAGTTCCGCTATCTCATCGCCGGGCGGTACACCGGCGGGCCCGTGCCCGAGGGCATGGTCCTCTACGAGTTTCCCCGGGGGGAATGGGCCGTGTTCAACTGCGTTGGCCCCAACCCCCAGACCCTGCAGAGCGTGAACACCCGCATCTTCCGGGAATGGCTGCCCGGCAACCCGGACTATGAGCTCTCCGGCAACGCCACCGTGGAGTGGTACGACTGCGTCAACGGAGAGATGACCGATCCCGACTATCACAGCGCCATCTGGGTGCCGGTGAAGCGGAAAAAATGAACCTTCTCCACGCTCCGTAGGTTGCTTTCCTCCGCCTGCCGCGATACACTGGTCCCAGCAAGGAGGACGAAGCTATGGACAGGTACGTGACCGGGGACGTGATACGCTCCCTGCGGGAAAGCAAGGGCCTGACCCAGGAGGCGCTGGCCCAGAAATTGTTTGTGAGCGGCAAGGCGGTGAGCAAGTGGGAGACGGGCAAGGGCTACCCCGACGTGAGCCTGCTGGAGCCTTTGGCGGCGGCCCTGGGCATTTCGGTGATCGAGCTCCTTTCGGGGCAACCCGTGAAGAACCGGAACCGGGGGGCCAACATGGCCCGGGGCCGGTGGTACGTGTGCCCCGTCTGCGGGAACGTGATCTGGGCCACCGGCGCGGCGGTCATCAGCTGCTGCGGCATCCCTCTGCCGCCCCAGGAGCCGGAGGCCCCGGACAAGGAGCATCGGCTGGCGGCGGTCCGGTCGGAGGACGAGCTCCTGGTGACCATGGACCACCCCATGACCAAGGACCACTATATCTCCTTCCTGGCGGCGGTGTCCGACGGGTGCGTGCAGCTCAGGAAGCTGTACCCGGAGGGCGAAGCCCTGGCCCGGTTCCGCATGGACTATGTGCGGCGGGNNGGTGTACGGTTACTGCAACCGCCACGGGCTGTTCGAGATAAAGCTGTAAGCAAAGGGGCTTGACAAGTGAACGTTCGTTTACTATACTATGGGTAAACGAACGTTCACTTTTTTTTATGTGTGGAGGAAAAGCCTATGGGCGATACGAAGGAAAGGATCCTGCAGACCGCTTTGACGCTGTTTGGGTCGAAGGGCTATGAGGCCGCGTCGATCAGCGACATCGCGGGGGCCCTGGGGCTCACCAAGGGGGCCCTGTACCGGCATTTCGAGAGCAAGGAGGCCATCCTGCAGAGCATCCTCCGGCGCATGGAGCAGGGGGACGCCGACCAGGCCCGGGCCCACGACCTGCCGGAGGGGTCTTTGGAGACCGATGGGCCGGCCTACGGGCAGGCTACCGTGGCGGACATCGTGGATTTCAGTAAAGCCATGTTCCGCTATTGGACGGAGGACCCCTTCGCGGCCCCCTTCCGGCGGATGCTGACCGTGGAGCAGTATCGCAGCCCCGAGATGGGCCGGCTGTATCAGCAGTATCTGGCCGGGGGGCCCCTGGACTATGTGGAGGACCTGTTCCGGGCCCTGGGCGTCCCGGACCCGAAGGGCCGGGCGGCGCAGTTCTACGGCCCCATGTTCCTCCTCTACAGCGTCTACGACGGGGCGGAGGACAAGGGAACGGTGACGGCCCTGCTGGACGAGTATCTGGACAAAGCAAAGCAAAAATTGAGGGAGGTATGATATGAAAGAGAACATCGTCATTCGCCGGGAGACGGAAAAGGACCATTTCGCCGTGGAAAGCCTGGTGCGGGAGTCCTTCTGGAACGTGTACCAGCCCGGGTGTACGGAGCACTTCGTGATCCACCGGCTGCGGCAGGACCCGGCCTTCGTGAAGGAGCTGGACTTCGTCATGGAGAAGGACGGAGAGATCATCGGGCAGAACATGTTCATGCGAGCCGTCATCCAGGCCGACGACGGCCGGGATATCCCCATCTTGACCATGGGGCCCATCTGCATCGCCAACGAGCTGAAGCGGCAGGGCTACGGGAAGATCCTGCTGGACTATTCCATGAAGCAGGCGACGGCCCTGGGTTGCGGGGCCCTGTGTTTCGAGGGGAACATCGACTTCTACGGCAAGAGCGGCTTCACCTACGCCCGGAACTTCGGCATCCGCTATCACGACCTGCCGGAGGGGGCGGACGACTCCTTCTTCCTGTGCCGGGAGCTGATCCCCGGCTACCTCGACGGCGTCACCGGCGTCTACGGGCCCCCGAAGGGGTATTTCGTGGCCGAACAGGAGCCGGAGGCCTTCGAAGCCTTCGACGCCCTCTTTCCCCCCAAGGTGAAGCTGAAACTCCCCGGCCAGCTGGTGTGAAGGGCTGGGCCATATCCAAAGAGGCATAGGCCCATGGTCCCTTGGGTATTGGCAAAACCAGGGGCGTTGGAGTATGATAGGGCATCCAAAAAAGAAGGGAACGCTCTATGAATCTGACCGTGCGGGAAGAATATGCGGCCGCTCTTCGGGAGGGCCTGAAGGAACAGGCGCGGCTGACGGGCCTGGGGAAGGACCCCGGCCCGGCGGTCCTGGAGGAGCTCGTGCCGGATCTGAACCAGCTCACCGTCCAGGAACTGCCCAGCCAGGAGATCCCCATGGACCGGATCGCCGGTGTTCGGGCCCGGGGCCGGACCTCGGCCCTGACGGCGGGGTTCATGCCCCTGCTGGACGAGGGGACCGAGTTCGCCCAGAAATGGATGAACCTGTGCGAGGCCCACCTCAGCGAAACGGGCATCCGGGACCCCATCCTCTGCTATGAGTACCTGGGCAGCTTCTACGTCCAGGAGGGCAACAAGCGGGTCAGCGTCCTCAAGCACTTCGGGGACCCCAGCGTGCAGAGCGACATCCGCCGGGTCCTGCCGGAGCGGAGCGAGGATGCCCGCATCCGAGCCTACTACGAGTTCGTGGACTTCCACCGCTGTACCGGCTCCTACGAGATCCAGTTCCAGAAGCCCGGGGAGTACGCCAAGCTCCTTCTGGCCCTGGACAAGAAGCCCGGCGAGGTCTGGACCGAGGAGGAACGCCGCCGGTTCTCCGCCCGCTGCCACTACTTCAAGGAGGCCTTCGCCGCCCTGGGGGGCAAAAGCAAGGACCTGCCCTGGGAGGAGGCCCTGCTGCTGTGGCTTCGGGTCTACCCCTACGAGCAGCTGGGGGCCAAGACGGCTAAGGAATTGAAGGAGTCCCTGTCGGGCCTGTGGGAGGACGTGCAGGTGGCGGCGGATCCCGACCCCGTCCGGGTCCGCACCGCCCCCGAGGCGGAGCAGCAGAGCCTCATCACCAAGCTCATCTCCCCCGCGCCCAAGCGGCTGAACGTGGCCCTGATCTACCAACAGGACGAGGAGATCAGCACCTGGACCCGGGGCCACGCCCAGGGGGCGGCCTACCTTCGGGACGCGCTCTCGGAGCAGGTGACGGTCCGGGAGTATCGCCACGCCGACACCCAGGAGCAGACGTTGTCGCTCCTCGATCAGGCGGTGGAGGAGGGGGCCGACCTCATCTTCACCACCACGCCGCTGCTCCTCAGCGCCACGCTGAAAGCGGCGGTGAAGCACCCGAAGGTACGCTTCCTCAACTGCTCCGCCGGGACGGAGCTCAACAGCGTCCGCAGCTACTACTGCCGCATCTACGAGGGCAAGTTCATCACGGGCCTCCTGGCCGGGGCCATGGCGAAGAACGATCGTATCGGCTACGTGGCCTCCTACCCCATCCTGGGGGTGCCCGCCTCCATCAACGCCTTCGCTCTGGGGGCCCGGATGACCAATCCCCGGGCGAAAGTCCTCCTCGAATGGAGCTGCCTCGAGGGGAACGCGGTGGAGAAGCTGGTGGCACGAGGCGCTCGGGTCATCTCCAACCGGGACGTGCCCGTGCCCGGAGCCTACGGCATGGGGGAATACGGTACCTATCTTCTGGACGAAGAGGACCGTCTTCTTCCCCTGGCCTCCCCCTGCTGGATGTGGGGGAAGCTCTACGAGAACCTGGTCCGCACGGTCCTCTCCGGCAGCTACGACCAGAAGAAGGCCCCCGAAGCCACCAACTACTGGTGGGGCATGGACAGCGGGGTCATCGACGTGCACATGACGGAGCTGGTGCCCGAGGGCATCCGAGCCCTGGCCGCGTCGCTGATGGACGGCATCAAGGCCGGCACCCTGCTGCCCTTCCGGCGGGAGCTGGTGAGTCAGGACGGTACCGTGAAAAACGACGGCAGCCGGAGTCTGACTACGAGGGAGCTCTTGACCATGGACTACCTCAGCGACGTGGTGGAGGGGCGTATCCCCGCCTACGGGGAGCTGCTGCCCATGTCCCGGGCCTTGGTGCGGGAGCTGGGCCTCCACAAAGAGGATATCCCCGCGGAGGCATAAGATGCGCATCCTGACCGTATCCGACGAGGAATGTCCGGCCCTCTATGACCACTATCGGCCCGGACGGCTGGACGGGTTCGACCTCATCCTGTCCGCCGGGGACCTGAAGGCGGACTATCTCTCCTTTTTGGTGACCGTAGCCCACGCCCCCCTGCTCTACGTCCACGGGAACCACGACGAGGGGTATCTGCGCCGGCCGCCGGAGGGCTGCGACTGCATCGACGACGCCCTGGTGGTGTACCGGGGCCTGCGCATCCTGGGTCTCGGGGGCTGCCGCCAGTACCGGCCCGACGCCCCGCTGCAGTTCACGGAGGGACAGATGGCCCGCAGGATCGCCCGGCTGCGCCTCGCCCTGTGGCGCGCTGGCGGGGTGGACGTGGTGGTGACCCACGCCCCGCCCCTGGGCCTCGGGGACGGGGACGACCCGGCCCACCGGGGGTTCGCCTGCTTTTTGAAGCTTCTCGATTGGTACCGTCCCCAGTACCTCGTCCACGGCCACGTCCACATGCGGGGCTGGCCTCTGCCCCAGCGGGAGCTGACGTACGGGAGCACCCGTGTCATCAACGCCTCGGAGCGGTATGAGCTGGATCTGCCGGACAGGCCCCATGCTTCCGAGGACCCGTATGGGCTGAAGTATATCACAAAACACAGGGAGTAAGGGTCGAACGACCCTTTTTTCTATGGAAAAAGGGCGGATAATCTCTTGCGCAACAAGGCGTGGACCGGTATACTGTATATGTATAAGATTCCGGTTTTATATCCCGGCATATCGAAACGGAAAAAGGGGGTATTGACACATGAGATCCGGTGCTTCCCACGCCAAACGATGGATCAGCCTGGGGCTGCTGCTGGTGATGGTCCTGGCCTTCGCCGTACCCACGTTCGCCCTTCCCAACTCATGGTACAAAAAGATCTACGTCTCCAAGAACCCGAACAAGATGGTCTATGAGATCGGAGAATCCTTCGACCCCAAGGGCATGGTGATCTCCGGCGACGTCTACGACGCCGACGGCAAGTTCAAGTGGACCACTGCTCCCGGACTCGACGGGCTGACCGTGTCCCCCTCCACCTTCACCAAGGCCGGCAAGCAGACCGTGAAGCTGGGGCTCCACTGCATGGGCAAGAGCGGCAGCTATGAGTGGCTGTACACCACCCTCACCGTGACGGTCAACAAGTCCGGCGACGAGCCCACCGAATACTACACGGACATCTTCGTGGCTGCCCAGCCCAAGAAGACCGTCTATACCGTGGGCGAGTCCTTAAAGACCAGCGGACTTTCCATCTCCGGCCACGTGTATAGGGCGGAGGACGGCAAGAAGCACACGGTCACCAAGCTGAGCCAGAAGAACATGAAGATCTCCCCCACCAAGTTCACCAAGTCGGGGAAGCAGAAGGTGACGCTGAGCCTGCTCCTGCTCTCCAAGAGCGGTGAGGACAAGTGGTTCTCCACCTCGGTGGAGGTGCTGGTGGAGAAAGGCCCGGTGAAGATCACCAAGCAGCCCACCGGCGAGACCGTAGAGGAGGGCGGCTCCTGCCTGTTCATCGCCCGGGCGGACAACGACAACAGCCGCCACTGGTACTTCACCAAGAACGGCGTGGTGGTGGACGCCAGCGACGCCGCCGCCCAGTTCCCGGGGCTGTCCGTATCCGGCGTCACCAGTGAGAAGCTGAAGCTCAACCACATCCCCGCCTCCATGAACGGGTGGTCCGCCTACTGCGTGTTCTACGGGAACGACAGCAGCGCCACCTCCCACAAAGCGGGCATCGTGGTCCTGGCCAGCAACGAGACCACCCCCGTCCCCGCGGAGACGGAGGTGCCCGTGACGGCGGCGCCCAAGGTCATCGACGCCACGCCCCAGGCCACCGACGAGCCGGAGGCCACCGAGGCCCCTGACGTGACGGGCGCGACCAAGGCCCCCGCCACCCTGAAGCCCACCGGCACGCCCAAGCCCTCTGCCGAGCCTGCCTACGCCCAGGGCATCCACTGCACCGTCAACGGCCAGCAGAAGGTCCCCGTGGTGGGTGAGACGGTGCTCGCCTGCGAAGCGGAGGAGATCGACGGCTTCGTCTTCGACCACTGGGAGATCAACGGGGAGCCCGACTACGAGGCCGGCGCCTCCGCCACCTTCGTGACCAGCAGCGCCGCCACCATCCGGGCCTACTATCACGAGCGGAAGGTCCTTCGGACCGTCAACTGCTACTTCCAGCTGCTGACCAAGAACAACAACGCCTCCGGCGCCAAGTACACGGAGTTCGACTTCGAGGACGCCTACAAGAGCCCCGTCACCAACACCTACTGCCCGGCGGGCACCCTCTCCTGCTACGTCACCGCCGTGATCCCCAAGAAGGCCCAGGTGGACTACTGGCTCATCAACGGCGTCAAGTACGAGTTCACGGAGAGCACCGTCAACAAGTTCCGGATCCTGGATCTGAACGAAGCCACCACCATCGAAGTGGTGTTCAAGGGCACCTCCCCCACCAATCAGTCCGCCCGGCCCGCCGCCGCGGAGGAGCTGGTGTATCAGGCGCCTCACGTCATGCGCTGCATCAACTGCTGGGGCCAGTTCATGAACGCCTACAACAACCCCATGGGGAAGGAGTATAAGGAGCTGGATTTCGACAAGGCCTACACCAACCCCGTGACCAAGAAGAAGCTGGCCGGCGGGCACCTGGACATCTTCATCTCCACCAAGCTCCCCAAGAACTGCCGGGTGGAGAGTTGGATCATCAACGACGTAAAGTATCAGTTCCCCGTGACCGTGCTGAAGTTCCGGGTCACCGGTCTCGACGAGGCGACCACCTATGAGGTCCGCTTCGGGTCCGTGGGCTCCAAAGCCAGCCCCACGCCCGGGCGCATCGTTCGCCCGAACAATCCTTCCACCGGGTGGTATGTGATCAACTGACGAAAAAAAATATTACAGCAAAGCGGCAGGCCGAAAGGCCTGCCGCTTGTTGTTATGCTGCGGCGGAAACGAACGGTCGTTCTATTCCACCTCTATCTCCTTGATGATGCACTCGTTCCCCCGCAGGAGCCAGGTCTCGCCGCTGTGGCAGTAGGGACACTCCCGGCCGTGGGGGACGGTGGGATAGGTGCGCTCGCAGCTCGAGCAGAAGGTGATGGCGGGGATGGTCTCCAGCACCAGCTCCGCCGTTTCAAGGACCGGGTGACGCCTGCGGAAGTAGTTCCAGCAGTCCACGAAGTAGTCCGTCATGATGCCGGACACCTCGCCCACCTGCAGGGTCACCCGGAGTATCTTGTCGATATCCTGCTCCTGGGCCGTCTCCTCCAGGGATTTAGCGAGGTGCAGGATGATGCCCATCTCATGCATGGCTTATTCGGGGATCCACTCGGTGGGCTCCTTCTTCCCGAAGAGGATCTTGCCGGCCCGCTTGATGGCGTAGGCCCCCACCTTGCCCATCTTGTCCTCGCAGCGGACCATGGTGGACGCCTCGGGGAGGTCACGGGTGAGATGGATGGCGTCGAACTCGCAGCGGGTGGTGCAGAGGCCGCAGCCGATGCAGCGGTTGTAGTCCACCACGGAGGCGCCGCAGGAGAGGCAGCGGCTCGATTCCGCCTTCACCTGCTCCTCCGTGAAGGGGAGGCGGGTATCGGAGAAGGTGGTCTTGGGCACCACGCCGGTCTCGCCGGGGATCTGGCGCTTGGCGTGATCGTAGTCGGGCAGCTGGATGTTCTCCTTGTTGAGCTCCCTGAACTCCCTGAGGTCCCTGCCGATGGTCATGGACTGGCCGGGGTGGACGTACCGGTGCATGGACTCACAGGCCTTCTTGCCGTCGGCGATGGCGTCGATGGCGAAGCGGGCGCCGTGCTCGATGTCGCCGCCGGCGAAAATGTCCGCTTCGGCAGTCTGGAAGGAAATGGGATCCGCCACCACGGTGCCGTTGCGGCGCAGCTCCACCTTGGTGTCCTTCAGCATGTCGCCCCAGATGGCCGCCTGGCCGATGGCCTGGAGGACGTTGGCGCAGGGGATGGTGATGGTCTCGTTCTCGTCGTATTCCGGGCTGAACCGGTGCTCCTCGTCATAGACCCGGGTGCACTTCTTGAAGACGACGCCGGTGACCTTGCCGTTTTCGGTGAGGATCTCCTTGGGGCCCCAGCCGTTCTTGACCTCGATGCCCTCGGCTTTCGCTTCGGCCACCTCGTCGTCAGCGGCGGGCATCTCGTCGGGCCCTTCGAGGCACAGCATGGTCACCTTGCCGGTGGCGGCCCGGACGGCGGTCCTCGCCACGTCCACGGCCACGTTGCCGCCGCCCACCACCACCACATCGCCGTCAAGGCGCAGGGTGTTGTCGTTGCAGATGCGGCGGAGGAAACTGACGCCGGACTCCACGCCCTCAGCGTCCTCCCCGGGGACCCCGGCCTTGCGGCCGTCCTGGAGGCCGATGGCTAGATAGAAAGCCTTATAGCCCTGATCACGGAGCTGCTGGATGGTCACGTCACGGCCCACCTCCACGCCGCAGCGGAACTCCACGCCCATGGTCCTGAGGACGTCGATCTCGGCGTTCAGCACGTCCTTTTCGAGACGGAAGGAGGGGATGCCGTGGCGGAGCATGCCGCCGGGGGCGCTCTCCTTCTCGAAGATCGTCACGTCATAGCCCCGGGTGCGGAGGTAGTAGGCGCAGGAGAGGCCCGCGGGGCCGGCGCCGATGACCGCCATCCGGTAGTCGGGGCCCCACATGCCGCCGTCGTCCTTCTCGCAGACGGGGACGAAGCGAGTCTCGGCGTTGAGCTCCTGGGCGGCGATGAACTTCTTGATCTCGTCGATGGCCAAAGGCTCGTCCACAGTCCCCCGGGTGCAGGCGTCCTCACAGCGCCGGTTGCAGATGGCGCCGCAGACGGCGGGCAGGGGGTTGTCCTGCTTGATGAGCTTCAGGGCGTCCATGTAGCGGCCTTCCTTGGCCATCTGGATGTAGCCCTGGATAGCGAGGTGAGCCGGGCAGGCCGTCTTGCAGGGGGCGGTGCCGGAGTCGTAGCAGTTGATCTTGGCGTCGTTCCGGTAGTTGGGGTTCCACTTGTCGGGGCCCCACTTGCGGGCGTCGGGGAGCTCGGTCAGGGGATAAGCCATCTTGCTGCCGTCCTTCTTGCACAGCTTCTGGCCCAGCTTGGCAGCGCCCACAGGGCAGACCTCCACGCACTTGCCGCAGGCCACGCACTTCTCCCGATCCACGTGGGCCCGGTAGGCCGAGCGGGACATATTGGGGGTGTTGTAGAGCTGGCTGGTGCGGATGGCGTTGCAGACGCCGGGGGCGCAGTTGCAGATGGCGACGATCTTGTCCTCGCCGTCGATGTTGGTGATCTGGTGGACGAAGCCGTGGCGCTCGGCCCGCTCCAGGATCTCCAGAGCCTCCTCATAGGTGATGTAGCGGCCCATGCCCTTCTCCACGCAGTATTCGGCCATGTCGCCCACGCCCATGCAGAATTCTCCGTTGATGTCGCCGCTGCCCTCGCCCCGCATGGACTGCTGCTTGCGGCAGGTACACTGGCCGATGGAGTACTTGTCGTACTTGTTGAGCCAGTGGGAGATGTGCTCCACGGAGACGGATTTGTTCTCATGCTCGATGGCCTTCTCCACGGGGATCACGTGCATGCCCACGCCGCTGCCCCCCAGGGGGATCATGGGCGTGACGCCTTCGAGGGGCATCTGGGTCATCAAGTTGAAAAAGGTGGCCAACTCAGGGTGCTCCTCGGTGAGTTTGTCGTTCATCATCATGAACTCCGCCGAGCCGGGCACGAAGATGGGCACGTTGTACTGCCGGTGATGGTCCTCGTTCTCCCGGTTCATCTCCAGCATGCCCACCCAGCAGAGGTGTTTGCACATCTTTTCCGTGTCCTCTTCGGACATGTTGTTCATCTTCGCCAGGGCGGGAACATCGTAGGGCACCCGGGTCTTCTTGAAGTTCAGGAGGAATTGGATCTCCTCCTTGGTGAGCACGGCGTCGATGGCCCAATATTCTGGATCGTCCATCTTCAGGGTGTGGGTGTACTTCTGCAGATACCGGTCCGTGATCATGGTGCCCAGCTGCAAGACCAGCTTGGCCTTCTCCGGGTCCGCCGGCTTGTAGTTGGGATCCTGCCTGAAATCCCGTTCGTTGGTCAGACGATTCTTCTGCTCCTTCATGTGCCTTGCTCCTTTTCTTTATTTCTTCCAATCCTGAATGGCCTTTTCCAGCCAGTTCTCCCATGCCTCGAACCCGTCCCCGGTCTTGGCGGACACCTGAAAGACCTCTATATTCGGGTTCAGCCCCTTCGCCCGCCGGACGCAGGCGTCGAAGTCGAAGTCGAAATAGGGGGCTACGTCCGTCTTGGTGACGATCAGCACGTCGCTGACGGAGAACATGAGGGGGTATTTGAGGGGCTTGTCGTCCCCTTCGGGCACGCTCAGCAGCATGACCTTCTTCCCTGCCCCGGTGTCGAACTCCGCGGGGCAGATGAGGTTCCCCACGTTCTCCAGCACCACCAGGTCGAAGCTATCCTCCCCCAGCTCGTCGAGGGCCGCTCTCGTCATGCCTGCGTCCATGTGGCACATGCCGCCGGTGTGAGCCTGGACGGCCCTGGCGCCCAGCTTTTCGATGCGGACGGCGTCCACGTCGGAGTCCACGTCCGCTTCCATGACCGCGATGCTGAATTTGTCCTTCATGTCCCGGATGGTCCGCTCCAGAAGCGTGGTCTTCCCCGCCCCCGGCGAGGCCATGAGATTGATGAGCAAGGTTCCCTTTCCCTTCAATTCGCCTCGCAGCACCTCCGCGTCCCTGTCGTTGGAAGCGGTGACGGTCTCCTTCAGCTCGATGATCCGCATGCCCTTCTCCTTTACTACATGATTATACATATACATTGTATCGGACTTTCCCCGAAAGCGCAAGAGCGGGAGGCGCCCCTTTGCCCAGAAAACGCGGCTTTGGAGAAGATGAAACTTGACAAACGGGCTATAAAATGTGTAGCGGTGTTTTTTGGATGACCGCAAAAACAATCAGGAGGAAGAGAACATGAAGAAGGTATTTGCAGTGATGCTGGCGCTCGCCATGCTCCTTGGCGTGCTGGCTGGCTGCAGCGGCAAGAAGGAAGAGGCCAAGACCGCAGAGCCCGAGACCGAAGGTGAACTGGTCGTCTACGGCTCCTGCGAAGAGGACTATCTGGCGGCTGCCTGCAAGAAGATCGAAGAGCTGACCGGTATCAAGACCACCTATCAGCGTCTGTCCACCGGCGAGGTTCCCGCCAAGATCGCCGAGGAGAAGGGCAAGCCCTCCGCGGACGTCTGGTTCGGCGGCACCAACAACCCCTATGACCAGGCTGCGGCCGACGGCCTGCTGGACAACAGCTACGTGCCCGAGAACGCCAAGCACCTGACCAAGGATATGTACAAGGATCCCAACGGCTACTGGTACGGCATCTACACCGGCCTCCTGGGCTTCATGGTCAACACCGACGAGCTCAAGCGCCTGGGTCTCGAAGCGCCCCAGAGCTGGGACGATCTGCTCAAGCCCGAATACAAGGGCCTGATCTGGCTGTCCAACTACAAGACCGCCGGCACGCCCAAGCTGGTCGCCAACCTGATGATCCAGCTCAAGGGCCACGATGAAGGCATCAAGTACCTGGTGGACCTCGATAAGAACATCCAGGTCTACACCAAGTCCGGCTCCGGCCCGTCCAAGAACGTGGGCACCGGCGAATGCATCATCGGCATCGGCTTCCTCCACGACGGCATCACCCAGATCGTGGACAACGGCTATGAGAACGTTCAGCTGATCGTGCCCTCCGACGGTACCGGCTGTGAGGTCGGCCCCGTGGCCATCTTCAAGGGCGCCGCTCATCCCAAGGCCGCCCAGAAGTTCATGGAGTTCGCCCTGTCTCCCGACTGTGTGGAGCTGGGTGCCCAGCACGGTTCCTACCAGTTCCTGGTGATCGACAACGCCAAGCAGCCCGAGCAGGCCGCCAAGTTCGGCCTCGATCCTTCCCTGGTGTGGGACGGCTATGACTTTGCCAAGGCAGCCAAAGAAACCTCTCAGAATAAAGATGACGTCATGAATGCCCTCAACGGCGGCGACGACCGTTTCAAGACCGAGTAACCTAAGCAATACGGGAATTCACGCTTGATGTAAGCGGGGTCCCCGCCCTTCGGGGCGGGGACTTCTTTTTTCCAAAGTACTATAGCAAGGAGGCTACCCTATGGCAAAAACTGCTCAGGGTGCGGCGCTGGACAGAAAGAAGCTCATGGCCGATCCCATCATGGTGACGACCATCGTAGTCCTCATCACGTTCCTGACGCTGTTCATCCTTTATCCTCTGGCGATCCTGCTGGTAGACAGCGCCTACAGCGACGGCCACGTGACGCTGGATATCTTCAAGCGGGTCCTGGCCATGCCCACCTTCACCCGGGCCATCACCAACACCCTGAAGGTCGGCTTCGTGGTGGGCATCCTCTCCACCTTCATCGGCCTGCTGTTCGCCTACGTGGAGGTCTACGTCCGCATGAAAAAGGCGGTGGGGGGCCTTTTCAAGGTGGTCTCCATGCTGCCCGTGGTGTCCCCGCCCTTCGTGCTGAGCCTGTCCATGATCATGCTCTTCGGCAAGGCGGGCCTCATCACCCGGTTCCTGCTGGGCATCTACGACAACAACGTGTACGGCTACTGGGGCATCGTCATCGTCCAGACCCTGACCTTCTTCCCCGTCTGCTACATGATGCTGAAGGGTCTCTTGAAGAACATCGACCCGTCCCTGGAGGAGGCGGCCCGGGATATGGGCGCTTCCCGCATGAAAGTTTTCACCAGCGTCACCCTGCCCCTGCTCCTGCCTGGCCTTGGCAACGCGTTCCTCGTGACCTTCATCGAGTCCATCGCGGACTTCGCCAACCCCATGCTCATCGGCGGCAGCTATGATACCCTGGCCACCACCATCTACCTCCAGATCACCGGCGCCTTCGACAAGCAGGACGCGGCGGCCATGGCCGTGGTGCTGCTGTGCATCACGCTGGCCATGTTCGCGGTGCAGAAGTACTATCTGGAGTCCAAGACCGCCGCCACGCTGACGGGCAAGGCCTCCCGGGCCCGTATGCTCATCGAGGACAAGTCCGTGTCCATCCCCCTGACCATCCTCTGCTCCCTGGCGGCCATCTTCGTCATCGGCATGTACATCTGCGTGCCCATCGGCACCCTGTTCCCCACCTGGGGCTACAAGCTGACGCCGCTGACCTTCAAGTGGTTCCAGCAGGTCTTCCAGAAATACCACGGCCTTAAGGCCTTCAAGGACTCCTTCGTCCTGTCCCTCATCGCCTCCCCCATCACGGCCCTGCTCAGCATGATCATCTCCTATCTGGTGGTCAAGCGCCAGTTCAAGGCCAAGGGCTTCATCGAGGCCGTGTCCATGCTGGCCATGGCCGTGCCCGGCACGGTGTTGGGCGTGGGATATATCCGCGGCTACGCCCAGGGCCTGTTCCACACGGGGGCGCTGCAGTTCCTCTATAACAGCGCGGCCATCCTCATCATCGTCTTCGTGGTCCGAAGCCTGCCCACAGGCACCCGAAGCGGCATATCCGCCCTTCGGCAGATCGACAAGAGCATCGAGGAGAGCGCCTACGACATGGGCGCGGACAGCTTCAAGGTGTTCATGACCGTAACGCTGCCCCTCATCAAGGATTCGTTCCTGAGCGGCCTGGTCACCGCCTTCGTCCGCTCCATCACCGCCATCTCCGCCATCATCCTGTTGGTGACGCCGTCGTTCCTGCTCATCACCGTGCAGATCAACGAATTCGCGGAGAAGGGCGCCTTCAGCATCGCCTGCGCCTTCGCCACCATACTGATCCTGATCACCTACGGCGCGGTGCTGCTTATGAACCTTGTCATGAAATACTTCGGAACCAGCAGAAAAATGAAAGAGGAGGACTAAGGCTGTGGCTAAAGAGAAAAAAGGCGTACGCCTGGAGCATATTTCCAAGATCTATCAGGACCCCAAGACCAAGAAGGAATTCTACGCCGTGAAGGACACCAACCTCGAGATCGAGCCCGGCTCCTTCGTGACGCTGCTGGGCCCCTCGGGCTGCGGCAAGACCACTACGCTCCGTATGATCGCGGGCTTTGAGAGCCCCGACGAGGGCGAGATCTACCTGGGCGACGAGCCCATCAACGCCCTGACCCCCAACAAGCGGGACACGGCCATGGTGTTCCAAAGCTACGCTCTGCTGCCCCACTACAACATCTTCGACAACGTGGCCTACGGTCTCAAGATCCGCAAGGTCCCCAAGGAGGAGATCAAGGAGCGGGTCACCAAGATTTTGGCTCTCGTCGGTCTCGAAGGCATGGAGACCCGCATGACCAACCAGCTGTCCGGCGGCCAGCAGCAGCGCGTGGCTCTCGCCCGCGCGCTGGTGATGGAGCCCGGCGTGCTGCTGTTCGACGAGCCCCTCAGCAACCTGGACGCCAAGCTCCGCGTGACCATGCGCACCGAGATCCGCCGCATCCAGCAGCGGGCGGGCATCACCGCCGTGTACGTGACCCACGACCAGAGCGAGGCCATGGCCCTCTCCGACAAGATCATCGTCATGGAGAAGGGCCTGGTGTCCCAGATGGGCACGCCCCAGGAGATCTACTACCATCCCAAGAACAAGTTCGTGGCCGACTTCATCGGCGACGCCAACTTCCTGGAGGGCAAGATGGTCCGCCACGAAGGCGACGTGGGCATCGTGGACATCAACGGCACCGAGGTGAAAGTGGCGGACGCCGCCAACGTGGCCGATGGCGCGGACACCACGGTGGTCCTCCGTCCCGAGTCCACCGTGCTGCGGGACGAGGGCTACTTCCCCGTGGAGGTCGTGGTCTCCAACTTCATGGGCGCCTACCAGCTCTATCACGTGATGCTGGGCAACGTGAAGCTCATAATCCACGAGTACAACCCCAAGGACAAGAAGATCTACCCCGCCGGCGCCACGGCCTACATCGACTTCGCGCCCGGCGACGCGCACTGCATCTGACGCATCGATAGAAAACAGGACGGGCTAGCCCGTCCTGTTTTTGTTGAAAAAGGCGGGGCCCCATGGTATACTGGCTTCAAACCACGCCCTCCCCTTCCGGGAAGAAAGGAACACGGCATGAAACGAATCCTGGCGGTCCTGGTGGCGGCGCTGATCCTGGCGCTGCCCGTCGCCACCATGGCGGACGGCAACATCAACGCCCTCTGTACCATCGAGCTCCACGTGACGGACCCCAAGCCCATCATGAAGTCCCTCACCGACAACACCTACTCCACCACCGTCACCTTCGAGACCAACGACTATTTCAGCATCCGCTGGAACAGCGACAAGGCTGAGGTGAAGGCCATCTACTGGGAGTGGCGGTACATCCCCGCCAAGGCCCTGGTAGAAGGCCTCAACGAAGCGGGAGAGGTGGTCTATTCCCGGGAGTACGGCGGCGTGATCCGGTTCATCACCGTGTACCCAGAGGCGGACGTGCGGGAGCTTCGGATGACGGTGCTGGAGGGCAGCGGCAAGATGGCGGAGCTGTTCGTGTACAACGAGAAGCAGGCCGCCCGGCAGCAGAAGGCCGTGGTCTGGGAGGAGCCCCTTGACAAGGCGGACATCATGGTGGTGGAGACCCACGGCTATGACGACGTGCTGGTCTTCGGGGCGGTGCTCCCCACCTACACGGACCGGGGCTATACCGTCACCATCGCGGACCTGGGCTGCGACACCATCGGCCGTCAGCGGGAGAGCTCCGGCGGCTCCTATTTCGCCGGCCTCAGGAACTTCAAGACCTTCTTCGAGTTCGTGGACCATCTGAAGGTCACCTACTCCCTCTACACCAAATCCTGGCTGGAGGAGGACCCCAGGGACCCAGTGGAGCTGCTGGTGGGCGAGATACGCCGGGTGAAGCCGGAGGTGGTCATCACCTATAATCCGGAGAACGGCAGCATCAACCACGGCGCCTGCAAGCTGACGGCGGAGATCACCGTCCAGGCGGTGGCCGCCGCCGGGGACCCGGAACAGTACCCCGCCTCCGCGGAGCAGTACGGGGCCTGGCAAGTGAAGAAGTTCTATCTGCACCTCTACGACCAGAACCGGATCCTCATCGACGTGGACACGCCCCTCGAATCCTTCGGCGGGCTCACCGCCAAGGAGGTGGC